>Ga0255055_10000601_pt1 | contig 27661 bp, 24 predicted proteins | sample JV7_2_27_MG_FD_188633 | JGI IMG/M metagenome (GOLD analysis project Ga0255055, IMG submission 188633) | Seawater microbial communities from Jervis Inlet, British Columbia, Canada - JV7_2_27 | ecosystem: Environmental > Aquatic > Marine > Inlet | place: Canada: British Columbia | collected...
CTACGATTTCGTCGAAAATACCATAAAGCTGAACAATGTTGGTAAACTTGGATGTGATGCCGTGATACCGGCAGATAGAGCGGATAGCAGTTCGGTGGGAGGTGCAGGTTATTGTGTGTGTGCCGATGGTCGCAAGGTCGGCTACTCGGACAGGGGACATCCCGGGTTCACATGTAACCAACTCTGTTCTCCCGAAAATAAGAAGCTTGCAAGCCAAGGTCCACTATACCACAACTCCCAAAATTGGGTCCCCGCCATTTCAACCGCGTACGGTAAAACAGATCCTGAAGCTATGGGTCTCGGGAACAGCACGTTTCTAAAATGTGGTGGGCACACATCTTCCGTATCAACCGCACCACCTCCTTGCGGATCGGCTATGAAGGATATGGGACCCTATACTGGTACCACATGTGGAACATGGGACAAGAAAGCCGAAGGCGGATTCTTTAGTTTCGACTGGCTCACTGGAGATTCGAAGACTACCAAGGTCCCTCTTTTGGGACGACAGTGTGCGTATGTCGCTCCGCCAGGATATGAGAAACCTATGGTCAATAATTATAAAGGCTATAAGGCTCTTCCAACTCAGACGAAATTGCTTGATGCATGTCAGTCGGCACCATATGAGAATCTATACACAGATATCCTTCAGCTGAAGGTTCTGGAGCAGGTATTAGAGGCCAAATCTCGCATAATATACCAAGCTATCAAGGAATCATACGGCGCTAGTAATTCTGCTGCTCTCAAGGGCACGGCAGCTGGTAAAAGTATAGCGAAGAATATGACACTTTATAGAGGCGCATATAAGCGTCTGCAGAGCAATAAAAATAGAGAAGCTCAGTTAGCAGGGATGTTGGAAGATGTCCGTCTTAAGAGGAATAGCGTAAACATCAGCTATTATATTTGGTTTATTTTAGCAATCTCTGGGATGTTCTTCGTTATCAGAAATATACGTAAAGGCAATCAATAATATTCCCAATGGCGTCAAATTTTTTATGACGCCATTATATATAATATGACATCAGTCAAACAAAATAAATGTCCTACAATAAAAGGTGCGCATTACTACATTCGCGGCTCCGGTGGAGAGCAGGATATATGTACCCACTCGCTAACGAAAACTGTTAATTGCTATTTAGGAGACTCGGCACCTAAACATCTCGGACACAAATATGGGAATATTCCAAGTTGTTATGGTCCAGATGGCAAGCTTAACCCCCACGCTGTCCCAACGCCAGAGCCATCGCCATCGCTACCGCCAAAGAAGCCAGCGTTGGCTAACCAATGCGCCGCCCTGCTGCCATTTGGGGACTCAACGACTAGTAGTGAACCGAAGTTATTGTCTGACATTAAGCATTTTCAACAGGAAGAAATGAAAATTTTAGGACAACTTCAGCAATTAAGCGATAGTGACAAACCTAACTTATCCGCCATCGATCAACTTCTGAGCCAGCTAAAGCCGGTCCAGGATTCCCGTATTCGTCTAATGGAGCAACTCAAGTACATATCTTCACAGACTCAATGTTCTTTAGCAACGGATAGAAAAGCCCTTCAAGACCAACTAACTATGTTAATGGTAGCTGATAGCCAGTTAAAGTCTGTAGAAAAAGAGACTGAAGCTCTAATCAATGAAAGAAACAATAAACATAGGATGATCGAGATTACCAACTACGAATACGACAGATTTTCTTCTCATGCAAGCATTTTCAAAACCATTGCTTTTTGTAGTTTATTCATTTTAGGCGGAGTATATATTAACGCTACCTGGTCTAATCTGAAGTGGCTAGGCAACACAATTATCATACTGGCGATAGCAGTCGCTGCCTTCCTTACCCTCAAGCGTATATGGTGGAATTACTGGAGAACTTCAAGAAATTGGAAGCAGTTTGACTGGGAGGGTCCCACCGACTCCGATTATGAGACAGTATGGCAACATGATAAACGGGCATTCGAGAAAGGTTGGCGCCAGGCTAAAGAGCAGGCACGTCATGTAGAAACAGATGTCAAGCACCAGTACGGCGTCGCAAAGAAAAACGTTGAAAAGGCGTACGGCGAGGTAAGTAAAGATATCAAGAAAGCGTCCAACCAGTTGACAGTTAAGAAAAAACACTCTAAGCATACTGAATCGTTTGCTCCTTTCAGATAAATATTTGTGACCTATCTTAATAATATTTATTAATTTCTAACTAGTATACAACTGATATGTCCGCACCCAAACCGACACTTACCAAAGCACAAATGAATCAGCTATTGAACTGTCAAGATACCCTTAAGTCCAGTTTTCAGGAGTTAGCTACGGCAACAAAGAAACTGAACCAGACAAGACTGAATTTAGAGAAAGAGGCTGCGGGAGAGACGCCAACATCTAGAGGTTCTACCTTCTATAACAACATCCACAACGAGCAGGCCCTTAAAGATGCACATGGTGTGGTTAAAAAACTTATAAAGCAATTCGGAGCAGATATGGCGCGGATTGAGAAAAATATTGGTTTTTTGAATTCTCAGACAATATACGAGCGTAGAATGAGTGATTTGACCAATTACTATAGAGATAATATCTCTCAGGATCGACAAAGTACAGAGGCTGAGAAATCTAAAAGGGCCATTGCAAATAGAATGACGACATATTACAGCAGGAAAGATGAAAGCATACATTCTGTCACACACTACATGAGCTATATCTACTGGATAGTGTTTGCATTAATCGTGGGCGTATTCTGTTTCAGTTTCGTCAAAGGGGGCTACCTAAGATCGTCCTACGAGACCATCAAGGCTGTAGGGAGAAGAGTCAAGGGCAACGTTAGAAAGGATCTGACAGGAGGGGCTCTGTCCAGAGCACCCTGGAGGCGCAGGAGGACCAGCTGGAGGAGTCCGCGAACAAGCTGGAAATACCCTGGAAAACTTACTTTTAATATCAAACCCAAAGCGTCCACACCAGTAATACAGAAAGCAAAAATAGCAGAGCCGTATGGCGGTTCATTGATGTCATCCGGTGCGTTGCTACTGGCGTTCTTATTGATCCCAAAACTCTTCATGCCGGTAATTATGTTTCTTAAGCCCTTATTTCTTCCTTACGCATAAATTTACATTCTTAGACATATAAGAATGTAAAACATATCATTATTTCTTATTAATTAGCCTATAGACTATATAGACCAGCAACCCTCCAATGAGTGCAGTGTATAAATTTGCAAACGGTTTCCCTTTCAGGGTCACCATCTTCTTACTTGGTTTAGTTCTCCGCCTTCGTAGCTTATCGTTCGCTACCTCGAACGCTTCTGTACAAGATTCCCCAGAGATCGGATTTTTCCCATCCACGAATGCGCAAGGCGCTATGTTGGCGACTTCTGTGTTGACCACGAATCCGGATCCAGTACCGGCTTTATTATTCTCATCTATAGTCTTCATGTGAATATTGCTACATGCAGGGGTACTGCTCTGCATAAAAGCGCTGAACAGATGGACGGGGTTCATTCCGTCTAGATCCCCAAGAATCCCGGGGACCAATCCTTTGAATGAGCTCATTTTCACTCCCATTTCAGCTAAGAATGGCACTGTTCCATCTGGAATGTTGTTGATGTATAGAGATCTCGCAACCGTCTGTCCGTCCCCCGTCTTACATTGACCGCCCGTAGTGATGAAATACCTATCTCCTAAAGGCTGACCGTCATTCTTAGAAGCAGGTCCTCCTCCTTCGGAGAGAATTCCGACGTAGTCCATCAATCCAGCTATATTATCAGCTAGGGCATCCGCAGAACTGCTCATTCCGAGCTCGGATGGCGTTCGGATCCATTTCGCATATTGATAGTTGGGCCCGAGAAAGGCCTTCCCTAATGATGACGGGTCTGAAGCGACTTTATTAAAGAATGAAGATCCAGACGTGCTTGTGGATGATAAGGTATCCATTACTATATTATATAATTATTATATAATTATTATATAATTATGGCTTCATGTAGGATATGTATGGAAGACGGTCTAGCGCACGATTTCATAACCCCATGTCGCTGCGATGGTACTACGAAGTTCGTACACGAAGAGTGTTTGCAAAGATGGAGAGCTGAGACCACAAACGAGAATATGACCAGAAGGTGTGAGATATGTATGACTGAGTACGTAATTGTGAGGGTTTGTCCGCCTGAAACCGGCTTCATACGCATAGCAAGACATTGGCGGCTCCCATTAATGCTTGCTATCCCGACAGTGATCGTTATAATGGTCTTCATACTACGCGGGCTTGACGGTTTGACAGGCTACGGTAGCTTATCTTTTTTTCACGTTACTAATACGGGCGATCAGATGAGAGAATTGTTAAAAACAGATATATGGGCAATTATATCTTACTACTCTGTCATGTACACCTACATCACAAGTATGTCTTTTTTTGTAATCCTCAAAACTTCTACAATTTACCTAGTTAGAAAACCTCGCAAATATCACTGGCTTATGCTATGCTACGACGTTGGTTTCCTATTGACTTCATCCAGCTTCGTATATATAATCTTATTATCTAGAATTGCCTCATCCATCTCGACGCTTTATTATCTTGGGACAGTGGCTGCTTCCCTTAACGTAGCTGTTGGAATCAAGTACATACGGCTACATAACGCCGTTCTCGAGAGAATGAATAAACTTAATCCAGGCGAGAGATTTCTTACACCGGAGTGCGAACTTACGGATCTGATTGCGCAATCCGTATAAGCCGATAAGTTTATCGCTAACAACAATAAAATATATATTATACGATAGTTAAAGTAATTTAAGTTGATTAAATTTTTCGGCAGTTTTTTTAACATTAATAGTATTGGTGTCATTAACACTATTATATTTCCAAAAGAGGGCATATTTTGCGTCGTCTGCGTTCCGTGTCTGGGCCGACACAAATCTAAAGAAATGAGGTTTATTAATAACAACAGTATCAATATTATTCGCGATTCTGCAGAAATAGTACCAGATGTCATCGGTGGTTTGGCATAATTCTTTAATTAAATTTGAATCAAATATGAGATTATTTGTTTTATGAAAAAAAAATGGGTGAATTATGGTACCTACGCCACTATTAGCAAAATTATAACGAGTTCTTGGTATAGTTTTTCTTCTTTTCTCATAGTGAAACTTAGAGAAATCTGGGAACTGGAAATCATGAGTGAAGCCTCTGTAGGTTACGCAACATTTATATTTATTGTAATCGCAAACATAGTTTTCAATTAATCGAGGGTGAAATAATATATCATCATCAACGGTTAATATCAGACAATCCTCATTCCATTTAGATTTTAATAGATATAATAGTTTTCTATATGGTCCAATGTTTCTACACCATCGGACTTCAAATATAGAGTTAGAATTTATGAATTTTTGAAGATCGTTTTTAAGAATACGGTTTTTAAATCCAGTATCAATCAAATAAGGGTCTTCTGACAAATAAATGAAACATTTTGTAGGCAATAATGTTTGTGAAAGAATAGATTTTAATGTAAATAAAAGAGAAACTTGTTTTTGGAAGATTGAGGTCAAACTAACATAAATTTTCATATATTATTTATTAAACAATTGATTTATTTATTATCTAATTCGATATACTCATCATAACTAACATCTTTACTTAGAATATCGCTGAAAGATTCCATCTGAGTAACAAGACAAGGGTGGATACCGTAGATATCATGTTTCTGCTGCATTTTTACATAACAAACATCAATTTCACAGTAACAATGTAAAATTTCAGTAATAATGGTGGAATAAAACGACCTATTTAATAAATAAGCGTGAGTAGTATGACCATTGGTTAATTTTTTAAGATTATCAATGTCGGTATCTTCATAAGCATTTTCTCTAACAGTACTGAAACCGAGGTATAACATATCAATAGTAACACTATTTGAATTAATGTTGTCTGCGATAGCAGAAAATTTCTTAGTAAAGTCATTCGCTAATAGAAAATCATCTTCAAGAATTAAAATTTGTTCATAATTGTTTTTTTGTGCCTCAGCAATGGCTTTTAAATGGCTTAACTTACATCCCATAGCACCGATAATATATTCGTTTCCTAATTGTAGGTTGTTTTTGGAATATTGAATAGGATGCATGCTCTTTAAAGCGGGTCTAATAGCGTCAAGGCGGGTATAATTAGTTATGTTGTATTTTTTAAGCTGTGATAAACAATGTTCCCAACGATCGGTTCTTTCTTTAAGATTAATAATGTATATATTATCTATACGATGGATGGTTTTGGGTATTGTCATAAGTATAGTACTATAGATCATCTGTATATTTAAGTGAGTAACGGTATAAACATCTAAATACTAACTGTACAATACCGATAACGATGTCTGTATCGATATTGATGCCATTGTACAACGGGATAGAGTTTTTAGACGAAGCGATCGTAAGTGTAAAAAACCAAACGTATCATCGGTGGGAAGTCATTATAGGAATAAACGGTCATCCGAAAGGATCTGATGTATACTTGGCCGCCAAAGGGTTTGAAGGTAGTAGAATTAGGGTCATTGAATATGATACAAAAGGCAAACCTAATACCCTTAATAAGATGGTAGAAGATGCCTCGTATGATACAATCTGTCTATTAGACGTTGATGACAAATGGCTACCTACAAAATTGGAAAAACAGATAGCATTGAAATCAGAATATGATGTAATTGGAACCTCTTGTCAATATTTTGGAGCCAGGAGAGAAATACCTCTAATCCCATTAGGGGAAGTCGATACAAGATATATTTTCAGAGTTAACCCAATTATAAATTCTTCGTGTATGATCAATAAGAAAGACGCCTTCTGGAACGACATATTTGGCGTTGAGGATTATGATATGTGGTTTCGACTAGCGTTTGAAAAAAAAACTTTTTATAACGTGCCAGAAGTTTTAACTTTACATAGAATCCATCCAGCAAGCCATTTCAATAATGTTAATCACAACTTTCTTCCCATCTTAAAGGATAAATGGAGACACAAATTCATGGGTCTTAAACCCGCCCCTTAGAGCTCCGCCTGTTGTAGCCGCTTTCAGGAAAGTAAGGTCTTAATTTTACTTGTTCTACTGTTCACCTTGTCTTGCGATTCCGCATTCTGTTCTTGTCTTTTACCCTGATGAGCTTGAATCATTGACTGCATCTTACATTCTCTAAGGCAGAGTGAGTCTAAAGTAGTCTTATAGTCAGAAGTTTTTTTGTTCATTTTAATAATTTCTAGCTTCATCTGTGTAGCGTCGTCGCTGAGATTTTTTATTTCTCTTTGCCGTCTCTCTGCCAGTAATTTCTCCTTTAAAGCAAAATATTTGTCTAGGGGCAGATTGACATCAGCAGTGAGGGGAGGAGGGAGAAAGGATACTATAGTTGGCTTCAACCCTTCTTTGGTCGAGTGGGACGAGGTATAGTAAAGTAAGGACAACAAACCAAATCCAGCTAATACAAATATATAGATGTTCGTCATATATATTTATGGGATACTTTTAATTAGAATTTATTCTTAGTCAGCATCTTATCAATTCGATCGCCATATTGCTCTATCTGTTGCGCCATACCTACTATATCGGACATATCACCCTGATTTTTTGTGCTCTGTTGCTGCATACTAGCTAGTTGAGATCCTACGAATCCTTCTTTCCTGTTTTTCTCCTGACATTGGTCAATCGTGCAAGGAAGCGGTCTCAATTGTCCAACAGGAGGCACTGATGGATGACTATCTATAGCAGCAATTCTACCCAGAGACGACTTAGAACTTTGGACTTCCCCTTCTAGTTTCTTGTATTTTTGTAATATAGCAGTGTAATCAGACTTAAGTTGGGATAGAGTTTGCCTGTTTTTATATATCAGGTCGGAGGTTGAAGGTTGTCTATTTTCTAAACCTTCTCGGACAGTCTCGAATACATAATTTGAGACCAAGAATCCGATGAAGATTATCACGAATATCTCGATTACCATCATTATATATCATTGCTATTTTTTCTTTTCATAATATAAATGAGCAGTTTTAATATGAAGACAAGTAGAACCCGCAGACATAATACAGATGGAAGTATAATCTACAATACAATGAATAGTACGGGTTTAGTGAATAGATACAGCAATGAAAACCCTCGTTTTAACAGTAGAAACGGTGTTCAAGTTAATCCGAATAGTGCAAAGCAAGGCTGTTCTTGCTCTATTGCTGGTTGTGGGAAACAATGCTGTCTGAATACCTACTTATTAAGCAACATACAATGGAGCGCGTGGTCAAGGACCGTGGACGAGGCGAAGGTGGCCACTAACGTCGATGATACGATCGCGCTCGATTATGGACTGTCCTTGGCACCTGGCGGGTATGTTTATGTAGGCGACACAACCACGTCTGGCAATCAGTTGCTATTTAAGACATTGACGTTTGTCGGAACGATCAAGGATATTATTTTTCCTAACTCAAGCAATTGTCTTGCTATCGGCGATAGCGATTGTTCCGGAGCTTTTCCGATAGATATCAGAATTCTCGTTAATTCAGAAAGCGGAAGCTGCAGTAGCACGTCTCAAGGGCAAAATCTAGGCATAATAATAAGCACCGCCTTAGTGCCGGACACTGCTGGGATGACGAATCAACTGTGGAGTGCCATAGCGTCTGCTAAAGGAATCGCTTGGAACGGAGTCCAATATTATGTAACAACCGACCCGTCTGGAGTAGTATCTTTGATTAGAGAGAAATATGAAGTGCTAGGAGTATCGAGAGTCGGAGCCCCATACCGCGCGCCATTAGCTGGGTTTAGAAAGACCTTGGAATGCTGTGACGTTACAGGTAACTGCACAGAAGAATGCCGGCTACTATACGGTATCACAGATCTATCCAGCGTCACCGACCCAGCCCTAGGCGACTTCATCTACCTACCGGATGGAAGCTTTTTTGGAGAGGTAGTTGAGGTTATAAATCCGTCACCGCTACCTGGCTATCAAGCTACGCTCCTGATCAAAACGCCCGATCCTTGTGCGGATTACCAGATAAAGGCCGCTAGTCTTTCTTCGGGCGGGATAATAACATTCCAGACATCAGGCGGTGGCATGTACCAACGTGCCGAGTTTATTTCTACAGATGTCACGACTTGCTTGCTTAAGCCGCTGTCGTTAAATGATGTGTACAAGGACCCACAGACTAAAAGTTGTCAACAAGATAGCCGTGTCTGCTACGACCGACGTATCCGGTCAGGTATGCAGCCGAAACAACAGTTTTGCGTAGAATACGTCCAGCAGTCTAACAATACTTACAAAAAACATAAACGACTCCTCTGTCCGAAGGATACTGGTTGGCAAAAACCTTACTCATACAGCTACTCTCAATACAACAAAAATCGCGCCCTCAATACGTATAAACGTGGTTTAGAGAAGAATCTTCCTGTCCAAGATGATCCATCGAGCGCTTGTCCTGCTGGAGCTGACTGTGAACACTCACTATATCCTAATACCGGCTGTTGTCTGAAGTCTCAGTACCGCAAGAGTGGAGGTAGCTCATGCAATTGTTGTACGAAAGTTGTCTGTCCAACGGATACGACCGTAGTGTTGGACGTCCTAGACCCTGTAACGATATTTTCTGGTCCTACATCATTTGTCGCTGGTTGTACGTACACATTCACGAGTGTCTCAGCTGACTTTCCGACGGGGTTTATCATTAACGGTGTGGCTGCGGGCGGTTTGAGCAGCGTATCCGTGTCAATTGGCGCGGGCGAGTGCGACGGACAACTAATGGTACAGCTATCCGGAAGCGCCGCCCAAGCGATCGGACCAATCACTTGCACCCCATGTCAAGTGCCCTCTAGTAAAAATGCGGTAACGGTATGGAAACCTAACAACTCCAAATTCAAAGTTCAAGGAGCTGTAAGTTCCGGGTCCAGGCTAGAGAGATTGAAAGTGGATACCCTGCGGGCAGCAAATAGCAAATGTAGAAAAGGGCAAAGATGCAAGGATGGGACGGGGAAGGGTCCTTATTTCTCAGGTAAGCCCAGATTCACAGGGTGGATGTTCAACGCTCGTCACTTAGAGCGTATCTGTATGAACAAGTACAGGCAGCAACCGTTCGGTATCCCTCAACTTACTAGCAAACAGCGCTCCACGAGATCGACCCCGCGAAATGATCCTCGTACGGGCGTGTCCTGGAATCCCAAAACACAGGGGACCTACGGTCTCTATCAGCGCGATACAGTTACTGCAAGAGCTCCCGGTTGCGGGAACAATTGTGTAGCCGATTGTCCAATTCCAGACTGTGACGGCGACGGACAAAGAACATTTGAGGAGTGGCGGGATATCTACTTAGGAACGGACAATGCTAGATACCCAGGTGTCGTCTGCCCGACATATGCATAAAAATAACATTTCTATTTTTCTAACCTAAATATAAATGTTAAGGGCAAAAAGAAGAAGAACCAGAATGTATGATAAAGCAGGAAACCCAATATTCAATACAAAGAACGCAACCCCTTTGCAACGACGGTACACAAACCAAAATACGCATCTTAAGCAACTTCAGAACTGCCGGTGCAAAGTATGCAACAGTTCATCATGTGAAGGAGGTTGCTCATTTTGCGGTTGCCATCATCCGTGTACGAGCAGCGATGCAGGATGGGACGAATACCATAGAGCGTTAATAGGGGAGTACATTGAAATTAGCGGAATACCTGGTAGCGTAGCTACGAATGTTTTCAACTCGAGTAATGCTGGACGCTACTATTATGTAGACAAATATTTGTACAAGTCAGAACTTCATGACTATTACTTCGGTTATACGGCTGCGGGTGGGCAGGCAGGGAAGGATAAGACCAGTGCGTGGATATTATCGAGCAAACTTCCTTTCCCTCCACGCCTCGATAACCCCGTTCTACTACAACCCACAATTGAGTACTATCAATGGATACTCCTTGCGACCTCCGACAATATTGATACTGTCGAAAAACTTATAGCTTCTCCTGCGTACACGGGTGCGAATCCATGGTTCTCGGTTCACAGTACATATGTAGACGCCGATGGAACAATAACGCCGCATCCTAAGCATACCGAGACGCACAACAAACATAAATATCTTTTCACATCTTACAAATGTTGTAAAGGAGCTCCGCAGCGAAACCCAATTCTAGGCTATAGGCGGCAATTGCTTTGCAATGACATGTGTCCGCAGCCTCCTATTGGTTTACCTCCTGGTATACTAGTGACCATTCCCAGTAAATCAAAGGATGGCACGCCAATTCCAAGCCCACTACTCCAGCTCGATTCGTCCATAGTGGGTCCGTATGAGTATGATAGTAATGACCTCTGGGTCTATAGGGCGAACAACGCTGTGATCTTCTTTTTAAACATAGGAGCAGGAGGGGGAATGTGGGTTATTGGAAACTGCCAAGGAGCTGCTACCAGAGCAAACTTGTTCGACCTGCCAGCATGCTTTCTCCCTTTCCCGACCTATCTTGGCCCTCTGCTGCAAGGCGTTGTGTATTATGACGGTACAAATGTCCCAAACATACTGGACCTCAGTAGCTATGTACCCGGTCAAGGTAACTGGTCCAGCACGTTGTCTGCGGTGTCGGGACCAGCCAATATATCCGTTCACCTTAAAGCTTCCGGACAGGTGCGAGGTAAGCATTCCGAACACATTACTAAAACTGCGCTAAACATCACTTATAAAGATAATTACGCAAGAATATGTGGGACATTCAGGAAAAATCCCCCTGAATACATACACGTAGACGCAAGCGGATCGGAGACACCGGCCAGTAGCAACACTTTTTTATACAACGCCGGCACGTGCGGTTACTCTCAAACGAAACCTCACATTCAGAACCGAGGAGGCTGGATAAACGACAAGTACAACTATACTTTCAAACAATATCTAGAACGGCGTTGTAGAACATTTAAAGACTTAGAGTTTAATTTCTTATCGGATCAACCTTTGACAGATATCTCAAACAATTGTTCAGAATTTCCGACAATTTGCGGTGCCTGTATATCTTTAAAAGGTACGATTACTCATTATACTCACGCGTATGCCCACAATAATCCATTGACTATTACTGTTTGTGGCAGTAATGCAACATTAATCTGGACGTGGACCTCAACTTCTGGCGGGGGCGGTCCTGTGAACCATACGCAGCTCGCTACCGCCACACCTACGAAGGATAAATGGTATTATAGTTTCCGAAGCCCTGGCTATTATTATAGTGATTTCAACAATGGTTTATGGTATAACGAATCTGGAGCGAATGCGGGCACTTACACTATAACTAGTATAACTCACCAATCTTGCAAAAGCCTGGACCCATGCACGAGTACGTGTGCTAAGAAAGGTTACACGGCGTGCGAGGCTACCAACAATAATTGCAAAGCTGTATACAAACGCAGCAATTCATCCTTCTCTCGACAAGGTGCCGTATCTGGCGGATCCCGTATTAACCGGTTAAAGTATCAGACAGTATTGAAAGCGCAGTCCGTATACAAGCCGGGTACCGAAGGAACACGAAATAAAAATGTTAGTTACGGCGGGACGCCTTACGCGGCTGTCAACACAACTGGTTCTATAAATGCAATAAATGGTGCCTATCCGGTCTCACTATATAGAAACACATATCCCAAATACAAAAGTCACCTAAGCGGTCTTTGTTTAGGAAATGCGGGTCGCACTGCTAATGATAAACCTCAAAGATGCAAAATGCCGGCTGCCCCACCCGCCTGTAGAATTATACAAACCCTCCCGCAAAGATGCGTATTCCCCACGGGACAACTTGGTCAGTCAGCCTGGACCAACTATCATAAGCAACTCATCGGCTCATACTTCGAAGTAAGCATTGCGTCGATTACGCAGTTCTGTGACTTCCCGTGTATTCGATCGTTCGCATCTGCTAATGCCGGGCGGTATTTCTACATACAAGAAGGACAATATCGTTCGGAAAATGCGGACAGTGGGGGGAATCATCGTTATCTTTCCTATCTGGATAAAAGTATAACGGGTGTCCTATCTTTCCCGAGTTCCGGATGGGTGTTCGCTTTGGAGCCTCTCACGTCGATTGTCATCAATATGACTACGGATACGCGCCCCTTAGTTTGGGGGCTTTGCTTCGATCCTAGCGCGTTCCCGACGGGGTGTCCAAGCCTGCAATCCTATTTATCTATCCACTCATACTGGCGATGGTTCACTACAAGGTGTGGAGGCGCGGGCGGGTGGTGTGAGGTGCTGTCGGATTGGGACTTCAGCTTTTCCCCGTCCCATACAATTGCGCATAATAGGCACTATCCAAGGCACTATGATTGTGTATTGTAGAACCGCGATAAAATTGAAGTGAAACGACATAAGCCATCCATCACCACAAACAACAACAGTATATACCATACTCAAAAAGCTACCAAAATGCCAAAGACACTGAGCGAGACAGCGCGCGACTTCCAGACTAGTAAAGCCAGATTGTCAAATTACCTAAAGCGAGCTTCATCGTTCGGGCTAGATTCCAGTAATACGGACACTCAAGCCCATCTGAGGTGCAATATCGCTAGAGACTTGGTATTCTCTGACGTCATGCGGCGAAATGCCGTCTTGCTGCAAGCCAATATCTCTCTTTCAGAGATTCTGCCTAAAACTAATAAAGAGAGTATCACGCATGATACATTGAGTGACATTGCATGTGGGCGGTTCGACAAAGACTATACCGGTAGATACATCCACTCCGACGAATATCTGGATATGAACATCCAAGAATATCATGCACAGGGGAAGATCATCTTCATAATGTTTATATTGGAAGACTACTGTGTCGTCTCAGCTTCGAAGGGGAATGTATACAGCACCCACAGCACTTGTATGGTACTCGTCCCTAATAGAAAAACGTATAACGCGTATTACATAAACTCACACGGTCGCGATATGAGCGACACCGCGACGTATCGTAGAGTGGCGTCGAGGAGGCGTGTCAATACAGTTAATTTTAAAGATCCCGCTGAACTTATGTTTATCGATTCCTTAATCTCCTACTGGAACACCTTGCAAGACAGTTCCACCCAGGGCATTTCCATAACCTGGAACATGTCGTCAAGGCACACTTACCTAGGCGGCGACCTGCAGGCCGGGGACTATGAGGGTAGATGTTTCGCGTTCCCCCAAGTAATATGGCATTACCTGGGGGAATATTACTCCAAGACGCGTACGTTCCGTAAATCGTGGGGGACAGTCAAGATCGACACCTGCAAGAAACTTCTGAACAATGGATGCTTATCCATGGTGGTCAAAGCCGCGTTCATTGACTTCAACGAGTCATACTGTAACACCCTTCTAACTTGTAGTATGGATTCGAACAAAAGTATCGCAAGACGCGGCTTAAAAAAATCATACAGCGACGACCTGTTAGAGAAAGAAATAGAGAAAAGCGGGGCTAGTTTCGTCAAGGGGATAGTTTGTTCTCTTGTTCGATACATTGATCAAGCAGCATTTAAAATATAAGCTTCTATATATACGAATCGCGATGGTTTTCCCATTAGTCACTACAATATATGTAGCTGCGGATATCGAGGATATCAACGGTACTTCATTACCACAGGGAGGTTATCATTTCTCAATTATATCTTTTTATGCCAACGAGGTCCATGGGGAGATTTATTGTGGGTCCGTTTACAGAAGATATAAGTTCACTTCTGAAACTACGATCCGGTTAATGGCAGCTGCTCAAAGTAGGATAATCAGACGGAGTAGTGCGAGTCAGTCCGCGCGGAGGACGTCGTCACCTGTGCTACCCGAAAACGTTATCTTACCTCGCCACAGCTATAGCAGACGCCGCAGAAACCGCGTGGCTCCCTCCAACTCAAGTATCAGAAGAATAATGTGTACAATATGCCTTGAATATATCGAAAGGAATGCGAAGACCTTAAGTTGCTGCCATCGCTTTCATCACCGCTGCATAAACAGATGGCTTCTATCGCATAATAGTTGCCCTTTATGTAGACACCGTATTCCTCGGATTGAAAGGCTAGCATGGTCCGTACGCGAACCTTCACAATCGAACAGTCGGTCGAGCTCGTTATATCAGGCAGAGTTAAGGCGGAGGTTGTCTCGCCCTCCACGCGAGAGTAGACGGAGAGAATATGAGATGCATTTTTCATCAGTACCTGGATTAATAGGATAAAGAGCATAATATAAAATCTATATCATACTCTATAAATGGGAAAACATAAAAAGAATGCTAGGAGGCGGAAAAAGAAGGAAATAGTATATAGAACTAGAGAGGAAAGGCAATGCGAAGTCAAAACAATCTTAAGTAAACTCAGTGAGTTCCAGTTAAATATCCAATACGAGCCTATCAAAAAATTGTATGCACTACTTCGAGAGTATGTAGACGAAGGAAGGAGAATAGAAATTAATATTCCGTTCCCGGATATAAATAGGCGCATTAAGGGTCTCTTAGCAATTTCCACACGCGAAGAAGTGTGGATATGCCTTAAGAATGAGAAGTTTTAGCCCATCCAGACACCAATCGCACAGTCATCGACGTTGCTACGCGGAAACTGTTCCATCTTACCGTCAAATTCCCAAGGTTGACACCATCTCTTAAGCGCCAACGTCAAAATAGCGTCGCTATCTGCCTCTTTTGAAGCGAGAAAAGGCTCGTCGTCTTCACACATCATGCTAGTAATCCCGTCAGTGGCCGCAATAACCTTGTACATTTGTCCCGGACGACGTTCGATCCGTGCTGATGATATGAAGTTCCCAGTCACACCACTGTGACCCAACGCATGCGTCATGTTTATCATTTCGTCAAGTCCGAAAATGACATAGTTGCTTCGGACCATCGCGATTGTCTTCGGACTCAGAACCTTAATATTGAAGTCTGGCTCGAACCTGACCCTTCTCATTTTATTTCCAGGATATGGAACTTTCAAAGTTGCCAACCTGCCCATTTCGGCAGGATTTGAGGGCTTGTGGCATTTCATATTCCATATAGCCTCGCCGCCGCTGTATACTGTTATAGGGGAATCTCCGACCCAGTGACATTCAAAATATGTCGGAAAGATCTTCACTACAGATAGAGTCGCGCCAGATCCTCGCGTGTCTATGGCGGCAAGTTTCTTCTGAAGTAGGGCGTAAAAGTTGTCTTCGCGGAGTAGCTCATCCCAATCCACAGATCGTAGAAGGTCTACAACTAAGTTAATTTTTCTTCCATTTTTGCATCTAGGAAGGTGTCCGTGTCCATCGGAGCAGACGATCCACTGAAAATTCTCATTGGATCCGAGTTCGACATAATCTTGCTTCATAATCGCTTGTTCAATCGCGCAGTTGAACTGTTTGGTTGATTTCTTAGACTCGCACAGTGTCGCCATTTTATGTGTAGATGTAACTGAATTGTTATACCAATTTCGTATAACAATAACAACTTCAATTTTATCGCCAGTGTACAAGTTGCTTAACAGATGCATGTCTTAAAAAAGGATATCTCCAGTATATATGACCCCAAAGCTAACGCTACTCTTTGTTGCAATCATCTATGTACTCCTGACAACCAATCTATGGAGTAAGAACGGGATCAAATTCATGACACTATCAGAGCTAGTGGAGTATAATCTGAAATTGTATCTTATTAAAAACGCAGGTCTCGTCTATATGTATAAGACTGGTTCTAGATTACTAGAGACATTGACCAGTGACCCGATTTTGATCAAAATGCACCGCAGGTTACATAAAAAGTATGGATCCATAGTCTTAACGTATATCATTACTAAAAGTAGAAACTATTACATCTTAGATCCTAGTTTAGCAAAAAGCATACTGAAAGATTCGCCATACTTGTTCAGTGCTGGAGACATTAAAGAGGAATTCTTTAAGAGTGTCATGCCATACAACTTGGGTATTAGCAAGTGTACGAGTAAACAAAGTTGTCCCTGGAAGAAACGCCGAGTATTCAACGAAGAAGTGTTAGGAACTAACTCAATAAACCCATTCTTCTACTGCATCCCCGACATTATAAGCAAAAATATCACCAAGCCTTTGCTCAACATAAAGGATTTCAAAGAGGCAGCATTTAAGATAGTGTCCGACACGGTTTATGGAAAGGATGGAAAAAACGTAGACATCCTGAAGCAATTTATACCGGAGGTTAACAAAACTTCAGATCTCACGAAGACGCCGTTTTACAAGGAATATCTACAACAATTGTCCAAAGATTATCGTGACCCTCCGAGATGTAGCTTACTGCATTATGCAAAGTTGTATCAGAACTCCAGCTGGGAAGTGACTAAGGATCAAGTCCCACACTGGTTTGCTCCACTAACCTTCATTATCAGCTTCCTGATTCCTAACTTGTTATGCGTTCTCTTGAACTTTAAGAACGTCTATTCTCGGGTAAGAGAAGAAATTAGTAAAAAGGAGTTTGATATATTTTCAAAGAGTACATATTTACATTATTGCGTAGTCGAACATATTAGGCTGTTCAATACGATCAATATAAATATCCAAAGGACAGTTGATAAAGATATGCTTTATCACGGATTTCAGTTTAAAAAAGGAGACCAACTGTTTCTGCTCTTCTCAAGCATTCTTCGGAACGAAAAAGAGTTCAATAATCCTGACGAGTACAGACCGTCGCGGTGGGAAAATAGAACAGAAAAAGAACAGGATATCGTATTTGGCGTAGGACCTCAGCAATGCCCTAGCAGACAAATCTCTCCTATATACTATAAAGTTGTTCTGCTGGATCTGCTAAGAAACTATGAATATAAAGAAGCAAAGCCAATCTTAAACGATAGGAACCTATATTTTATCGACCCTTATCAAATAAGTTTCTCTATAAAGTAGACTACCACATTCCACATTATCAAGTAGGTTGTTAACATCAGAAAATAGTATCCATACCACTGATATAGAGAGAAGTCATAAACGTTGTTATAGGTAGTGTACGTTACCGCAAGGGCATATGTAATCAAGGAAACCAATAAAAACCGCATCCTTGTAGAAAGACTAAATGCTTCCGCGACGACCAGCGACATTACATTCCAAAGCCCCCACCATATAGGCACTAAGAAAGTATAATGGAAATAAGAATATTCAGCTCGCTTCAGCGTATGGAAACCATAATAAAAAGGCGCGGCGACTAAAATCGATGAACCGGCGATGAATTGTTTAAAGTATTTCATTCTCTTAATTTGCAATGATATTATATTATTAACGACTAATAACATAATCAGCGGCGCTTTCTTGTCCTTTTTCTTCTTCTTCTCTTCCTCTTCCTTGTTCGTCTCTTCTTTCTCCTTCTTCGATTTCTTCTACGGTTTTTGCGACGAGTTTTCTTTCTACCTCCTGGCTGCGCTTTTTGTGATGCTTTTGTATCGCGTTGTTCGGGGAGCTCCCAGTATGCTTCATCTAAGATCTTCATCGACTTCTTCATTCGCGACCTCGTCAAAGGCGGTGGCTTACCTACTAAAACAGCCTGACTCGCTTCCTTATCATCCTTCGCCGCCGCCAGTGTTTGCACAATCGCACTAACTTGCTCAACTCCGCGAGCCCCGGGTACCCTGGATTTGTAGTTTAACTTAGCCGCCATAGCGTCCCATTCCTGCCCCCGCGATGGTATGATCGTTTGATTAATAGTTTTTCCCACAGCTTGGTACAGTTTAAAAAACGAGGTCGTATGGGGGGCGTCCCTGTCGATCTTCAAGAGAAAGAATTCGTTGCTTCCGGCGCGATCCTCAATGGAGATCCTCAATACGCTGCAAGATAGGGAGATATAAATACCTGGGTCGCCTTCCCTGAGTATGTCGGACATAAATACCTCCTCCTCCTTTTTGGCTTTGCTTCGTATCAGCTTCTCGAGCTTACTATCGTTTTTTGTCAACTTTCCATTATCGGAAATATAGTAGATGTCATCACCTTCGTCCTCCTCCTCCTCCTCTTCCTCTTCGTTTGTTCTCCCCTCCCCCCACGCCTCCAATAGCTCCTTCGCAGTATTTATGGCCTCACTACCTTTGAGTTTTGTGCTATTCAGCCGTATGATACCGAAACCGTTTCCTGACAATTTATCTCCAAAGAACTGGTGCCCTTTTTCAAGAACCATGCTTCCTGGAACGAAGAAAGCCGGGTCCAAGAAACTCTCTTTTCCAGTTATTCCGTAACTACTTCGGGGAACTCCCAGTATGTTTTCTCTTACCTTTTCCACAATCATCCTAGTTTGGTAATTTCCTTTTGAGAAAAGCGCATTTCTTATTTGCTTATCTGTGGCTCGCAACAAATGCCCCGGATCCTGTTCGCACGCGAAATCTGCTAGCAATCCCCAGGTTCCCGCGGGAGACGTGTAGACAGCAAACTTATTGGCAGCAATGTTATTAGTGTTCTTTGGGAGTTCGAAGTAAGTCTGCTTACTATGTGGTGGGGTAGTAGGGACTAGCTGTCCTGTTTCTCGATCTCGTTTTATAAAAACATCATATGATGAGTGCCCTACAATCAAAAATATCGGTAAATTATTTATCTTCCGTGCCATCACGCGGTCCCCTTCAGAACACTCCTGCTGCTTCTTCTTGTCTTCACCTTTTACAGCATTCTCACAGAATTCCTTTCCAAGGCGGGTACCTGCTTTATCAGCCTTAAGCTTACCCTCGCCACGGGGCAACAGTTTTGCCTTAAAGTTCTTGATAAAGCTTGTGTGATCTTTTTCGGAGGAGAAATATTTCTCCTGATCTTTTTCGTATATTTTCAATTTGTCGAAATCAGATTCCTTCTTGCTATCCATTTATATATATATATATATAACTTCCGATTATAAATCAGTTGCTGCTTAATGTTTCCATGTTGCGCGCTGTTGCCTCCGTCTGTAATTGCGCTTCCTGTTGGACTTCCTGTTGGACTTCCTGTTGTGCCTTCGTGCCTTCCATTTTTCCTTTTCTAGTCTACAAATAGAAGACAGGGAACAATAGCGCACAAAATACACCTCGTAGTAATATCTACACACCAACGTAGTGAATAGATTGTAGCTCTCAAATAACTGCCGCGGATGATATCTCCTCAGATACCGATATAGGTCGAAATACGACATATATGTTGGTTTCATCTGACATCGTGTGAGATCATGTAACATCATCTTCACGATGATTCGTGGGACGGAGGGGCAGATCTCATCTAAAACGTTTCCACATTTTTTGATCGTGTTTTCCACATCCAAACGTATGTAGAGCCTGCCTCCCCGTCCTTTTGCTAACTCTCCATGTAAATCTCGTATTTCCCTTCTGACAATATCCCGGTGTCCGGCACTGAATAGTTGTCTAGCGTCCGCAGTTTGAAGCCTCTCTCTGCAGTTTGGACATGTGGACAGTAGCTTAACATCATGTGACCAGGGTGTTCCTGGGTAAACCTCTTCTACGTCATGACTCGCTTTGAGCCAACGCTTCAAGCATTTTTTGTGATATTCATGTCCACATGATGTGCTCAAATGGTCATCATGCTCCACTGAATCCCAGCATATAGAACATAGCTCTATGATATCCTCCTCACGCACCTGCCTCTCGTCGTTTCGTCGTTTTCGTCCCCTCCTTGTTTTTTTCCTGTTTTTTCGACCTCTACTGTGTCGCCCCATAGTATGTGGAGTGCTGATTGTCTTATGAATGACAAGAAGATGACCAAGTTCAATTTATTTAAAAGGTGACCAAGTTCAATTTATTTATAAGGTGTCCCACCTTATGAATTTATTTACAAAATGGTGATTTGCGTAGTTTTTTGTTCTGATCTGACATGAATATGTTCCCTGTGCTTCCACTTTTGTTATGAGGAATTTTGTTCTTGATACACCATGAAATGCACTTTTGTATATTGCTATTCTTGATTTGCTGTATTTTCTCTCCCTTTCTCTCTTTATTTTCTATAAATCGTAGAGTCGTTAGAATATTGTCGATCTGTTGACTTCCAATAATAGCGTTGACTTCTTCTATGGCTACTCGAAATCGGTAGGGGATAGGTATATCGAGTAAAGAAGCTATCGTCATATCATTAATCTTAGGATTGTTCATAATCACCAGTAATGAATTAAACGCACTAACCAAATGAGACGTGTCGCTGTACTTAAAACCTTTACAGATAATATATTTCTCCGAATTAGCTGAGCGACTCGTGTTCGGCTTCATAATGTAGACCGACTTGTAGAAGCATGTTAACAAGAATATTATATCAACAGAACTTTTCAAGAACGTATCAAACATTTTTAAAGCTAGGGTACCACCTTTTTTCTGCATAACTAATGCGTACATAACCTCGGACATGATTAATCTCAAGGCAAGAGCCTCCTGTTTATTGAAATCTATTGAAAAGTCAAATCCTCCATCAGCAGTAATAAGATCGATACCATTCTTATAATTATCGCAGCACCATATAAAGTTCTCCGGAGAATACAGATCCCCGGTGCCATCCTTTCCCTTTTCGATGATGACATTGCGATTTTTTCTTAAAAAAAGAGCGCTCTTTTTCCACCCAGGCACATTTTCGTTTGTTGTATCAAGAAGGGTCATCCCATAGTATTTGTCTTCATCATTGAAGCGTAAATACGTCATCGCCTCGATAAACCCTCCGGGACCCTCAGCTAAATGGAACGATTGGATAGGTTTAACCCCATAAGGACCAAACACATCAAATGTGTTGCAAATCTCCACAAGTTTGAAAAAAGCCCTAGATAGCGGTTTAATTTTACTTACCGAGTTTTTGCTATTGGGTATTACGGTATGTATATATTCATATCCGTTGGTTAGTTTTTTTATATTATCCCACTCGACAGGATGATCCCTAATTCTAAGTTTGATTTTATTTAAGCACTTAGCTAACGTCTGACTCAGATACTTGTCAGAATCTGATTCGTTTCTAAATCTTATCTTGAGATGTTCTGAGCCTATATTTATATACGATCCAGGTATGAGAAAGTAATTCATCTGGAGAGTAATGGCGCCTAACGTTTATATCAGTTTGCTCATCTATTCATCCGGCTTCTTTATGCGTATCTTGACCTTTTTCCGTCTTACTCTTACTTTTCCTTTGGGCTTCTTAACAATAATCCGTCGACCTGGCGCGATAGTTGTGGCTGGCACGACGGATTTCACATCATGCACTGTTTTCTGCGCCTCCACATCTTCGAGTTGTGTCCCCAATTTGACTTTCCCCTTTAACTTATTAACTCTTGGTTTTCGTGGGAGTTTCAAATCCTGGTTTATATGTGCTTGTTCTACTTTCTCCTCGCGAATTTCGATAGGGCTAGAATCTATCATTATTCTACTTACTTTCTCTGCGTTTACATCTCGGACTTTCTTGAAAACAAAGTATTTGTTTAGGAATGAAATTTTCTTTTCGTCTGATGACATTTTACTCGCTGTTCCAATATCACTGCTTCGGATTTTGCGCGATTTAATATCCGCTTCCATCTGATAATAAAGTTGTTCGAATCCCCCAATTGAGGCGGGAAGTCCGATATTGCGCGCTTCATCGCGATTTAACAGGGTGAATCCGTAATTCTCTAGAACGCGCATTAAATACTCATAGTTTACCAAGTACTCGGCGAATGTCTTGTTAATTGACTCCTGATATACATCTATTCGGTAACCCAGACAACTGATATCGTTGTTAAACTCACCATTGTTATAACGCTTGCGGATTTCCCACATTTTAACCCCTTCGGTGTTCACGACAGATATACTCTCTCCCGGTTTCTTATTCTCAAGCGCTCTAAATACTTTACGCCCATCGTAACTTGTTCCTATAAAGTATCCGCCAACTTTGCAGCATTCGCTCACATTTCGCATAAAATTATTCAGCGTTTCCGCATTCTCGCAAAAGTAATGGATCGAGAATTGATTTGAAACCACATCAAATCCGTCAGCGCCTTTGCCATATTGACGGAAAACTCCCTTACCCAGACGTTTCTCATCCTTGCTACCATCTCCGAAGACTGCTCTCGTTATCTCCTTCCCTTTATCCGTGAAACAAGCCTGCGTTGATCTTATATTTAAACCGCTATTTGCATTTACAAACAGAGCATAAGGAATTGACCGGATTCGCTTTCTGTAGTTTAGGAACCGAGCACACGCTCCATCGAGGCGGTTCTCGATATTATCCCGCGATATATCCAATCCGAAAACGAAAGATAGCCTTGCCGCAATCCACTTTGGAAAATCACCGCCTTTCCCGACTGTCATATCAATGAGTGTTCCACCACGTTTAGAAGCCGCCAATATAAGAGTCCTTTTAACATATAGATTATGAAAATCTCGCAATGATCGCGTTATTGTACCCGATGCTTTTCTATTGTAGTAGACGTCATCGTCGGCCACCAGATTTGGTATCTTTTCACCAGTTGTAATCATTTCATGTGTGATAGGGTTATGAATTGAATTCCAGACACTTTGGGCGACATGATACGCGTTCCCATAGTTTCGTCCGTTGGAGCGGTAATCTGCCGTCTTATCAAGGCGGACACGAATCGGCACCCACTGCCAATACTTATCTCTCGTCTTGTCATACCTAAATTCAACGATTGTTTCGTCTTCAATGACTTGTTCCTTATCTTCTGTAGTCATAACGTCTGTATTTCCTTTATTCTCGAGGACAATGTTGCAAATGTATGCGGGATATTGCGGCGTGGGATTTACGGGGTAGAAGGGGACCGGTTTATAAGATGACGCATCTTCACGAGTCGTCTTTCTTGGTAACTTATCTTGGATAACGTCGTCGCATGGATTCAGGTAACCATGTCGCCTTTCATCAAATCCAACTCTGAGGATTAGAGTTTTATACTGGGTGTGATTATCAGTAGCCCGCATATTGTCTCCTTTCTCAAATATATTCCCTACAAAATCATGACCACTGTCGGTCTTTTGTGTTGTAACTAGAAAATCTATAGTATTGTATTCCGGGGGCTTCCATTTAAAAGAAGCCTTCCACGTTCGCTTCACAGGATCTAAAACTTCCCCTACTGTATTGCTGCCTACACCGGTATTGGCCGGAGTAAATATCAGTCCGTCTACTTCATAATCATACAAGTCATCATCAATCTGTCCAAGTATTAGCTTGCAGTTGCCGAATACTTCATCTCCATTGGATAGCTTAAAAGACTTTACCCTTGGCTTCAAGGGAATGATGTCTCCAACAACGGGTTCTAACTTCAGATCCTTGACCACTTTATTCAACAACGTCAGTCGGTTATCATACTTATCTGGGAGAGATCCGTGGTCCGACTTACCTTCCGCTATGTAGAACGCGTGAGCCCGTACATCTTTTCTATTCACATAGTAAATATCAAAAGCCAGGTATTGATTTATAAATTTACCATCCTTATTATGAAGAACATGTTCCCCATCAATAATAGTATTATATAAGCTTTTATTTGTGGATAGTGTTCCTGTAAACTGTACTCTCATGTTGACGTCTATCATGTATAACTTTCCATCCTTGCTGATGACCAATAACTTACGTATACCATCTGCCTTTTCAGTTACTGTGTAGGGCGTTCTAATATTAGCTACCATATTATCTCCCGTGAGAGGGACAATGTTAGGTCTTTCGAGAGATATCGATGAAGGACCGACGAAGTCCCTGCCCCTAACTCTCCTGTCCGGAGGATCTTTATATAAAATGTGCATGTAATCGCCTATTACAGCGTTTTGCTCCCGGTAGGAAATGGGGAAATTTGATTCTTGCAGTCCTGATAGGACGTATTTAATCGACCGCCTTATTGCTCTAAGTAAGTTTTCTGACATCGCGGACATAGTGCCACCCGATAGACGCTTGCGATCAACTTCGATTTCAATCTCATAGCTTTCTGGATTCTTGAAAACATTCGAGCTTTCTATTCTGTACTCGGGTATAAGTCTCCTACCTACCCTTCTAGATGAACGCACTATACTACAATCTATACGAACAGGTAGTTCATGGCTGATAAATGAAAATCTTTTAATTAGACGAAATACCTTTTTTTTGTCGGTCCATGTTTGGAGTAGATCTCTTACTATACCGTAGTCTGGTCTAAGAATTTTCTCCTCCTTATAATTGACTCTGAACTTGAAATCGTCATAATTGATCGACTCGAGACGTTTAGATTTGTAAACTTTCGGGATCTTCTGCATAAATCTTATATAAGCGGGAGGATTATCTAAATCAAAGGTATTACTATTACAGTAATCTTGAATATTCTTAATTCCCGTTATCGTGGTTCTAATATTCCCTATGGTTGTCCTGCCACTTTTTGAGTCGACGAATTGATTTTGAATATTCAGATAGTAGTCGCCATAACCGTCGTTTGTGTAGAAGCCAATAGACTTCAGCTTCGAAATTACGTTCTCAAAATCGATACGACTTATAGCCCCCCTATGCCTGCTCCCGAATACCACCTCAAGTTCATCTCCTTGGGATTTAGATGATACATAAATTTGTGTATACAGATTCAGTTGTTTCGTGTTGGTTTTGTCATTAGACATTATATATATAACTCATATAATTTCTGTTTAATTCAATTTATATTTTTGACTTAATTAGGCTGTACAATTGAACTTTCTTCAACCTTTTACCTGCAGCATCGGTAGTTTCTATATCTAATTTTCTACAAATATCTTGAAGCGCGCTGAGTTTGTATGATGATATTGCTGATAACGGTTTGCGAAAGTTATCTATTACCCAGTATGTACTGGTATACTCATTGAACATCTCAGATTTTACTGCTTCGTCACAAATGTAATAACCATATCCAGCACTTCCAAGAGTCACTATTTCGGAGTTCTTATCGTGATCCACCCGAAGAACATATAAGCATCTTCCTTTGAGGATGACAATATTGATATTCTTGATTGCGCATATGCACAAGAACGTACTCATCGATATACTTTTGCTATTCACTAGATCGTTCTCAATCACTGTCCTCTTCCATTTGTATTTTTTCAAAAGATCTTTTTTACCGCGCAGCTCTTCTACTAGCTGTATTTTATGCGCTTTCTCTTCTTCAAATGTTTTCCCTAGCAACATTTCATACTTGAACAGTCCGTTTACCATCAAATAAAAACACCAGAATAACTTATCTAATTCCTTAGGTACTAGAAAATTTTCGTCCGCCTTTGTTTCACCAACATCACTCTTTATTATTTGCTCCTTCGTTTCTGAGTTTTCCATCGTTGTAGTGGACTCGGTGATCATTAATTCCATTATATGATTCCGTGTAAACATATAATGCCTCAGCGCAGAGATATTGAATGCGTCTCTTGTCATATTGTTAGCTATATGAAGAGTTGGCTTTATTATCTTTATAGAATTCTTTCTTATAACGCTCTTTATCCTCTTCTATTTTGTCGAGTTGTTTCTGTTGTAATTCCACGTAGCAGAGATAATCTTTGATTTCTAGCAAGACTTTATCCGGAAGAACGCTCATATTAATAAAAATCCCATTTGCATTTTCTGTGTATCCGATATTATCTCGCCTCAGAATTCTTAGAATGTGTAGCTGATGTATCTTGTCCATCTTCTCGATGTCATCTCGTAGAGTTTGCGTCGTCCCTGTATTCATCGGCTATGGAGTTATAGATATACCATTTTAAGCTTTTTTCCTAATTACAATTTTTGGTCTTCGCTTTATCTTTCTTGTTGGAACCAGTTCGGCTATAACAGATATATAACTATCGTTCAGCTCGTAACGGATCCCGATTACTCGGACCATAATATCTTGTCCAACGGTCAGCTGAGCGAAATCTTTACTTTTGTAGTGATGGTCTCTTGCGACAAATACGATGACAGGAGATTTATCTTCCTTTGTTTCGCATCTAACGCCGGCTTTGGTAACATTTTTGATAATGACTCTGAATTTCATCCCTTCCACAGGTCGACATATGAGACACTCGAACATAACTGTAAATACGACATGTTTATCAGTTATGACGCCTGCCGAATAGGTAATCATACGTATTGAGTTGGATTTGATATATCCTTCCTTTATGCATTTACCATCCAAAGCCTCGGACAGTTTTAACAGTAGGTTCTCAGCGACGTTATTTCCGATAGTACTGAAAGGAAGTTGCACTTTTTGTGTAAGAATATTTTGCATATATATTCCCAACCCACGTTTTCTCCTCTTAAGAGAATGTGCAGCCCGAATATCAGTCATAACTATATAGTAGTTATATAATTTCTTTATTTACTTTTCAATTTACTTCCTAATGTCACTATATTGTTAATAATTGCATCAACTGAGTTGAAGAACCATCTTTTACCTTCATGAGCTATCTTATCGTAGTACCGCAAAATTAGCTCGGATTCAATGCACAGCTGGAGAGAATTAATCTTAACTACTTCCCATTTATCCACCTCTCTCAACTTATCCTTCTTCTTCTTCTTCTCTAGAATCTCGTGGCGGGCTGGAATCTTCTGTTCTACTTCCTTTTTACCATAAATGCTATCAATCGTACTCTTCTTCATTACGTATTTAATGGGAATCGTAACACCTCCGAGTAATTTGTTAATACGCGCTATTATCCTACCTTTTGCTTCCCCTCTGTCACAACGCCGTCCTTTATTTGTCCGTCCCTTTGAGCTCATTCCGATATATTTAGTCTTGAATACGATAGTTTTCCTCTTGAAAACCGTCATAAATCCTATAGTGCTGTTTATTTTTGAAATATCCTTTATCTGGAATTTATCGAACAAAGCCCTACCTAATCCTCCCCGTATCGAT
>Ga0255055_10000602_pt1 | contig 27645 bp, 23 predicted proteins | sample JV7_2_27_MG_FD_188633 | JGI IMG/M metagenome (GOLD analysis project Ga0255055, IMG submission 188633) | Seawater microbial communities from Jervis Inlet, British Columbia, Canada - JV7_2_27 | ecosystem: Environmental > Aquatic > Marine > Inlet | place: Canada: British Columbia | collected...
CCGATTATCCGATGAGCGAGTCGGGAGCCGCAAGTGCAGTCAGTGCATCGCCGTGGAAGGACGATGCAGCCTCGCTAGCCATCGACCCAGTCGCAGATCCGGTCGACCGCTTCCAGAGCCTCGCCGCAGTTGCGTTGCAGGAAGCTCTCGTCGAGATCGGCATCCGGGTCAAGACGCCCCGCGGCCTCGAGGGCCCGGCCGCCATGGAAATTGACGTAGGCCAGGCGGATCGTCAACTCCTCTGCAGGCCGGCCGAACTCGTGCCCGGGGAGGATGGCGACCCCGGTCTCCTCGAGCAGTTGCTCGCAAAGCTCCCGGCTGGTGGCTACGCCCCGCGATCGCAGCAGTTCGCGTTTGGCCTCGAAGTCCGGGAACAGGTAGAAACCGCCCTCGGGTGCACGCACCTGCAAGCCGGCCGCGCTGAGCCGCCTCGTCAGCTCGCCTCCCAGGGCGCGCAACACGCGGCGCGCATCGCGGAGGTAGTTTTCGATCTCCGGGTCGTCGGCGAAGGCGCGCACTGCCGCGTGCTGGATCGGCGCGCTCGTGGAGGTGAAGGTTTCGCTAGCCACCGCCCCCATCGCGTCGCGGAGCCAGGAAAGGCACTCGGGAAAGACGAACAGGCCCAGGCGCCACCCCCCAGCGCCACACCATTTGCTCAGTCCCCCGCTGATCACCGTACCCTCGGGGTACAGCGGGACGATCGAGCGGTGCTCGCCGCGGTGGTGCAGCTTGCCGTAGATCTCGTCGGAGAGCAGGATCAGGCGGTACTTGCGGGCCACCTCGGCAAGGCCTTCCAGTTCGTCACGGCCGTACGTGCCGCCCGTCGGGTTCGAGGGGTAGTTGAGAATGACGATCCGCGGCCGACCGGGGTCGGCCCGGCACAGCGCGTCGAGTTGCTCGGGGCTCACGCGCCAGCCGCTCTCCGCGTTGGTCGGCAGCCACTGGATGTGCCGTCCGATGATCCGGGCCTGCGGCGCGTAGGAGACCCAAGTCGGAGTGGGAATGACGATGTCGCCGTAGTAGACGAGCTGGAGGATGAACATCAGCTCTTTCGAGCCGGGACCGATCAACACGTGGTCGGCGCTGGTCTCGATGCCGAAGGTACGAGAGTGGTGGGCTGCCACCGCCTCGCGAAGCTGCGGCAGTCCGCGGACCTCCAGGTAGTCTTTCTGGAAGGCGTTCTCCCTGAGCGCATCGCAGACCGGACCCGGCACCGGGAATGGAGACTGGCCCAGGCCCATCTTGAAGATCCGCCGGCCTTCTCGGCGCAGACGATCGGACCGTTCGTTGATCGCCACCGTCGCCGAGGGCGGCAGGCCTCTGACGTTCAGGTTGAGCTGAACCTGCGGCGCCTGCTCGCAACCCGCGGCCTGCGCGGTCGATGGCTTCTCGTTCATGGTGATCTCGTCTCCCGGAGCTCGATGGGGTCATTCAGCGGCGCAGGAAGCGGACGACAACGACCGAGGACGCAGCGGCGAACGCGATGAACGCCAACGGCCACATCTCGGCCGCGGCGTTTCCCGACCAGCCGATCTTGGTGGCGTGGGTGAACAGGGCGCCGCCCATGGTGGCTACGGCCAGCAGCCCGCCGAGCAGGTGTCGACGCGGAATCAGGATCAGAGTGGCGGCCGTCAGCTCGACGAGCCCGATCAGCATGATGATCCCACGGCCGACGCCCATCGCCTCGGCCAGGGCCATCGAACCGTCGGGGGTGTACATGAAGAACTTCGTGAACGCGCCCATACCGAGGATCCCGGTGACGGTGAGCTGGGCGATCCACAGCGCGACGGTCGTCGCCCTGCCCGTTCGATGGGCTGAAGTATCGACTGCCAAAACGTTCTCACTCATGGTCATGGCTCCTTTCGAGCGGCCTTGGGGCCTTCCGGATTCCATGATGAGTGCGAGTGGGGGCAGGATTCTTACAACCACCATTCGGGCGTCAGAAAGCGCAGCCATCGGGAAGCGGCGGGCTGTCGGCGAGCTCTTCCGCGAAGCCGGGCTCCGGCTCGGCAGGCAAGAACCCCGCGCTGATCGAGCCCTTCATGGCCTGTCCGCCGTAGCCGGTAGGATGCATGTGCGCTCGGACCCATACCGTACGCTCGGGATCGACGTCGACCGGCCCACCCGAGCGAACGAAGGGCTGCTCGTCCACGTGACTGTGCCGCAGGACCCGGCGGTAGATCAGCCGGCCGTCGGTGTCCACGACTTCCCACCAGTCGGCATACCGCTCGCAACCCGTGTCCGGGCTGTCGATCCCGACCTCGAACTCCAGCGCTCCCGACTCCCCACGGACTGTCACCGACACGACGTCGGCCAGCGGCGGTCGTGCTTCGGGCTCGGGGTCGTTCGTTCCGGGGTCGGAGACTCCGAGCCCACCGGCTCGAACCATCGAGACGAGCAGGATCGCCGAGAGCACCACGGTTATTCGGGCGGTGGGTCGCACCCCGGGATTCTACAGCAACGTTCCCGGCCCTGCGCTCTTCCTACGCAACCCCACGGAGTACCTGGACGCCCATGAAAGCCGAGGAAGGAGATCGTCACGGCCGTGAAGCCGCAAGCGCGAACCGCGCCTTGCTCGCCGCCTGAAGCACCGGGTCCCAGACCGGGGAGAACGGGGGCGCATAGCAGAGATCGAGGTTCGCGATTTGCTCGATGGTCATCCCGGCCGTTATCGCCGTGGCCAGAATGTCGCTGCGCTTACCGGCGCTCGAATCGCGACCGACCAGCCAGGCCCCGAGGAGTTTGTGATCGTCCTTGCGGTAGACGAGTTTGACCCAAAGTGGCTCGTGTCCGGGAAAGTAGTGGGCCTTGCTAGGGGCCGTGACATCGACCGTTTCATGGGCAATGCCCTCCCGTATCGCGGTTGCCTCGTCGATGCCGGTACGGGCCAAGGTCAGTTCGAATACTCTGGTCACCGCGCTTCCGACGACGCCGGGGAAAACGTCGTCGTCACCGGAAATCACGGCTCCAGCCACACGGCCCTGCCGGTTCGCAGTCAGGGCCAGCGGAATCCAGGTCGGCCGGCGCAGTACCAGGTGCTCCGCCTCGGCGCAGTCGCCGGCGGCGAAAACGTCCTCCGAGCTGGTGCGCTGCTGTCGATCCACGCGGATGGCCGAGGAGGCGCCAAGCGCAATCCCCGCGCCATGAGCAAGCTGGCTGTTCGGTCGTACCCCGAGTGCGAGAATCGCCAGGTCCGCCGCCAACGGGCCCGCCGTGGTTTCCACGACGGCAAGCCGGTTCTTCCTGCCGGCGAGGGCCTGGACCTCCGTCTCCAGTCGGAGCTCGATCCCCTGTTTTTCCATCTCCGCCGCGACTTGTTCGGTGACTTCGGCTTCTGCGCCTCCCATGACGCCCGGCAGTTTTTCGACCACCGTGACCTCGAGCCCTCTACGACGGAGCGCCTCCGCCATTTCCAGGCCGATGTACCCCGCTCCGATGATCACGGCTCGCCGGGGCCCACGGTCGAGTAGCGCGTCCAGCCGCTCGGTGTCGGATAAGTTGCGCACAGGAACGACGCCTTCCAGATCGACGCCCTGCCAGCGCGGAACGATCGGCGCGGCGCCGGTGGCGATCAGCAGACGGTCGTACACCAACTTCCGCGCGTGCCCATCCGGGTCGGAAGCGCGAACGTGCTTGTTCGCCGAATCGATCTCCAGTGCCTCCCAGCCGTCTCGCACGTCCACACCGCACTTCTCCCGGAACGCCGAGGGGGACACGACCACGAGATCCTCGAGATCCGGAACATCACGCGCGAGATAGTAGGGGATCCCGCATGAGGCGTACGAAGTGTACCGTCCCTTTTCGAGTACTGTAATCTTCCAATCCGGCTGCCGACGTCGAATCTGCATGGCGGCACTCATACCTGCCGCGTCGCCGCCGATGATAAGAATCCGCATGACTCTCGTCCTCCGGCACCTCGAGCCTCCGCAACAGCGCCATCATAGGACATGAGATGCACGTACGTCCCGGAACGTCACACCGGCCCACCGCGCTCGGGCTGCATCCCGGAAAGGTGCCGCCGGTGACGATTTGGCCGCGCCCTGCATCTCTCCTACCATGCGTTCTTCATTCACCGGACCTATTGGGGGAAGGTGCAACTCGATGAGCAAAGTTACTGGGCCGGCTCCGCATGCGTAAGCAGCTGGGACGACACGCCAACTTCTGGTTCAAGAGCAGCGTTGCTGGTGGCCTCCTGTTGGCGCTGATCTCGGTCGGTGTAGCGGTCGCTACGTATCGCTACGTTGCCGGACACCTGGCACTCGACCACTTGAATCGTGAAGCAGGACGGTACGCCGCAGTCCTCGAGTATCGAGCGCAGGAGGAGGCGGTCAAGACCTCTGCCGAGCTCACCGCGCTCCTGCAAGGCTTGGCGGACCAGGAGACCCGGGTGCCGTTCCGGCGATCGAACAACTCTCCGCCGGCGGGCCGGTCCTGGGAGTGCTGCCCGAGACCGCCTACCAGAAGGGGGACAGGAAACTAGGTCCAGGAGACCTGCTGGTGCTTTTCTCGGACGGGGTCGTCGAGGCGGCAAACTCGAAGGGTGTCGAGTTCGGGCAGGAGCGGATCGAGAATTCGCGACTCGCCGGGTTCGACCTCCGTCTACGGACCCTTGATGTCGATCAGGATTAGCTCGAGTGGCTCTTCCCCGATGTTTTTCGGCAAGTGCTGCTCCGCGGGCGCGAAGCTGTGCTGGCCGGCTTCGACGTGGGCTTCTTCGGACGTCCCGTCGGGCCTTCCGAACCCCACGTGATGATCGGTCAGAAAGACGGCCACGCTGTTCGGATGGTAGTGCATGACCGATTCCTCACCCGGCCCGTAGGTAATTCGCACCACGCGCACCCGCTCGTTCTCGAACTCGACCTTGTAGTGATCCGCGTCCACCACGGTCGGGTCCGGGCCCGTCTCTTCCATGGCGGCCACCTCGGTGCCCGCAGACATCAGCTCGACCAACACCAGCTCGAACGGCTCTTCCCCGAGATTCTTCGGCAGGTGCTGCCCCGCGGGTGCGAAGACGTACTGGCCGGCTTCGGCGTGGACCTCTTCAGAAGTTCCGTCGGGCTTTACGAACTCCACGTGCTGATCTGTCAAGAATACGCCCACGCTGTCCGGATGGTAGTGCATGACCGATTCCTCGCCCGGCCCGTAGGTGATTCGCACCACGCGCACCAGCTCGTTCTCGAACTCGGTCTTGTAGTGATCCGCGTCCACCACCGTCGGATCCGGGCCCGTCTCCGCCGCAGCAGGTGTGGCGTCCGTCTGCGCTGTATCGGTCTCAGGTTGCGAACAGGACAACGTCACAGCGGCAATCGTGATCAGAATGAACGTTTTCCAAGTGCGATTCATGAGCCACCTCCCATTGAAAATCGTACACCGACGACCGCAGGTTAATCCTCCCGAGCCCGGCTTTACAAGACCCGGACGCGGGAGACCGAATTGACTGCCAATTCAGTCATTTGTGCCCCTCCACCGGCCCCAAATACTTGTCCAACCAGTCCAGCACTTCACGGATGAACTCGTTGGCCGATTCCGGCACGTGCCCGCCGTCGAGTACGACCAGACGCTTGTGCTCGTCTGGGGCACCCTGCAGGGCGAACATCGGCTCGATCTCGGTATCGATCGGCGATCTGAAGTCGTTTCGACCGTTGATCATCAGGACGGGCACCGTGGAGCGCGGCGCGAAGTTGGGCGGGATCGCCTCGGGGGGGTACTCCGGCCCATACCGCGGAATGCCCCCGGCCAGCAGCACGCTCGCCGAGAAGCGCGTCTCGATCGCCGTGAAAACCGGTCCCCAGGCGGCACCCCAGCTCAGTCCGTAGTAGGCGAGTTTGTCGGAGTCGATGTCGTCGCGGGTCTCGAGATAGTCGATGGTCCGCTGCAAGTCCTTGCTCGCCTGAATCATGAGATCGCGAGTGTCGTTGGGCCCGGTTCGTTCGACCTGCCGTTCGTAGGTCCCCTTGTAGATCGGGTAGATCAGGGCCCGGCCGCTACGCGGGATGAAACGTGCAAACTCGAATCGGAGGTTCCTGCTGTCAGAAAGAAAGAGAGCGTCGGATCCGGGGAAGTAGATGATCGTCTGGTACGGAGGCGGCGTGTTCTTCGGCAGGTAGAGATGAACCGGGACGCGCTCGTCTCCGTACGCCGCACGAAAACGGACGACTTCCTTGCGCCAGTGCTCCGGGGTTTCGTCCACCGACTCGACTCGTGCGTCGAGCGCCGAGCGGTCGTAGCCATAGAGCCCCCGGATGACATGGAAGATCTCGTCGGCGACCGGCTCGACCTGCTTGAAATCGTAGACGGGTTCGTCGACGGCCACGGTGGAGGCCGCGGGTAGCGGACCGTCGGTCCGGATGCACCGCACGCCGTTCGTCGCCGAGCGATCGAGAGGGTCCGCGGCCTCCGGATCCCGGTACCTGTATTTCGGGTCGGACCAGGCGCCGCCCAGGACGTAGCGCAGGTCGTCGGTGCGGTTGAGGCACCACTCCTTCACGTTGCCGGCCATGTCGTAGGTGCCGAACGGACCGAGACCCGGATACCGCCCCACGGGTGCCGGCCCTTCGCCGTCAAAGTTGCTGGCCAGCAGGATCTCCGAGAAGATGCTCTGCTGCGCGGCGCGGTGCCAGTGGAAGACGGTGGGCAGGCTCTTGCCGGCCCAGGTCGCGAAGGCCGCCGCTTCGTACCAGCTGATGCCTCCGACCGGCTCGTCCCCGGCGCCCTCGGGATAGGAGCCCAGTTCCCATCCTGCCGGCCCCGGCCGCCCCGTGGAGTCGACGAAGAGGGACGCGGCCTGTTCGATGGTCAGCTCGCGACCGTCTTGCCGGATCGCCCCACGCCAGTCCTCGGGATTCCGGTACCCGCCGTCGTCGACGAACTCCTTGAACTGCCGATTCGTCACCTCGTACTTGTCGATCCAGAACGCTTCGATCTCGATCGACGCGACGGCCCCAAACTCGGTCTCGCCGGCCGGCACGCGGACCATGAACTCCGGCACGTCGGCCTCGCGATAAAGAACGAAGCGCTGGTCCAACTTAATACCGGCGGCGCTTTCGAAGGGCAGGTAACCGGGCTTCTCGATGCGGAGGCGGGCAGGGAGAGCGATCGAGACGTCGTTGAGGGGCGTCCGCCCGAGCGGGATCCAGGGACGATTCACATGCGAGTAGCCCTTCACGAAAACTTCGGCGTCGGTTGGTTCGGACTCGAAGGAAAACGGAACGGAGTAGTTGGCCACGTACTCCTGGAGTCGCGGATCGTTCGGGATGACCTCTTCGGCCTCACGCAACAGGCGCCACGCGGCGTCTCGGTCGCCCGCTTCGGCAAGGCGCTCGGACTCGGGTAGCGCTGTGTTGCGGGCCCAGTTCACGCGCGACGTGCGGACACCCAGCCAGACGCTAGCCGCGACTGCCGCCACGACCACGATACCCAAGACCGCGAGGAAGCCGGGCCGTCGTAGCATCGAGCCGACACCGGCGGGCGCCGCGGCGCGCTTGGCGCGCAAGGCCTGCAACGCGTCGTGCAGCTCCCGTGCCGAGGCATAGCGGGCGTCGGGATCCTTTGCCAGGCTGCGCTGAAGGACGGCGAGCAGGCCCGCCGGCACGTCCTTTCGGATCTCGTGCAACGGCGTTGGCTCATCGCGCAGGATCGACGTCGCCGTGTCCAGATTCGACTTGCCGGCGAATGGACGCCGGCCCGAGAGCATCTCGTAAAGCAGCACTCCGAAGGAAAAGAGATCGGTGCGCGCGTCGATCGCGCCGCCCTGCACCTGCTCGGGCGACATGTAGGCCAGCGTACCGATCACCTGTCCGGCTCGTGTGACGTAGGGCGACGCGTCGGGTGAAGGCTCCAAGGCCGCGACGTGCGTGGCCGTCGGCGCCTGGTCCGTCGCCGTTACATCCGGCGTCCGTGTTTCCTGCACCAACTTCCCCAGGCCGAAATCGAGGATCTTCGGCTGACCTTCATCGGTCAGCACGACGTTGTCGGGCTTGAGATCGCGGTGCACGACACCGTCCTGGTGAGCCCGCGCCAGTCCGGCCGCGACGCCTTCGGCGATGGTGAGCACGCGGTCGATGGAAAGCCGTTCAGCCTGGACCAACTTGCGCAGGGAGTCGCCGCGCACCACCTCCATGACGATGAAGGTGATGCCGTCTTCCTCACCGACGTCGTGGACGGTGGCGATGTTCGGGTGGCTGAACGCCGCCGCGAGCCGTGCCTCCTGGTGGAATCGCGCACGGCGTTCGGGGTCGGAGGTAACGTCGGCGGGTAGGACCTTGATGGCTACGCTGCGGTTCAGCCGCGTGTCCGTGGCTTGGTAGACCGCACCCATGCCGCCCTGGCCGATCTTGCTGGCGATCTGGTAGTGGCCGAGTCGTTGCCCGGGCTGCAGACCCATCCGTCGCTTCCTTCCCCTCCGATGGTTCGCAGATTATCACGGATGTGCCGGGTCGGGTCACGAGCGCGATCGCCCAGAACTTCAGGGTGAATCGGGCGGCGGTTCGCATCCCGAGACTCTACGACGGTGCAGCTATCGCTCCAGCCCCGCCTGCCAGCCCTGCACCAGCGTCAGCGGATCGGTCGCCCCGGCCCGGACGTTCACGTTGAACAGGAAGCGCCCGCCGTCGAGCAGGTCCCACCGGGCGAAGCTGCGCTCATCTCCGCAGCGGTCTGACGTCATCAAGAAGCCGCTCCGCAGCGACGGCTCGGATGTTACGCCCAAGCGAAAAAGTCTCGGTTCCCGCATGTATGATCTCCAGGCGCGTGAGCTGAAGGTCTTCGAGTGCCGAACGCATCGAGGGCGTTATTCGAGGTGCCGTCGTGCGCTTGATCTCGAATCCGTAGCGGCGACGGCCGTGCACCACGAGAAGGTCGAGTTCCGCTCCTGTGTGCGTGGCCCAGAAGTAGCACTGTTCTTCCCCCGCGCCGAGGCGACGCATGACCGCCTCCACGAGAAAACCCTCCCAGGAAGCGCCGAGCTTTGGATGACGGTCCAGGTCGCTCATCGATGCGACATCGAGGAAGCTGTGCAGGACACCGCTGTCGCGTAAGTAGACCTTCGGCGACTTCACTTGGCGCTTTCTGATGTTGGCGGTCCACGGTCTGAGAACGCGGATCATGAAGGTTGCTCGCAGCGCGTCGAGGTAGCGCCGGATCACGTGATGGGAAACCCCGAAGGAACGCGCGAACTCCGATGCGTTCCAGACCTGACCGTGGTAGTGAGCGAGCATGGCCCAAAAACGCTCGAGCAACCCGGCCGGGATGGTGATGCCGAGCTGAGGTACATCTCGTTCCAGGAAAGTGCGAATGAAATCTCTTCGCCAGGCTCGGCTGTCCGCGTTTGAGCGTGCCAGGTAGGAACGCGGAAAGCCTCCACGAAGCCAGAGTCGGTTGAAGTTGTCGATTCCCACCTCGTCGAGGGCGAATCCCGAGAGTTCATGATAGGAGATGCGCCCTGCGAGGGATTCCGAACTCTGCCGCAATAGGTCCGGCGATGCACTTCCGAGAACGAGGAACCGTGCGGTCTTGCTGGGGCGGTCCACAAGGACGCGGAGAGTCGGAAAGAGCTCCGGTCGCCGCTGGATCTCATCCAGAACCACGGTTCCCCTCAGGTCGCGGAGCGCCAATTCCGGGTCCTCGAGGCGCGCGCCGAGAATCGCAACCACGGGGCTTCTCGCGAGAAGGCCTTTCAGGGTCTGCTGCTGACGCCGCCTTTCGATCATCGAGGATCCTGCTACCAGGAAATTTGGAAGCCAGTCATCCAATTTTCAGCATCAGTGCTCGCAACCGATCACCCGGTCCCCTCGGGCGGCTATTACCCGATGAGCAGGAATCTCTGCCCATCTCGCGAAACGTCCCCGACCGGCTACCAGCTGGAAGTGGACCCTTTCCCGGGCAGGGAGGAGTTGCCCACCTGTAAGGCTCGGAGTCGTTTTCCGATCCCCCAGATAACCGCTTCCAGGAGTAAACTCTTGCCGGCGGTTCGACGAAGAGGAGGGGGCGAGTGGCCATCGAGACGGGACAGCAACTGCTGCACTACCGCCTTGTCGGCAAGATCGGCGAGGGCGGGATGGGTGTCGTCTGGAAGGCGGTCGACACGACGCTCGATCGCGAGGTGGCTATAAAGCTTCTGCCGGAGTGGGGACAGTCTCCCTCCGGGGGACAGTCCCCGACCGTCGCCGATCGGCTCGCCCGCTTCGAACGAGAGGCCAAGCTGCTGGCCTCGCTGAACCACCCGAACATCGCTGCGGTTTACGGGCTGCACGAAGGGCAGGGAATTCGCTTCATTGCGATGGAGTACGTGGCCGGGGAAGACCTCGGACAGCGACTCGCCAGCGGCGCGCTTTCTATAGATGATGCGCTCGACGCGGCACGGCAGGTCGCCGAGGCGCTGGAGACCGCACACGAGCAAGCGGTGATCCACCGCGACCTCAAGCCGGCCAACGTCAAGTTGACCCCCGACGGTAAGGTCAAGGTACTGGACTTCGGCCTGGCCAAGGCGCTGGACCACGATCCTGCGTCCGGCTCATCGGCCGACCCCTCGGCGTCTCCCACGCTGACCTCCGTCGGCACGCGGGACGGCGTGATCATGGGCACCGCCGCCTACATGAGTCCGGAGCAGGCGCGCGGCCGGCCCGTGGACCGGCGCGCGGATATCTGGGCCTTCGGTTGTCTGTTGTTCGAGATGTTGACGGGGAAGCGAGCGTTTCCGGGCGACACGGTCAGCGACACGCTGGTCTCGGTGCTCAGCCGCGAGCCGGAGTGGGGCACCCTCCCGGCAGGGACGCCGGCAGCGGTACGCCGGTTGTTGCGGCGCTGCGTGACGAGAGATCAAAAGCGAAGGCTGCGCGACATCGGCGAAGCGCGGATCACCCTCGAAGACGCGATGGCGGGGGAGTCGGCCGGCGTCGCAGTCGACACCGCCGCGGCGGCGGAAGAACGCAGCTCGCTCGGCCGATGGATCGGCCTCGTCGGGGTAGCGCTCTTGACCTTCGGCGCGGGATGGTTCCTCAGCCCGTCCGACGACCGGACTCGCGGCATCAACCCCGACGCCCGCATCCGCAGTCTGACCTTCGACGAGGGCCTGGAGCACGAGCCGGAACTGTCGCCCGACGGGAACTACGTGGCCTACACCACCGACGCGGCAGGGAACCTCGACATCGAGATTCTTCCTCTGCAGGGGGGCAACGTCAACCGTGTCGTCGATCACGCGGCCGACGATGCCCAGCCGTGCTGGTCGCCCGACGGTACGCACCTGGCGTTCGTCTCCGCCCGCGACTACCCCGACGGGCTGCTCGGTTCGGTTGGCGGAATGGGCGTGGTGTCCCAGTTCGTCAGCGGCGTGGGCGGCGACATCTTTCTGATCCCGGCGTTGGGTGGACCGGTGACGAAGCTGGTCGAGAAGGGTTTTCACCCCGCGTGGTCTCCGGACGGTTCCGCGCTCGCTTACGTGTCGGATTACGACACGCAAGCGAACCAATCATCCTCCGCGGACACAGCTGCTCTGGACATCTGGCGCATTCCGGTCGAGGGCGGCGATCCAGTTCGGTTGACCAACGACTCGGCGACGAACTACCAGCCGTCCTGGTCGCCCGACGGACGTTGGATTACATACGCCCGTTACCAGCCGCCAGGTTTGCGCGTCGTTTCCGCCGAGGGAGGTGGGCAGCCGTTTCAAATCTACGACGGTGTGGCGCTCAACCCAGCATGGTCTACGGACGGGCGCTGGATCTACTTCTCGTCTGACCGCACGGCAGCTCCCGGCGTGTACAACCTGTGGCGGATTCGGGTGGACAGAAAAGGCCGGGCCCGTTCGAGCCCCGAGCGTGTCAAGCTCGGTGGAGGGAGCGACATCGACATCTCACTATCGACGGACGGCACCAAGCTGGTGTACGGATCCGTGCGGTTCGCTCCGGATTTGTGGAGCCTCTCTCTCGCCGACGGTTCGTTGCAACGTTTCACGACCACTCTCGGCCACGAAAACTACCCGCACCTCAACCCCGACGGCCGCCGGCTGGTCTTCGAGTCGGACCGTACGGGCGGGGACGAGCGCGTGTGGTCGTTGGATCTCATCGACGGCAAGCTGCAACGGTTGGGGACAGCGGGTTCGGCCAAATGGCCGCGCTGGTCTCCGAACGGAGATGTCCTAGCGTACCAGTCGATCCAACCGGACGAGACTCGTCTGGTCGTTCAACGCTGGGGTGATGTCAACCCCCGAGTCATCACGACCGAGGCCGAGGCGGGAACGGTCGCGCCCCAGTGGTCCCCAGATGGAACACGGCTGGTTTCCTACGGAGACGGCGTCTGGGTACACACACTCGACGGGGAGTCGACCCAAATCGTTCCCGACGGCGGTGGTGTGTTCCCGACCTGGTCCCCGACCGGTGATGAGATCGTGTTCCAGCACCAGGTACGCGCCGGTACGCGAGAGATCTGGGCCGTTTCAGCGGACGGCGGAGAGCCCCGCCTGCTGTCGCGGGGCGATGCCGAGTACTCGCACCCGCAGTGGTGTCCGACCGATCCGGACTTGATCCTCGTTGTCGTCGAGCACAAAGACCTGGGCCTGCTACGGGTCAGTAGCGGCGAGGTCGAGCGGATCACCGACCTGGCGGCCTCGACCGTACTGGTCGATTACCCCAGTTGGTCCGCCGACGGCCGGCAGGTGCTGTTCAGTCTGGCGCGCCGGAGCGGCGACGTCTATCTAATCGAAGGGTTCTAGATCCGCTCGGGTCAAACTCCGGGGAACCGTTAGCAGGGGGGGGAGCCGGCCGCCCGTGTCCCAGGGCGATGCGCAACCGCAACTGCCGCTCGACCTCGTCGACAGCGGCTTGCGGATCCATGGGCTCATTCTACTAGCGGGCCGCCCGCAGCCACCTGCCGAGCGGCGCACCGTCCGCACGGGTCGGGCGGTCTCATCCGACCAAAACGCATCCATTTAGTCTAGTTTCTTGGATCAAAACCCCCTATATAAGCGATCCGTGCATTGCGACAAACCCGGTACCGGTCTACAGTTCCATTTCATAAACATTGACGCGCGAAGTCCCCCGTTCACGGGGGTGCGACTGCACTAATATGTAAAAAAGGAGGCACTCAGATGCTCGAGCTGCAGAAGGGCGTCGACATCCTCGCCGAGTCCGGGGGGATCCGATCCATCGAGGAGGCGAGAGCGCTTTTCGAGGCGAAACTGGACGCGGTAAACCTGGCGAAGCTAAACAAGATCAAGACCGAAAAGGCGCTGATCAAGATCGCCAACGCGATCGCGTTGTGCAAGCCCGACGCGGTCATGATCACCACCGGCTCGCCCGAGGACATGCAGAAGATCCGAAGGATGAGCATCGAAAAGGGCGAGGAAAACCCGCTGGCGATGAAGGATCACACGATTCACTACGACCTGCCCGAGGAGCAGGGGCGCATCGTCGACCGCACGTTCTACATCGTCAACGACGGCGAAGATACCAGCATCCTGGCCAAGAAGATCCTCCGCGACGACGCGCTGGCCTATGTCAAGCAGTCCATGGACGGCATCATGAAGGGCAAGACGATGATGATCGGCTTCTTCAGTCGCGGCCCGGCCGGCGCAAAGCTGGCGTTGCCGGCGCTGGAGATCTCCTCCTCGACCTACGTCATGCACAGCGGCGACATCCTTTACCGCCACGTCTACGAGGACTTCGACAAGCAGGTCAAGAAGTCCGGACTTTTCCTGACCAACGTGCACAGCGAAGGCCCTAACCGGCCCGAGGATCTGCCCAATGCGCGGGTCTTCATGGACCGCAGCTGGCTGACCACCTTCAGCACGTTCTGCACCTACGCGGGCAATACCCTGCTGCTCAAGAAGGGCAATCACCGCTTCGCCGTGGACCTGGCCACCTACTTCGGCGACGGCAAGGAGCTGTCCGAGCACATGTTCATCACCGGCATGAGGGGCGACAGCGGAAAGGTCACCTGGTTCGCTGGCGCCGCGCCCAGCGGCTGCGGCAAGACCACAACCGCGATGGCCGGCACCCAGTTCGTGGGCGACGATCTGGCGCAGATGTGGATCGCCGCCGACGGCACCATGCGGGCGATCAACCCCGAGAACGGCATCTTCGGCATCGTGGCCGACGTGAACCGCGAGGGCGATCCGTATCTGATGAAGTGCCTGCGCGAGCCGGGCACGGAGATCATCTGGTCCAACGTCCTCATCGACGACAAAAAGGTTCCGCACTGGACCAACAACGGGGAGCAGCACCCGGACAAGGGCGTCAACTTCCAGGGAGAGTGGTTCAAGGGCAAAAAGGACGCCAAAGGCAAAGAAATTCCGATTTCGCACCCCAACTCCCGCTGCACACTGCGTTGCACGGCAATCGAAAACTACGACGGCGAGGCGGGCCAGTCGCCCGAGGGCGTGCCGGTCAAGGTGATCACCTACAGCGGCCGCGACGCCGACACCATGCCGCCGGTCTGGGTCGGCCGGAACCCCGACCACGGTGTCGTCATCGGCGCCTCGATCGTCTCGGCGGCGACCGCCACCGAGGTCGGTGCCACGGGCGTGAAGCGCCAACCCTGGGCCAACGCGCCGTTCATTCCCGGGCCGCTGGCGGACTACATGCAAAGCCAGTTCACGTTCTTCAACAGCCCCGACTTCAGCGAGGCAGACCGGCCGATCCTGGCGGGACTCAACTACTTCCTGACCCACGCGGCTCGTGGAGGCGAGGGCAAACAGCTACTGGGCGAAAAGCGTGATGTAAAGGTCTGGCTCGGCTGGCTGGCCCGGTTCGCTCACGGTGAGGTGCAGGCCATCGAGACTCCTGTCGGTTTCGTGCCCAAGTACGAGGATCTGAAGGCGCTCTTCTCGTCGCTTATCGACAAGGACTACCCGCGGGAGCTGTACGACCAGCAGTTCTCGCTCTACATCGACAACATCCTGGCGCGCATCGAGCTACAGCGCGGGGCGTTCGGTAAGGAAACAAACCTTCCCGACAAGCTGTTCCAGGTCTACGACGAGTGGACGAAGGGGCTGCTCGAGTTGAAGGAAGCGTACGGCAACGTAGTCACACCGGACCAGCTCGTCGAGACCGCCGTCTAGGCGGGCGAGCGTTGGCAAGAGGAGAGTGATCATGTCCACCCTGAAGGAAACACTGGCCCGCAAGATCGAGGAGCATCGTCCGCGGACCGTGAGGCTCCTCAAAGAGTACGGCGACGTCAAGCTGAGCGATGTCACCATCGCCCAGGCCATCGGTGGGGCCCGCGGGGTCCGGTGCCTGGTGACCGATACGTCCTACCTTGATCCGATGGAAGGCATCCGTTTCCGCGGGAAGACCATCCCCGAGACGTTCGAAGCGCTGCCCAAGTATCCGGGAAGCGACTATCCGACCGTCGAGGCCTTCTGGTGGTTCATCCTCACCGGCGATGTGCCCACCGAAGAACAGACCAACGAAGTCATCGCCGATTTCAAGGAGCGCCGCAAGGTGCCCCAATATGTCTTCGATGTGCTGCGCGCCATGCCGCGTGACACGCACCCGATGACGATGTTCTCGGCGGCCATCCTCTCCATGCAGCGCGAGTCGATCTTCGGCAAGAAGTACCGGGAGGGGATCAGCAAGATGGAGTACTGGGACCCGACGTACGAGGATGCCTGCGAACTCCTGGCCAAGCTGCCCGTCATCGGCGCCTACATCTACCGCCTGAAGTTCAAGGACGACACGCCCATCGAGAGCAATCCCGACCTGGATTTGGGCGGCGACTTCGCCCACATGATGGGCATCGACCATCCGTACGACGACGTGGCGCGGATGTACTTCATCCTCCACTCGGACCACGAGTCGGGCAACGTCTCGGCCCACACGATCCACCTGGTGGCCTCGGCCCTCTCCGACGCCTACTACGCACTGTCCGCCGGTATCAACGGTCTGGCCGGACCGTTGCACGGGCTGGCCAACGAAGAGGTGCTGCGCTGGACCCAGGCCTTCATGGAGAAGCTGGGCGGCAAGGAACCGACCGAGGAGGTCATCAAGAAGGCCCTGTGGGACACGCTGAACAGCGGTCAGGTCATCCCGGGCTACGGCCACGCGGTGCTGCGCAAGACCGACCCGCGCTACACCTCCCAGATGGAGTTCTGCCAGCAGCACCTGCCGGACTACCCGCTGTTCAAGGTGATCAACATGATCTACAAGGTGGCGCCCGGCGTGCTGATGGAGCACGGCAAGGCCAAGAACCCCTGGCCCAACGTCGACGCCCAGTCCGGCGTGATCCAGTGGTACTACGGCGTCACCGAGTACCCCTTCTACACGGTCCTGTTCGGCATCGGCCGCGCCATCGGTACCCTGGCCAACATCACCTGGGACCGCGCGCTGGGCTATCCCATCGAACGGCCGAAGTCCGTGACCACGGCCATGCTCGAGGAAAAGGCCGGCGTTACGGCGGGAGTCAGCTAGATCGAGATCGACTGATTTACACAGGCGGCGGGCGGAAGTATCTGCCCCATGCACTTTCCGTGACGAAGTAGAGCGCGGCGGCGAGAGCGAACGTCCCGTACCCTATCGTCTCCCAAGCGCGGTCACCGAGATCGACGAGTCTCCACCCTTGCAAGGCCGACAGCACGGCAGCGATCAGAAACAACGGCCCGGTAAAAAAGCAGTGGACGCGCCCACAGCGCGCCGCGTTGGACACGCAGGCGATTCCCATGACGAGGAATGCCAGCGGCCACACGATCGCGACGGTCGTGCGCCCTCCGAGGTTCCCGGTGAGCATGATGACGATGATCGGGAGCCCGTAGAGAAACAGCATGCGCATGCGACTGGACAGGACGTCTCGCGATGACGCCACGCTCTTCACGCTGGGCGGCACCTCGGTCAATCCCTACGCTCGCTTTGCCAGCGTACCCAGCACCGGGCACTCAGCGGTGGGCGCCCTGCGATCACAGGCCGCGACGAGTTGGGTCAGAGTCCGCTTCATCCTGCGGAGATCGGCGATCTTGCCCTGGATCTCCTCGAGCTTGTCTGTCGCGCGACGCTTCACGGTTCCGCAATTGGCACCGGAACGCACCCGTAACAACAGCAACTCCTTGATCTCGCGAAGCTGAAAGCCCAGTTCCTTCGCTCGCCGGATGAAGACAATACGGTCCACCGTGGCCGGCGGATAATCACGGAAGCCCGATGTCGGCCGCGGCGGGCGGGCCAGCAGCCCGCGGCGCTCGTAGAACCGGACGGTTTCGACCCCGACGCCGGCCCGCTGGGCGATCTGTCCGATGGTCATGCCGCCTCCTTCTCTCTTGACTCACTCCAGATTACGGACCGTACCATGGTACAGGGTTTCATCTTCCTCGAGTGCGCGGGCACTGGAGAGCACTTGACACCGTACCGGGGTCCGGACCTCAAACTAGTTATGAAAGGCGGAAAGGAGAGGCACGATGGCACATGGCAAGTGCCCGTCCTGCAACGAACGCGGCCGGCCAGTTTCGGCACGCACGGTGAAGGGGAACTTGAAGGAGCCCTTGCGCCGCGATCTGCCTGCGACGGGTATGCGCTTCTGTCGTGGCCAACAGTGCCCCGTGCTCTACTTCGGTCCAGATCGATGGCGGGTCGACCACGACGCAGCGAAATCTGGCGTCGGTGTCAAGGACGCTTCGGACACCGCGCTGGTTTGTTACTGCTTCGACATAACTCGCGGCGCCATCCGCCGGGAGCTTCATCGGGACGGGCACACGGATGTCGTCGGCCGCATCACTCGGGAGATCGAGGACGGTAACTGTGACTGCGAGACTCGCAACCCCTCGGGCAAGTGCTGCCTCGGCCACGTACGCCAAGTGACAGCCCTGATCGCATCGCAGGCAGCGGGCAGTTGAGAGGAATCTGGAGTAAACGAGGAGTGTGAAGATGAAACACACGGTCCTGCGGACGCTCTCCGCCGTCATGCCTTGGACCATGGTGTTCGGATTGGCCCACGGGCAGTCCGATCCCGTCGACCTCCCGGCCACGGTGAGAGATCTCGACAGTATCTGGGGCGAGGGTTCTCCATCGGGTGTTCTCGGTTTCGACTTGTTCGGCGACCGCCTCGTCACACTGGATCTACCGCTGCAACGCCTGGTGGTGAAGGACGGACAGTTGCCGGCTCCCGACGGCCGTGAGGTTCTTTCCTTCGCGGTCGTAACGCGAGACGACGACCTCGGAGAGCGCCGCGTCCCCACCATCGAGGTTCAAGCTGCCGGTCGCAACCTGAAGGTCGAACTGAGCCCGCTCGGATTCGGCACCCTGACGTTGCCCAAGGATCAGGCAGACCGGTTCCCTCTGGAAACGGAGCCCGGCACGATCGGGCAGACGAGGACTCCGGACGGCGTGTTTCCGATCCTGGGGGCATCGCTCGAGGGTAGTCTGGTGGTCGGAAGCCACCGCTTCGAGAATCCGTCGGTCTTCTTCAGCGAGGCATTCGAGCACCCCAGCCTGGGCTCGGGAACACTCGAGCCCTTCGTCCTCACCTTCGACCTTGCGCATCAAAGAGTGCGCGTTGAGCTCCCTACCGGTCGAGCCAATCCGCTCTTTGCGAAGGCATCGGCGCTGAGGCCACAAACCGGGGAAGGTGGCGATCTCCGATCGGAGTTCAATGAGAACCTCGGCAAGGTCCGACTCATGGTCCTTCTCTCGCCAACGTGACCGGGATGTCAACACGGCGCCCGTGTGGTGCACGACGAGGTGCTCGAGAAGATCGACAACGAGGATCTCTCGGTGTTCGCCATCTGGATGCCTGTCCTTGGGTCCGACAACGCCGAGGCAGCGATCGATGCCGAGTCTCTTCTTGCCGACCCCAGGGCGCGTCATTACTGGGACGAGGGCAACAGTCTGGGCAAGCTCTACGGACGGTCGCTCAAGTTGCCACGAGGGCGACAACTCGCCTGGGACATCTATTTCGTCTACGAGCCCGGGGTGCGGTGGGACTCCGAGCCGCCGCCGCCAACCCAGTGGATGCACCAACTCGGCCTCGACGAACGGCACCTGGATGGCGACAAGCTCCGGGAATCGATCGAGGCCCTGCTTCCCACCGCGAAGGCCGCGATGACGAACTGATGCCGATGACCGATTGATTCGACGCAAGGCAGTCTGATCGCGGAGCAATGCCGTGGCCACAACCGACCGCCGAACCGAACTTCAACAGACGATACGGCATCTCACGTCTCGATGGGCCCAGGTCGATCGGCAGGTTCTGAAGCACGTCTTTCCGCTGCTGGCTCGCGGACTACCGGTGACAAAGGCCCCTCTCGTCGAGGCATCGGGAAAGCCGGCTGTGGTGATCGATCGCGCTCTGGAGAGTGGACGCGTCGGACTGGACGCGGACGATCGGATCGAAGAGCTCTTCGGGGTGCAGCTAAAACCGACGCTCCACCGCGTCGAGCTCGACAGCGCAATCCTGTTTACGTGCTGTGCCCTTGTTGCTCACGTCGTTCCGCGCTTACTGGGCCGGACGGTTCGCGTCATCTCCACGGATCCGATCAGCCAGGCCGTCTGCCGGATTCGAATTGGTCGCGACGGGCTTGAGGCCGTGGAGCCTGAAGCCGTGGTAGCCACCATGATCGTCACCGATGCTGTAACGATTCACGAGGACGCCCCGCTACACTTCTGCGATCACGTCCACCACTTTGCGTCGGGCGATACGGCGGCGGCGTTCGTTGCCGGCAACCGTAAGCGCTACACGATCAGACTCGAGGAACTCGACGCCGCGGCCGAAGCTCTGTACGCGGCGATCTGGGAATAGCGGACCGATCTGAGATGGGTCCCGGTTCCCACGGCTGAATCGTAATCATTCGACCTGCCGCTTACGGCACTGTCTCGTTACTACCGAACCTCTCGTTGATGTAGTTGTAGACCTCCTCGAGCACGTCCCGGTGGACGATGCGACCATCACGCATCATGGCCGACAGTTCCGTCCGGCGGAGCTTCGGATCCGGCGGCATCAGCGGGATGGTCGAAGGCTGCGGCCAGATGTCCTCGTCAACGGCGGCCATCCGCACTTTGATATCGTCCTTGCTGACGTTGAACACCATGTAGTCGGTCGCCAATGCGAGCTCGCCATCGTAGGTCTTGCGGATGTCCCGAAGCACCGCAGGGGCCGTGTCGAAGTCGTTGAAGAAATGGTAGGCGACCGCCAGACGTGGTTTGGTCTGCGCCATCACCTTGCCGAACTGGGCCGGCGACGTGTGAATTTGCGTTCCGACGTTGAGCGCGGCCTCCGGCGTGAAGTTCTGCTTCTCGACGAGGGATTCCGGTGCGATGAAGCACTCGTGGACGGCGATGTCCGCGCCCGTGGCGTGCTCCATCCACCACTTGTTGGGGAAGGTATCGCTGCTGTACGCGAACTTGAGCCCATTCCACTCCAGCAAGAAGCTGACCGGCCCATCGAAGATGTGGATCGCCGGGATCGTCCGGATGGTGACTCCGTTCTCCTGATAGATGACGTTATTGACGGCACTGTAGTCGAACTCGGTGACTTCCATGAAGAAACCACGAGTGTCGGTGTTTCCCATCCGCGTGTCGACGTCCCATGCCAGCATGGCTTCCATGTGCTCCAGCGCCTTCTTGGTGCCGTACTTCGGCTCAAGGCTGCTGGGCCCCCAGACACGGAGCGGTTTCACGCGGTTGGCGACGACGCCACCGACCCACAGCGCGTCGAGATCACCGAAGTGATCGGAGTGCAGGTGTCCGAGGAACACCTTGTCCAGATAGTTGTACGGGATCTTCATCGCGGAGATCCGCTCCGCGGAGCCCGTGCCGATGTCGAACAGAAACTTGTCGCCGTTGCCCAGTTCTACCAGCCAGCACGCCGCCGCTTGTTTCGGCCGCGCATTCGGCATTCCGGTGCCGCAGGCGACGACGCGCATCTCGTCGGGTGCCAAGTCCTCCGTGCCGGGGTAGTAGACCTCCCGTTCGGCCAGCGCCTTGACCGGCGAAGCCTTGGCTTCGGCCTCCAAGCCATCGGACAAGAACCCGACGCAAGCGATGAGCGCCACACAAGCCAGGAATCCCGATGCGAACAGCAGTATTTTTCTCTTGTTCATTGTGCTTTCTCCCGCCAGGTCTGGATTTCAATTTCTGTCACTTGTATCAAACAGGGACAAACTCCTGACACAATGCGCGTTCCGCAAAGACTAGAAGCCCCTATCGACTGATGCCTTACCTTCGCTGAATCGCCCGCCCACGAGAAGTCACACAGCCTCTTCGCCAGCGCTCGAGAGAAGTTGGGCGACGTGTTTGTACCCGGCAGTGCGGCGCAGCGTGACGGCCGCTTCTTCGAGGCCGCGCCGGTTCAGATGCTCGATCAAACCATACCACGATGTGGACGACTCGCCTGAGTCCGAAGAATCGATATCGAGGACTCAACGTCCGCGACGGGGAATCACTCACCGCCCAGGGGCAGCAGCAACATCATCTGCCCCGATGATTCGACGAACCGATGCGGACGCGGATTGCCCGGCTGGGGGGCGGAAATGACGAGGGACTCTTCATCCCACTGGTAGATCGCTTTGCTGGTCATGCCCTTGTAGGAGCACCTGCAATCTTCGATCGTGAAGTCGATCTGGGCTGGTTCATTGTCCTTGCGAATCGCGACGCGTCCCACGTACCAGTCGTCTGTCCCGCCCTGCGCGCGGAAACTGTGTCCCTCGAAGTGGAACGCCCAGGTCTTGGATCGCGAGCCGAAGTCGTAGGCCTGCCAATCGCCCTGGAACTTCGCCTCCAATTGGGAGAGCGGTCGATTCGCGTTTTGTGCCGTGGCGGTGGAACCCGGTCCGGTTTCGTCCTTGTCCGGGGCCTCGGGGGCCGGTTTCTTCGTTAAGTTGGAGGAGTGCAACGGCACCTCGGAAGGGGACATCCGAGCCGGAGGCGATGCAGTGATCGACCCGACGTGGTACCAGCCTGAGTGGCCCGCCGGCCTGGTCGCGTCGTCGATCTCGATGGTCCACTCCGCTTCTCCGTACCTGCCCGCGAGGTCGCTGATCCCGCAATCCGGGGCGCAGATCCAGGCGCTTCCACTTCCGTGGGCCACGTTCAGCGCGATCAAATCGTCGGCCGACGTTTCACGCCCCAGCACGTAGCCCATCGGCTCGTACGCCGAGCTCCGTGGCGTCCCCTTGGTGATGCGGCTGTGGTTGTTTCCCGTCAGAACGATCACCATCGAGCGCGGAGCCTCGGCGACGACGGCAGCCAGATTCCGCGCCATGTCGCGATCGCGTTGCTGGCCGCCCTTCGTGGCGGGCGCATCGAACATCGTCACGCGCACCGCGAGATCTTCGCGGCGAAGGCGGCGTAAACCATCGATCAAATCGAACATCGCGCGACTCGCGCGTCCATCCTGGTAGCTACTCTGCCACAGCGTGCCGGCGAGCAAAGCGCTGCGATCCTCTTCGGTGCCTCGGGAATCCAGAAAAGCGTCCACGCGTGCCTGCTCGCCGGTCGAAAGCTCGAGCCCCACAATCACGGGTAGGTCCGCCCGGGCGGCGTGGCAGGCGACGTCCAGCGCGAAGGCCGGGCTTTCGACCGTTCCGTGGATCTCGCCGAGCAGCAGGACTTTTCCCGGTTTCAGTAGCGGCTGGATACCATCGATGGGCCCGCAGGGCTCGGAGGCAAAAGCGGGGCACAGCGATGCTACAGCCAAGACGAACAACCATCTGACCATTCGTGACTCCATCAGGCGACCGTTTGAGCTTACACTCGACGAGTTCCGCGGGCCACCGATCCCCGACAACCGGCTCTGGCCCAGCGGGCAATGACGGGCTAATCTTGGTGCAACGTGACGACTGACCAGATCATCCTGTTCGCACTACTCCTTGTCGTATTCGTCCTGTTGATATGGGGACGCTGGCGCTACGACGTGGTGGCCTTCGGGGCGCTGGTCGTCGCCCTGATCGCGGGCGTGGTTCCCACGGACCGGGCCTTTGCCGGCTTCGGGCACCCGGCAACAGTGATCATCGCTCTGGTGCTGATCGTCAGCCGAGGTCTCTCCAACTCCGGAGCCATCGAACTGGTAGCCCGTTACGTGATCGACGGTACCCGCAAGCTCGCCACGCACATCGCGATCGTGTCCGGACTTGCCGCAGCGTTGTCCGCGATGATGAACAACGTAGCGGCACTGGCGCTGCTCATGCCGGTGGATCTTCAGGCCGCAGTCAAGGCCAAGCGCAGCCCCTCGCTGACGCTGATGCCTCTTTCCTTCGCCTCGATTCTGGGCGGGATGATCACACTGATCGGCACGCCCCCGAACATCATCGTTTCCAGTTTCCGCAACGACGCCCTGGGTGCGCCGTACAGGATGTTCGACTTCGCGCCGGTCGGACTCGCGTGTGCCATCGGCGGAGTGCTCTTCATCACGTTGATTGGCTGGCGCTTGATTCCCAAGGCACGGCGGGAGCATGACAGCACCCGGGAGCTCTTCGAGTTGGAGGAGTACATTGCCGAGGTTCGCGTACCCGAGGGTTCGGCCGCCGTCGGCAAGCAGGTGCGCGAACTGGACGACGTCGCCGAGGACAACGAAACCGCAATCATCGGTCTGGTCCGTCGGGGCCAGCGGATGCCGGGGTTGGCCCGTCAGGTGGAGATCCGGGAGAACGACGTCCTGGTGCTCGAGGCCAACCCCGACAGCATCGAGAAGCTGGTTGGCGCGCTCGGGCTGAGCTACGTCAAGGCCGCAGAGACCGATCGCATCTTCGGAGGCGACGACTTGTCGCTCGCCGAAGCGGTGGTCCCGGATGGCGCACGGATCGCCGGCCGTTCTGCGCTTTCCCTCAGATTGCTCAGCCGGTACGGGATCACGTTGCTGGGTATTTCCCGCCAGGGTCGTCGTTTCAGGGATCGAGTGCGGAGGCGGCAAATTCAGCCCGGCGATGTGCTGTTACTGCTGGGACCCAGTGAGCAACTGCCGCAAATCATCACCTGGCTCGGGTGCCTGCCGCTCGCCGAGCGCGGTTTGCAGGTCACGCAGCGTCGCAAGGCCGGCCTCGCGGTGGGCATCTTCGCCGTTGCGATCGTCGTGGCCAGCGTGGGCGTCCTCGACCTGCCCATCGCCCTGGCCGGCGCCGCCGCGCTGCTGGTGTTGTTCGGCATCGTCCCGCTGCGGCAGCTCTACGAATCGGTGGAGTGGTCGGTCATCGTGCTCTTGGGATCGATGATCCCGATCGGATGGGCTCTGGAGGCCAGCGGCGGCACGGCGCTGATCGCCCAGGGCATCGTCGGTCTATCGGGTGATCTCTCGACGCCGGCGGTGCTGGCCCTGCTGATCGTGGTCACCATGACCCTGTCCGATGTGATGAACAACACGGCGACCGCAGTGATCTCGGCGCCCATCGCCCTCGATATCGCGAACAAGCTGGATGTGAGCCCGGATCCGTTTCTGATGGGGGTCGCGGTCGCCGCTTCTTGCGCGTTTCTGACACCGATCGGGCACAAGAACAACACCCTGATCATGGGGCCCGGAGGTTATCGTTTCGGTGACTACTGGCGCATGGGTCTGCCGCTCGAAGTGCTGATCGTCGTGATCGCCACACCGACGATTCTGATGGTGTGGCCGCTCTAGGGCAGTCTCCCGGGGTTATCATCGTTTTCATGTTCCACCCACACTTCACTCGGCTCGTCGCGATCGGCTTGTTATTCGCCGCGCCTGCGGCTGCGCATGACCTCGTCGAGGAGGCTACCCTGATTGTCGAGCTGATGAACCTGCGGCCCGGGATGCATGTGGCCGATGTGGGCGCCGGGAATGGCGAATTCAGTGAAGAGATCGCTCACCGTTTGGGAGGGGCCGGTCACGTCTATGTCAACGAGATCGACGACGGCGAGTTGATCAAGCTTCGAAAGAGGATCGAGAAGACCGAGCTGACCAACATGAGCCTCGTGGTGGGCGAGACGGACGACACCAGGCTACCCGAGGCATGCTGCGACGCGATTCTACTGCGGTTCGTCTATCACCACATGAGCAATCGGAACGACATGCGCTCCAATCTACGACGTTCCCTACGCCCCGGCGGCCTGCTCGTGGTCGTCGAGAAGGAGGAGCGCGGCGATGGGGTTCCTTCCGACAGCTTGATCGCCGATATGATCACAACCGGGTTCGAGGTGGTGTCGCGTCACCCCGAATGGGGCGGGCATGATGATCACTACGGCATCGTTTTTCGCCGACTGGCAAAGCCCGAATAGCAGACTCCTGTTCCACCACTCGTCGCCGAAACCAAGCCTAGCGTTCGAAAATGGCGCGATAGCGCGGATCGTCCCGAATCGCGTCTAGATCGGGATCCTTTTCGGCCCACTCGCGGTAAGCGAAGCCGGCTCGGATGGCGGCCTCCAGACAGTGGAAGCTCTCGTCGGACTTGCCGAGCCGGCTGTACAAACAAGCAAGACCGTAGGTAATGGACGCATCGTCGGGGGCCATGGTTTGCGCGCGACGGCCCCACGCTAGCGCCTCTTCGTTGCGGCCCAGCTCGACGAGCTCCTGGGCTCCGACATAAGTCGCCCGAGCATCGTCCGGAATCAGCTGCAGGTGGCGCTCCACATTCTCGAGACTCCGCACGTGCGCCGCATGAGCTTCGTCCGGGCGCCCGAGCTCACGAAAGACCATTCCGAGCATCGCAGGTGCCTGGTGATCCAGCGGGTAGTTCCTCAGCAACCGCTCGTAGAGCTCGGCCGCCTCCTGGAACCGGCCCTGAACCAAGCGGACCTGGCCGAACGCGTAAAGGGCCTCGTAAAGTCCCGGATTCAACCGCGTCGCTTCCTCGAGCTCTCGCTCCGCCTCGTCGTAGCGTTTGTCGAGCGATACGGCCAGCCCACGGGCGGCATGGGCTTCGGCCCTGTCCGGGCTCAGCTCGAGCGCCCGCGCGCTGGCCTCGAGTGCCCGCCGCAAGTCGGATTCGTTCCCTCCGAAGTACATGAAGCGATAGGAGTGGCAGTCGGCCATCCCGGCAAGCGCCGGAGCGAACGTCGGGTCTTTTTGTGTCGCTTCGGTGAACAGCTGTAGGGCGAGGTCGAGATTCGCTCGCTTCGTTCGGTAGAAGATCTGTCGTCCGCGAAGATAGAGATCGTAGGCCTGGATGTCCCGCATGCCAGGCTTTTCGAGGCTTTTTTCTTCCCGATTGCTGAGCTTGACCTTCAAGGCATCGACGATTCGGCGCGCGATTTCTTCCTGGATGACGAGGACATCCTCGAGTCGGCGATCGTACTGCTCGGACCACAGGTGAAAGCCGGTCGTCACGTCGATCAACTGGGCCGTGATGCGAAGCCGCTCCCCCGATTTGCGCACGCTTCCTTCGAGCACCGTCTCCACAGCGAGTCGTCGGCCGATGGCGCCAATGTCCTCCGGCTCGTCTTCGAGCGCCAGGACCGAGGTCCGGGAGGCGACGCGCAAACCCTCCAGGTGAGCCAGGTCATTGACGATCTCTTCGGCGAGGCCCTCGCAAAAATAGCCTTGATCGTGCGAGGGGCTGATGTCCGCAAAGCGCAACACGGCGATCGAAGGCTGCCGTTTGGCCGGTCCCGTGTCTGCGGCTGGCGCCTCTCTGCACACCCGTTCGGGAGTGCGCAGGTCGGCGAGCAGCGTCGCGCCGTCCGGATACCGGTCCTCGGGGCGCTTCGCCAGAGCGCGGTTCGCGATGACGGCCAGCCCCGGGGGAAGATCGGGAACCACCTGATCCAAGGGCTCGGGATCTTCATGGACGATCGAGTAGACCACAGCGCCGATGTTCTCGCCCGAAAACGGCAACCGGCCCGCCAGCATTTCGTAGAACACGACACCCCACGACCAGAGGTCCGTCCGCTGATCCACCGATTCGTTGCGAATCTGCTCCGGCGACATGTAGGCGGGTGTGCCGATCCCGGCCGTCGTCGTGGCCGCGTCCGGACCCTCGATGACCCTCGCAAGCCCGAAATCCATGATCTTCGCCTCGGAGTTTCGGGTGAGCATGATGTTCGAGCTCTTGATGTCGCGGTGGACGATCCCGTGCTCATGCGCGGCCCGGAGACCCAGTGCGACCTGTGTGGCAGTTCGGACGGCCTCGGCGGGCTCGAGCGGGCCGGTGCGAAGCCGCTGCTCGAGGGACATTCCTTCGACGAGGGCCATCGCGAGGAAGATCTGCTCGTCCACTTCTTCGATCCCATGAACGGTGCAGATGTTCGGATGATCGAGCGACGCCGCCGCGCGAGCCTCGCGTAGGAAGCGGGCACGACGTTGCTCGTTCCTGAGAGCGTCGGGTCGGAGGAACTTCAGCGCGACGTTTCGTCCCAGACGAAGATCGCGAGCCTTGTAAACGATTCCCATTCCACCCTCGCCCAGGCGGGTGAGGATTTCGTAGTGGGAGATGGTCTGCCCGATCATTTGCCGTCCACCGGCATGACGACCTACTTCAGCTTCTGTTCCAGCTCTCCGAACCAGAAGATTCTAGCTCACGGTTTGACCCCGGAAGAAGCCAGCCGGGGAGAGAGGAGAAAAAGGAGGTTTGGAGTCGAGGATTCGGCGCGGATGCCGAATGGACTTACCGCACGCAGACGAATTCGCGGCGGGCCAGCACGTGACCCGTGGCATCGCGCGCCTCGACAGCCCAGTCGCCGGCCGAGCCCGCTCGCAGCATCTTGGCGCTCTGCGTTCTCCAACGCGATCCGCCTACCCTGAGCGATATGCGCACCGCTTCCACTCCTTCCCGAAGCCAGACGTGGTCGATCT
>Ga0255055_10000603_pt1 | contig 27608 bp, 13 predicted proteins | sample JV7_2_27_MG_FD_188633 | JGI IMG/M metagenome (GOLD analysis project Ga0255055, IMG submission 188633) | Seawater microbial communities from Jervis Inlet, British Columbia, Canada - JV7_2_27 | ecosystem: Environmental > Aquatic > Marine > Inlet | place: Canada: British Columbia | collected...
TAAAATGATCTAAAATGCCTAAAATTGATGAATTCTACCATTTTAAAAAAAGACGGAGCGCAGCGACACCATCATTTTAGGCATTTTAGCTCATTTTAGGCATTTTAGGCACTTTTCTTTATAGGCACTTTATCAAAGGATAAATTATGATCGGTATCGTTATTGTTACTCATAGTCAATTAGGTGACGCCTTAATTGAAGCCGCTGAATTTATTATTGGCAAACGTCCTGAAGCTCTGGTTTCGGTTTCCATTGATTTGAATGAGAGCGCCGAGGTGCTGCGCGGGAAAATTGCCGCCGGCATTAAAAAGGTCAAATCAAAAGAGGGTGTACTTATCTTAACAGACATGTTTGGGGGCACGCCTTCCAATTTAAGCTATTCGTTTCTTGAGGAAGGACAAATTGAGGTGATTTCCGGGGTAAACCTTCCGATTTTAATCCAGGCGGCAAACACTAGAGCAAAGGTGGACCTCACCAAATTAGCAGTCAAACTGGAAGCATTCGGCAAAAAAAGTATCTCATTGGCAAGTGGCTTATTAAAAGGAAATAAACGCAGCTAATTAACGGCACGCAAAATTAGTAGAAGCGATATCAAAAAGGTTGAGCCTGTTGGCCCGTTAGTCCGCCGGAGGCGGATAAAAAATAAAATCAGACCTTTTTCCGATTTCAACCAGCTCAATCCGCCTGAGGCGGACTAACCCTAATTTGAGATAGCTTCTACATAGCTTAACGAAAAGATGCTGGACTAACGGAAAAAACTTAAAGGAGACACTATGACGGTTAAGCTTGGCATTAATGGTTTTGGAAGGATCGGGCGCCTGGTTTTTAGGGCGGCCTTGAAAAATCCTGAAGTTGAAGTCGTGGCCATCAACGATCTTATGAACGCAGCCACAATGGCTCATCTGCTAAAATATGATTCCGTACACGGCCAATTGGATGCAGATGTCAACGCTCAAGATGACCGGCTGGAAGTAGATGGCAAATCCGTTGTCATCCGGTCTATTAAGGAGCCTGAAAATTTAGGATGGGGCGAGCTCGGCGTAAATGTCGCGGCGGAATGTACCGGGCTGTTTCGCGATCGCGAAAGTGCGTCCAAACATCTGGCTGCCGGAGCACGTAAAGTCATCATATCCGCGCCGGCGGGCGATCCCGATATAACAATTGTGATGGGGGTCAACTCGAGTCAGTATGATCCGCGACAGCATCATATTATTTCAAATGCCTCGTGCACGACCAATTGCCTGGCACCGGTGGCCAAAGTACTCCTGGAGAATTTCGGGTTAAAATACGGATTGATGACCACCATCCATGCCTATACCGGGGATCAGCGACTGTTGGACTATCCTCACAAGGATTTGCGCCGCGCAAGGGCAGCAGCACTGTCCATGGTTCCCACCACCACCGGTGCGGCCAAGGCCGTGGCCTTGGTACTACCGGAATTGTCAGGCAAGCTCAACGGACTTGCCATCCGAGTCCCCACTCCCAATGTTTCGATAGTGGATTTTGTGGCGACCATAGAGAAGACCGGCATTACCGTTTCAGATGTAAACTCGGCCTTGAAAAAGGCCTCGGAAGAATCCCTGTCCGGCATTCTGAAGTACAGCGAAGAGCCTTTGGTTTCCATCGACTTTAATGGATCCACATTTTCCTCAATCGTGGATGCCCCGACTACTCATGTGATCGATAATATGGTAAAGGTGCTGGCCTGGTACGATAACGAAGCCGGTTATTCGAATCGCATGGTGGATCTGGCAGCCATGGTCGGAGCGGAATTATAAGGTCAGTAGTCAGAAGACAGATCCAGTGATTGCGGATTGCGGAATGTTAAGGTCAACCAGAAACCAGCAAAAGTAGGGCTGCCCTCCGTGGCAGCCGGAAACCGGTAACCCGATAAGCGGTTGGCAGCTGGTTAAATGGTTAAATAGTTGATTCGTTAAATCGTTTAAAATGGATTGAATCCTCTGACTAATTGACCATTCGACTAATTGACCATTTAACGAATTAACGATGCCCTACCGGGCGAGAGGACGATAAAAATGCAAAATCGCACGCCGCTGATTGCCGGTAACTGGAAAATGTATAAAACACCGCCGGAAGCTGCTGAAACTGCAAGGCAGCTGGTTGAAAGCGTGGGTGCGGTCACAGGTGTCGATATCATGATTGCCCCGACCTTTACAGCCCTTGAATCGGTATCCCGGGTAATTCAAAACACCCCGGTAGCGCTGGGCGCCCAAAATCTTTACTGGGAAGATGAAGGTGCCTATACGGGCGAGATATCAGCCCCCATGCTTAAATCTGTGGGCTGTCAATATGGTATCATCGGCCATTCTGAGCGCCGCCAATATTTCGGCGAGACCGATGAAAGCGTGAACAAAAAAATCCATGCGGCGATTCAAACCGGCCTGAAACCGGTATTTTGTGTGGGTGAGACCGAACAGGAGCGCGAAGCCGAACAAACGTTTTCCGTACTTGACAAACAGGTTAAAGAGGGGTTAAAAGGGCTGGTTCCGGACCAATTGGATACGCTGATTATCGCCTACGAGCCGGTGTGGGCCATTGGAACCGGCAAAACCGCCACAGACGATGAGGCCCAGGAGGTCCATCAGTTTATCCGATCTTTGATTGAGAAAAGTTTTGGAAATGATCTTTCCAAATCCATCAGAATATTGTATGGTGGCAGTGTTAAACCGGATAATATAGCGAATTTAATGGCAATGCCGGACATTGATGGTGCCCTGGTCGGAGGCGCGAGCCTGAGCGCCGAATCGTTCGGTAAGATTGTACAGTTTAAAAAATAACAAAAACGCTGTCTTAAAAATAGCAGATCACCTTTTTGGTTGGTCCGCCTCCGGCGGATTGAGCCCGTTGAAATCGGAAAAATGTCTGATTATATTCAACCGGCAAACGGGCTAACAGGCAACAGGACAAGGCGCTCAACCCATAGGCTAAAGGTTAAGAAAGATTATGTCTCTAGTACTGATCATCATTCATATTGTCGTAAGTGTCGCCCTGATCATGATTGTATTGCTCCAGACTGGAAAAGGGGCTGATATGGGTGCGGCATTTGGTGGGGGAGGCAGTCAAACCCTGTTTGGCAGCACCGGCGCCTCAACATTTTTAAGTAAAGCGACCACCGTAGCTGCAATTGTTTTTATGCTCACGTCCTTATCGCTTGCATATTTGGCCAGTCATAAAACCTCGGATTCGATCATGGAAACAACCCAGGCGCCTATTGAACAGCCGGCATCACCCACCCAGGGTGATACCCCCGCCCCACAAACGACGACTCCGGCTGATCCGGCGAAAACAGAATAAACTGTGTATTCCTGTATATTCGGGCACGGTATTTATGCTATATGCCGAAGTGGTGGAACTTGGTAGACACGCTATCTTGAGGGGGTAGTGGCCAAAAGCCGTGCCGGTTCAAGTCCGGCCTTCGGCACCAGATTTTAAGGCACTTAGATTGACTCTAAGTGCCTTTTTTAGTTGAATGGATTATACCGACTTGAGGTCATCAGCAGGTTCCAAAATTCATCTCGTCCCACTTTAATTCATAATTCAAGCCCTGACCCCGTGTTCCTCAAATAGTGCTTCGCCCTGGATCTGTTTATTGATTCCTTTCATTGATGCCTCCTGTTAATTTGTGGTTGACAGATGGCGTCTAATATACCACTAACTTTCAAAAGACATCGCAACTTGCATCATAGTTACCGTATTTTGGTCAACGTTTGGATATTTTCAAATCAAAACTTGACATCACCCATTGATATTTGGCCGAAAAATAGATTTTTATTGACATTTATTACGATTTTTCAAATATTAAAGTGCCAATTGTGCGCTACTCAAAGCTCAATTTCATATCTAAAACTCATTTTCATTTTCAATTCGCCCTACAATTCATAATAGCATGTTGAGCGACACCACAAATTCCAACTTGATCTTCTCACTAAAGTAGATGCCAGTTTCGAGCACTTCATTGCGGTGAGCCATTCTTTCGATCGATTACGAAGGCGAGTAGAGGATTCCAAGCAAAAGCCGGGAGTTTCAGACAGAAAACGAGATCTATGAGATAAAACCTCATGCCTCTGTTTGACACGAAAATCTGGAAAATTGAGGTTTGTGGCAGATGAATGAAAGGAGGGCTTGTAATGAGACCTAAAACTTTCATTGTTTTTTTGGTAGTTTTCTTAGTAGCTTCAATGAATTTAGCCTTTGGTCAGAAATCAGCTTCCGAAGAGTTTGAAATTAGACTACAATCACGGCACTTCTCCCCGCCTGAAGAAATTGCACTTGGCACTTTATTGAGTGGCGCTGAAGATGAAAGGGTCCATGTACTGCTACAGTTTAAGAGCATCCCAGATTCTTCAAAGAAGAACGCCCTTAAGAATGCGAGGATAAGCTTGCTGAATTACCTTCCAAGAAATACCTGGTTTGCTTCTGTGCCTAGTAATCTTTCCCCAGACGATCCTGCTTTGTCTACGGTTCGATGGATTGGCGCTATTCTTCCTGAAGACAAGATCCCTAGCTATATTCTCGAAAGAGGAGTGGAGAATTGGCCGAGGAATGAAGATGGTACTGTCACATTAAAGGTTACTTACTTTCGGGACGTGCCTCATGATAAGGCAGTAGCGACCCTAATAGGGCTTGGAGCAAAAATTGGTAAGCAACATCCAGGCTTAAATTCCTTGGAGATTTCCCTTAAGGCAAGCAGAATCCATGATGTTGCTAGTGAAGACATCGTACGGTGGGTAGAAAGGGCTACTCCTCCGATCGTTCAGGAAATGAGTAGGGCCAGGTCCCATGTACATGCAGATTCAGTGCAAGCTATCCCTTACAATCTTACTGGTCTGGGAGTTAAGGTGGGCATATTTGAAATGTCGCATGCCTGGCAAGGGCACGGTGACTTTACCGGGCGGATCAGTCAGGGCGACCTTAGCGAAGGTTATGATCCTGGAAACCATGCTACCATGACAACCGGAACTATAGGGGGGGACGGTACTTGGAGCCCTCTTAGGTGTGGACCTGCCGACCAGTGGAAAGGCATGGCTCCTCAAGCTTCGTTGATAACATATGATATGGATCAAGATAATGACGATCGTCTCGAAGATACCAATATGTTCGGCGATTTTGAAAGCGCCCTCAACGATAATATCGATATTGCCAACAACTCTTGGGGCTTTTATGGTTGCCACCAAACGGCACCTTACTACGGGTATCCCTACGGGGATTACGTCTCATATTGCAGGGCGTTTGATGCCCTCGTCAGGGGGTATAATCTGGATACAGGCACTAACGGCGACCCCGTGGTTGTTGTGTTCTCTGCGGGAAATGAGCGAAATGGGTATGGAAACCCGCTTCAACAGGATTGCACAGACGACGACGCGCTGCCATATCAAAATTACAAAACCGTCAATGCTCCTAAGGCAGCGAAGAACATCTTAGTTGTAGGTGCAGTGGATGGCTTCGACAACACGATGAGTTACTATAGCAGCTGGGGACCTACAAGCGATGGTAGAATCAGACCCGACCTGGTGGCCCCCGGTCAGTTTAGAATGCTGCTCCAGTCGGGGGTGCGAGGGGATGTGGATGATTCGTATTTCGGTGTTGCAGATTGTTATGCTGATGGTTACGGCTTCAGAACACCAGGCTTTGGGATGGGTCTATATGATGACTATGGCTGGTTTGGTCAGACCTCTTGTGCAGCGGCCGTCACCTCCGGTTCTATTGCACTGTTATTGGAAGACTATCGCGCTCAATTCCCGACGTTGGACGATCCCCTTCCTTCGACTGTGAAGGCACTTCTTATTCATACTGCACAAGATCTTGATGATGGAACCACCTGGTACAACAAGGGGCCGGATTACGCCTCGGGCTACGGTCTTCTTCAAATTAGGGATGCTATAGACCTAATGCGTACTCGTTCTTTCTTGGAGGGTCAAATTGATATGGGGGAAAAGGCGATTTTTTATTTTACGGTTCCTGATGGAGCAAACACGGTTAAGGTAACATTAGCTTGGGACGATCCGCCAGCAGCGGAGAATGCCACTTCTGCCCTGATCAATGATCTAGATCTCATAGTAGTTGATCCAAACGGTCTTATGTGGCATAGGCCCTGGACTCTGGATAAAGATAACCCTACGGCACCTGCAATTAGAACACAAAGAGATGATTTAAACAACGTTGAACAAGTGTACGGGGATGGTTCTGTGACGGCAGGAACTTGGAAGATTATGGTTCTGGGTACACATGTCCCAGAAGGCCCCCAGAAATTTTCTCTTGTCGCTAACGAGGTTAGAGGGGTTAGCCGGATTATTGAAAAAGGTCTGCAATGGCTGCGTAGCCAACAAAATCAACAAGCTTACAACGGCCATTGGACGTGGTCGGCTTACTCAGAGGAAAGCGTCTGGTTAACTTCTATGGCTGTTCTTGCCTTCTTGAATCATGGGATCAATGAACCAGACATAACAGTTATCGATGCTTTAGACTGGCTTTTGGCGAAGCAAAGGGTTGATGGCTGCATAACAAATGGAGACAAGGAAACTTATGATACTGCACTCGCGATATTAGCGTTCGTAGCAACGAGGAACATTCATTACTATTCTTACATAAAAAAAGGTGTAGACTACCTCATAAGTTCTCAGTGGGATCTGGATTGGGGTTATGGTCCCAATATATCATTTTATGGAGCCTGGAATTACATTTCCGCAAGATTTGTACCCGATATTTCCGCCCTGGAACTCCAGCCTTGGCTTAGACCCACTCAAGTTGCCTTGCTCGCACTGTATTATGCAGAGCAATTTGACACGAGTGACAAGATAGTTCCTGATGATGTTTGGGAGGAAGCTAAACTCTTTATGACACGACAACAGGTCCTTAGCAGTCCTCCAGATTATAGCCACGACGGAGGCTTTAAGGAGGGATTCCATGGCCCACATGGTCAACCTTCTATGCCTAGTACAGCTGAAGGTTTGATCTCACTTTATCTTCTAGAATTTGATAGATGGAGTCCCGAAGTTGATTTAGCCTGGATATGGCTAGGAGACGGCTATGCAGCAATTCAAGATTATCCGACGGACTGGGAATTGTACCATTACTTTTGTAGTTTGGCATTTGCTGGTGTGGTCTGGGACATGGAAGATCTCGGTGCGCATCTTGGTATGAACTTATACTGGTATAAGGACATGATGGATGCGTTAGCTGAAAAGCAGAGTCCTGATGGGCACTGGACTGGAACCAACCCTTCTAGTTGGGAAACTGATATTGCCGCCACCGCCCTGGCAATCCTGGCCTTGGAATCGAAACAAATTCCTCCGGGAACCGGTTTGAATTTTACGGCTGGTTCACCGGTGGAACTCCGTGTCACCGATCCAAAAGGCCTCCTATATTCTGCTACAGGCCCGCCTGATGAGCCAAAATCCATTAATATTTCTAATCCAGTTGCAGGAGCTTATGAAATAGAGTTAATTGGTACAGGAGATGGACACTGCACACTAACCATAGAAAGTCTCTTCAAAGGAAATGTAGTCTCTGCAACCAGTCATACGGTTACCATAGAAGCAGGACAAACTTATGATTCTACAGTTACGGTCGCTTCAATTGTCGGCCCTATAACAATAGACAGCGACCCTGGGCCGGAGTTCCAGGTTATAAATGCCGATATCGATAGAGACGGCGACGTGGACGGCGGCGACCTCGCCCTTTTGATTCAGGCATACGGCGCAGATGAAGAAGCCATCAACTATGACCCGCTGTGCGATTTTGTCTTCGACGGCGTTGTGGATGATAAGGATCTTGGGGCTTGGGCTCCTTATTTCGGAAGATCGGGCTGTCCCTGTCAGATGTAGCCGGTATAGCTATTGGCTATCCATCGTCCGATCCCAATAGCCCATTAATAAAACATCAATCAATTCGTCTTTCCAAAGTTTAGAGCGAAGATTGCCAGGTCGTCTTCATCCACGGCATTATCTTCGTTGAAATCGGCCCCTGGGTTGTAATTGGAATCCCCCAGCACTGAGCCGAAAGCGCCTGCAAAGATCGACAGGTCTTTTCCATCCGCATCACCGTCCCCGTCGATGTCGCTTTTGGAGATGGGCATGTATTCATCGGCTCCCATATCCAGGTCTGCCTCTCCGTCACCATCCCCATCGACTATCCTTTCATCGCCGTCAATATCGGTAGATAGTGTCGGCCATATATCGTAGATGCCCGTATCGATGCACGGCGAGGTGGATTGCAGGTGAAAATCATCGGGTCCATCGAAAAGGGGGTCTTGGCGGATATTGTGATTCGTGCCCGCATACCCATCCTGATCGATGTCGCTGTAGTGTACGGCAGAGGTGGACGTACCCTGATTATAAATCTCCGGCCCACCATCTCTGGCAGAATCGTTCCAGAGAATGGAGTTTGCGATGGTTAAAGAGGAGTCCCGGTTGTATACAGCACCACCGGCACCTGTCGGTACGCTGTTTCCTAAGAAAGTGCAGTTGTAAATACCGGCAGAGGAGTTGTCGTTATGGATTGCACCACCGTCAGCGCCGTCCACGGCCTGGTTTCTCATGAACACGGAGCCGATAACGGATAACTCCGATTGCTTGGTGTAGATTGCGCCGCCGCCGCCCTCACGATCATCTCCGGCAAAATTGTCAGAAAACAGGGAGTTCCAAATCTTGACTTCTGAGTTCGCACAATAGACTGCTCCGCCTTCATCTCCGTCATGACCGGAGAAGGTGCAGTTTGCGACCCAAACCATTGCATAGTCAAAAACCCCGATTCCGCCACTGTACCATGCGTATCCGTTTTTAATCGCCACGCCATCTATGGTGAAGGCGATGCCATCGACACGAAAACACTGTACCAATCCCTGTGCATCCACCGTAGTTGCATTTACACGCCAGTCTCTTTGACTCCTCTGAGTTTCAGTCCCCGTGAAGCCCCCGTAGATGCCTGTCCAGGCTTTAATGTTTGCGACATCAAGGTCAATAGTAGACGTGATATAATAGGTACCCTTTTTAATCCAGATCTCGTATCTCCATTTTTGCTCAAACCAATCAATCGCTTTGATCGCATCTATCGCCTCTTGAATCGTTTTAAAGGCCGCCGCCCAGCTCCTGCCATCTCCGGAACTTGCCACATCCCCATCCACATACCAGTCGGCAACTGGGATATACTCATCTGCCCCCATGTCCACTTCGGCAATTCCGTCAAAGTCACCTTCCATGATCCGGGGATCTCCGTCAAGATCGGTGGCTGCAACAACATACGAATTGTTCCCACTGTCGATGCATAGCGAGCCGGGCTGTAAGTGAAAATTCCCACCACCAACAAAGAGTGGGTCTTCGCGAATATTCCCGTCGGATCCTGCATACCCCAGCTGATTAATGTTGGAGTATCGTACGGTAGCGGAGGAAGTACTATCATCATAAATTTCTGGTCCACCCAAGTCGGCCGTATCTCCCCAGAGAATAGAGTTGATGATGGTGGGATTGGAATCATTGTTGTCGATTGCACCGCCTATATGTGCGTGATTACCCGAGAAGGTGCAGTTGATGATATCCGGGGAAGAATTCCAGTTATAGATTGCGCCTCCCGCACCACTGGTCGTGCCTGTTGACAGGTTACCAGAAAAGATGCTGCCTTCTATCGTGGCTTGACCGTATCTGTTGATGATTCCGCCGCCATAAAGTGAGCTATTTCCGAAGAATCTGGAGTTAGTGATTTCAAGAATGCCGTACTCGTTATGGATAGCACCGCCGTAAAAACCTGACTCGTTAGCGGAAAAGGTACAGTTACGAATGGTGACATCGGCGCCATCAAGGTATATTGCACCGCCACTTCCGCCATATCCAATTTCGGTTTTTGCCGTGTTTCCTGAAAATGTGGAGTTTTCAACGAGGACACTGCCGCCATAAACTATCATTGCACCGCCCTTATAAAAGCCGAGATCATGATTACCAGAGATGGTGCAATTGCGGATAGTAACATTGGAATCGAAGATTGTGATCGCTTGCATCCCATTGATGATGCTGAAACCATCTATGGTGACATTAGACGACCCGGCTGCTTTAAAACATGTCACACTATTCTGCCCATTGACCGTGGTAACATTTGCCTGCCAGTCTCTCTCCTCGAGCTGGCTCTCTGTGCCATTAAAACCTCCGTAGATATAGATTTTCTCCGTGTGCACATCCCCATCAAAAATAATTACTGAACCAGGCCTATACTCACCCGCCTTTACCCAAATCTGGTCTCTATCATGGGCGGCGTCGATCGCCTCTTGGATTGTCTTAAGTGGCGCCACCCAGCTTGCGCCGCTCCCTGATGTTGCCACTTGACCATCCACATGTAACTTCCTTTGTGGGACAAAGGCCGTCATAATAGAGGCTGAAGCGCTTATATCGATGAGACTTACATAGCTTGCCGTGCCATCCCAAAGCTTGCTGCTTGGATTAGAAGTATCATTAAATTCCTCACCATTGCTTAAGTACCACAGATCGGTTGCATTCCCTCTGTTGATGTCTTTCTCAAGGTCCCAATTATTATCAGCCTGCACCAGCGCAACCCCGTAATGATTATTTGTGCAATCAGAAGGGGGATAACACTCATTATCGTTCGGGGTGGGGTCATTTGCCGCTATCACGTCCTCGTCTAGATGCCATATGGCAAGTCCTCCAAAACCGGTGCCCAGCCACCGTTCCAAACCCCGGTCGTAGCCCAAGGGTTGCCTGTTTTCTATCAAAAAATATTCATGAATAAATTTTGTTCGCAATCTGTAGACCGTACTTGAACCGGTTGTTGTAACTCCGGCAGCGACGATTGAAAGATTGCCTGATTCACTTGGGGCGGTCACCCATCCAAGGGAATATTTTGTCCAAGCACACGGTAAGACGGGTGTCTCCCCTGTATAGATATCCGAGGAGGCTCGGCCATGACTCCCCGCTCCCATAACGCCAAATGCACCGATTCCGCTCGATGAACCATCTGAATCGTAAAGATCCGGCAGGTCAAAAATTAGATGACCCAACTCATGGACCATTACTCCCATAGTCGCCTGATGTGCAGGATCGAAAATGCTTTGGTGTACCTCGCCAAACTGGGCGTAACCGCCGAAGTAACCACCGATAGTTACTCCATCAACTGAAGGCGCATACGAGGTAAATGTCCCCTTATGCCCCCATACACTGGGGGAGTAATCGCCATAGGCTCTGTCATAACCGGCAACGACGACAACAACTGCCAATTCGGTTTCTGAGACTAATCCGTTGCCACTGGTATCATAAGCTGAAAAATCTACATATTCGTCAGCAGCAGTAATGGCATCAGCAGTTATTTGCCGATTTACATCTCCTGTATCCCGGCCGGTATTAGGGTGTGTTTCTCCAACATTCACCCATCCGACAACGCCATTGTTCGCGGTTCCAAACCATTCATTGGCCGGAGACAATGAAACTTTGCCGTAAGAGGCTTTATTGTAATAGTCGCTGATTTTGTTAATCGATGAAGCAAAATCTGCTTCCGTGTACGTACCGGAAGTATCGCTGAATTCTGCTAAGATGAAGAGGATGGGCCCGCTAAATTCACCAAGAGGGGCCGCTTCAAGAGCTCCGGACAATGCATCGCGGGTGCGTTCAGCGCGCATAACGCTGGGTTGCGGTCGAAGGTGCTTTACCAGCCCGATTGGCGGCGTTTCGTGCGCTAAAATCCCGCTCAGAATGGGAGTGTCCGCATCATAACGCGAAATATAGTACCAATGCCCGTCTTTACCTTCTTTAACAGAATAGCCACCGATCGTTTCAAACCAGTTGTTCCACTCATCTCCTTTAAATCTGGCCTGGAACACAGTGCCATCTGGTTGCGTCAACTCAGAGATGACAGATTCTGCCGGAATGGCATCACTCTCACAAGGAAACACCATCCCGAAAACTGCGATGATCATAAGAAAGACCAATTGCATATGAAGTTTTCTCCTTCGCATTTTGACCTCCCTTCCTGTTTATTCTATTATCTTGATATTTTTTATCCATAAACGGCCGCCTTTTGAGAAAAATTCTGTTGGATTTTTTCTGCTTAAATTTCAATGTCCATTATTGGTACGTTTTTGCTGTTAGATGTATGAATAACCGGTCTTTTGACAGGATGTCCCGCAGGACGGAAATAGGCGCTCTATCTATAAATGTAATTTGTTTTTTACAATTCGAGCATTTCCACAAGATCATGACTTATTTGGGCTGAGATTGAACTGGATGTGCAGAATAATTGAAATACAGCGAGAGCATCAAGTATAAAAAGGGGGGCCCATAATACTTCCTCTAAGTTAGCCTTTTTAGCAAAAAAATTTACCATAGGCAAGAGTAATTTCTATATTTTAGGAACTTCACAATACGATCTCAATTCATATTCTATTCTGAACTGGCAAAAACCAGCTGGGACCTATTGCCGCGTCATTGATGGCAGGAGCGGATACAAAGGCAGGCAAAGAGCATGATACATAGATACTATAGCGGCTGTAGAACTTCGAAAGAAACAAGCTGGGGTCCTGAATATCTTGGAATGACTGAAAACTATTTTTAAGCAGGTAAGAGTCGAGGAAATTCTAGTCAACGTCCAGAATCAAAACGTCCAAGAAAAGTATCCTCTTCCTTGGTCTATTGCCTCTGGACTTGGCGCCGCCAGACAATATATTTAACAACAGCCTGAGAGCAAATGAACGCGAGAAAAAAAGAGGCGTAATGACGAAACCGAAGTTTGTACACAATTTAAGCAAAGACACGTTCCGCGCAATGGACGAGGATTTTCTCGTTTCTATAGCTTATCCCAATTCACCTTTTGGCTGTCATCTAAACAGAACAATACTAAAAATTTTTAATAAACCAATTATGCTAAATATTATACCACCTAACAGAAATCCAATTTGATATCCTTTGCTACTGAACCGAATATGAAAAATTTCATAATAAAAATTACTAGTATATTGGCCTAACTGTTTATAAAAAAATGCGAAAAATATACCCAATATTAGAAAAATGATAGGGAATATGATTTCGGAAACGTTTTTTCCCATAAAATGACTGTTGTTTCCTTGTATAATTAACGGGCAAAAAAAAGCTCTTATTGAAATGTCACCATTTTTGTGAAAATATTTTATATCATATTAAAAATTGATCTTCAAACTTGCTTCCTTTTTCTCAACATGCCATTTATCATTTAAGCATTAAAATTCCCGTCGGCAAATATATAATGAATTCATTTTTAAGGGTCAATTTATCGGATATCCAATGTCAGGGATCATTCACAAGGCTGCCAATAACCCGACCATGGCTGGTGAGTGTTATAACAAGTCCAGTAGTGGTAACTATAAAGATCCCCATTTTCCGTATAGGATCCTTCTAAGTGGTAGCAAAGCCAGCCGAAGTCCTTATCGAGGTGATAGATTGTAGCATACTTGGGACGACCATCGGTTTCTAGAAAAGAATACTGTTCTACCAATAAGATTGCTGCAGCGAGGGCATCCTCTGCTGATTTAAAAATACCTGCGAGAATTGAATAAGAATAGTAATGATCCCAAGGAGGCCAAGGACTAGCATGTCCATATTTTAGATCAGAAATCCATCCTATCAACGGTATAGCTGTGCTATTCCGCTTATCACCACAATAAATAGTCCAAGTATGATCATAATTAATCTCGTCGGGCCATATGCCTTGCCAGTTATCCTCATTATCAGCTGATTGGTCAACAATTTCTTTATCTTCGTCTTCCATCCATGGCCAGCTCCAAGGTTTCCAAATATAGTAACCTGTCAAGGAAAATCCGGGAGTAACCATACCCAATTCCAAAAAATCGTCAGCGTTCTCAAAACCGTAGCCATATTGGCCTCCTCCCACAAAGCCGGCTTGAAACCCTGCATTCCACCCTGGAGTCGGATCTGAATCTGACGTTGTTACAGCACCCGAGATTCCTGGAGAAACAATGCCAGCACCTAAGTAAGGATGAATGCCGTCCTCATGAACAATTATTCCAGCTGTTACCCCACCCCACCAACCACCTGTTACATTTATGTCGAGATACGAAAGGCCTAATGGGTCAGTCCTGTTAATTGGATTGTTTAAGGCATAACTATATAAATTAATTCCACCTTCTAAACCTATAGGATCCGGGGTTATATATCTTCCAGTCATTGGATCATAATACCGGTGAAAGTTATAATGCAACCCAGTTTCTTTATCGTAATACTGCCCAGGGAATCTGATGTTATTCTCTATGTTAGAGTTGGGATTTACCTCAGTCTTACCAAAAAGCGCCTTATTTGCCATCCAAACTGCTGTATCGGTATCATCAATAATAATTTCAGGTTCGCCTATGTGATCATTTAAATAGTAGTAAATAGCATTGTTTGTACTATCTACAATAGCCAATGGGATTTTTCCCAAATACAAATATTCGTTAAGAAAGATTCCATTTGGTTGACTTTCCCCGATAATATTACCTTCAAAATCATAATGAAACACAGTAGTAACTCCGTCTACATATTTAATTACCCTTTGGCCCAATCCATTATAAATATATTCACCTAAAGTACTACCACCTTCTTCCACTCGGATGAGTCGGTTGTTCTGATTGTAAACAAAGGACCTTGTCCCAATTAAAGTAATGTTTCCATTAGCATCATATGCAAAATTTGTCGGATGCGCTCCTGTGATTTCTGCGAGTCTGTTTGTATTAAGATGGTAGATGTAAGTATCTGACTGACCATCATTTGTTTCAGCCAATCGATTACCGACCTTGTCATAGGTGTAGGAAATGGTTCCAGAGGATCTAATGGCATTCGCCAGATAATCTAACTCATTATACATAAAAAGCTTATCAGTCCTCTGAGGAGCCCCATCTGCATCAACATAGGTAACATTGATGAAGTTGCCATTATTATCATATTCGTATCTTGTTTCTGTGTCTGCTCCATTATTGCTAATGGTCTTTTGATAAAGTTCATTATAGATATCATTTGACCCTTTAGCAGGACCGAACGGAAGATAGGCAACATTATCAACAAGAATTGATGTATTCGCATTATACGATTCGGATACTTGAGCTATTCGGCCAATGTTGTTTCGTGTATACGTTACTACTCTGCTGCTTGGATATTCAATTGAGCTCAATCGGCCAGCATAAGTATAGCTGCGGGTTAATTGATATATATAGCCGCTAATGTTGCTGGTTTTCTCCTCTAGTCTTCCTCGGCTGTCATATCCGAAAGTGGTACTTCCCGAGGGATCGGTCATGCCGGTGCGGCGGCCTTTGCCGTATGTTCCGGCATCGTAGCTGTAACCGATATCCTGGGCAGAGTCCTGAAATTGCACAGCGGTCAGACGGTTTAACAGGTCATATGCATACTGTACCGTGATTGTATTGGCATTGGTTTTTTGTTTTAAATTCCCGGCCTCATTGAAAATATAGGTTGTTGTTCCGGTATCCGGAGAGGTCGTGGAGACCGCCCTTCCCATGTCATCGTATGTGAAGATTGTTTCATGGTTTTCCGCATCCAATACCGAAATCAGATTGCCGTGAAGATCGTAGTCATTGCTGGTAATCACGCTTCCGGGCTGCGTGACGGTTTTGAGCCGGTTGAGTTGATCGTAGTCATATGTGGTTGTATTTAAGTTAAAGTCAGTCACGGAATTGACATTACCGTCACTGTCATATCCGTATTCGATGGAGCTGTCGTTAGCATTGATTTTCTTCCAGAGCTTACCAGGAGTGACTGGATGCTGGTATTCCCAGCGCATACGATAGGTACGCGTATCAGCAGAATCATGTTTGCTCATTTCAGTCAGGTTTCCCTGGGAATCATAGGCATAGGCAATATAATTGCCTTCCGTATCGTATTTGCGCTCCAATCGGCCATATGTCGCATCATACTCAAAGGAATAATAAACTCCGTCCTCATCGGTGACGATGTCCGGCAAGCCTGCTGCGTTATAAGACACGGTCCTGTTGCTCGAGTCCGCCTCATGGGTAATTTCAGTAACTCGGCCCCTGCCATCATATGTGAAGGTCTTAGACTGGCTGTTAACATCAGTTACCTGGCCCAATTGCCCGGCAGCATCATAATTGGAAAAACCGGTTGCTCCGATTAGCGGCTGGGTGATGGATTGCAGGTTACCGGTTGATACTTCATAGGCTAATGTAGTTGTGTCTGCCGTACCCGCGAGCGGCCCGTCAATGCTTAACACCTGTCCCTTAGAATTGTAAGTGAAAATAGTTACATGTTCATAGGAGACTGTTACGCCGCTGGCATCTTTTGTAAAACCATTTTCAACTAAACGTGAGATCAGATTTGCAGAATTCTCATTAGGAATCGAATCATAATCATCATCAAAATCCCAGATCGTAATCTTGTTTCCGGAACCGAGGACACTTGGTTCGCTGCGGGTCAAAGGAACATTGATTTCCGGATGATAGGTATATGTGATGGTTCGCTGCTCAGGTTCTCCGGATGCAAGGATAATTCTTTGCGGATTTCCCCGACTGTCGTGATTCTGATATTGATGGATCGTACCACCGGCGGTTTCGACCTCTGTGAGATTCACCTCGGCGCCATAATCCCATCGGATGATAATGCTTCCATTATATGGTGGGTTGGCCGGGGTCGACATGGCAACTACGCGTCTGTTGCCGCCGATGTCGCCAATCGTATAGGTGCGTAAAGTTCCGTATGCATCGGTTACTTCTACCTGGGTTTCACTCACGTAGTTTATAGTTACGCCCTGGCCCTGCCTGCTGAAATTATCAATGCACCGGTCCTGGTTATCATAGTTCCATGTGTTAATCAGATGATTTGCGATATTGCGCTTTCCGGTAATATTATGGACATCATTTGGATCGGTGTAGCTGTAGACCAGCCCGGACCCATCCGCATAAATTACGGAGGTCAGGTTCTGGTTGATATCGTGCCCAAATGTTACCCACACACCGTCTGAAACCGCAGCCGTCGAAGGGCCGATTATGTTGTCGAGCAAACCGTCAACGTAAACAAATGAAAGCACGCGGCCACTGGCGTTATCCGTTACAGTCTCAACCTGGCTCTGAGCGTTGTATGCAACCGAAAGACGGTTTGCTTTCTCATCTTCAATCCAATTGAGCCTGCCTGTATTTGAAAAACCAAGCTTACTTCCATCCAGTCGATACCAGATATATTCCCCGGATTCGAATTTTACATGACTGCGCTCCGTGTATATGCCTTTAAATGTTCCGGGAACATCCTCCTGAAAAAACCTGGAACGGCCTGTTGGGCCTGCAATCTTGACATAACTCGAAACGCCGATGGTATAACTGGGGTCAAGTGATACCTCATAATTATGGTTCCAACCAAAGCCAAGTGTCCCGAGTCTATCAGATCTGCTGTTGTACACCGCCGAGAATCGCAAACCCAGTCTGTTAGGAGAAGAAAAATTAATATCGCTCCTAATTTCAACTAAGTTTCCGTTCAGTATCCGAACTGTTTCGCCTACCAGTCCTCCGCCGCCTTGCTGTTCGTCATAGCTTAATCCGTAATAGGCATCTTCAGAAGGAACATCAAGACAATCCGTGCGTCCAAAGTCTGCTGCAAAAACAGCGAGATCAGCAACACCGACTGCGCCGTCAGGCTCGAAATCACCCTCACAGGGAGGCGGGCTAAGGCAATCCGTGCGTCCAAAGTCTGCGATGAAAACGGCCAGATCATCACCATCCACAACTCCGTCAGTATCAAGGTCCCCTGCACACAAATTTGGATTAGACATGGCCTGAGAGGAGGTATTGGATAGGACAATGATTAAGAAAAAGACGAGCACAAAGGTTGCAAAACCACGGCCGCTCTTTAACATAACACTTCCTCCATCCGGACCGTCTCCCCACCGCACGGACAAATGCCGAACCCCTTCGGCAGAGAAACAAATAGATTTTATAATTCATTTTTATGATGTTAAAAGTGGCGGGAAAAACGCGGGTATCCTAGCAACATATAACCTCAGAGTCAAGTATTATTTATAATATTATCAATAAATTATAATATTTTACGGTATTTGACAGCACTTGACAGCAATTGGCAGTATTTGACCGTTTTTGGGGTGTGGGGTTGTGGGGTGGGGTTGTGGGGTGGGGTTGCAGCAAATAATTGATAATCCTAAAAGAACGCTTAAAATTAGGATCGAATTTTAGCTTAGAGTCGCCATTTAAGGGCTGAAATAGGCGTTTTAGATTCAAATGCATGTGATATGCGATTATGCAGCCAGGACTGTACAAAAACTGGCTTAATGTCACTTAAGCTAGTAGTGTTGTGTCCCACAAAAAAGCTGCAAAAGTCGTACGGTATATTTTAGTGCAGATGAGCTCCTTAAGTGAGAAAATTTCAAGCACCAATTAACAAATAACAAACAATATCCAAATTCAAATTTTCAATGATTCAAACATGCTTGGAATTTGATTGATTGGAATTTTTGATTTGTTTGTCATTTGGGATTTGTTATTTGGGATTTAAGTGACTTTATTTTCGAAAAAGAAGATTGATAAAATCAATCCGTTTTTTATAAATTACTTGCGGACACAACACTAGCATTGATTTCAATAACTTATTGATATTATTATTCCGGCCTTCGGCACCATCTATAAAATAACAAAAGCGATTTCAGTGTCTTTGCTGAAGTCGCTTTTGTATTATATGCGATTGTTGTACACGCTTTCACACACTATGCACCTTTCATCTTTATTTCTAATCTCTTTACCGAAAGTCTGGCACCTGATGCCTGATGCCTTAAAAATGACTTGCGCGGCGCGCCATAGTCAAGCTGAAAGCATGACGACGGCGGGTCGTTTTGCGGCCTGAATCAGCCTGCCGCGGTGAAGCTTGCTAAAGCGTAGACTGGTCCTCCTGGGGCCATGAATTGCATGTCACGGCGTAGCTCGATAGAGCAAAGACGGGTCGTTTGCCGGCTTAAGCCGGCAAAGGATTTTCCTTAAAAAACTGGAAACTAAAGAACAAAAAGGGGGCGGTTCGGACTGAACCACCCCCTAATGGATGTTACTTCCAAAATGCCGTTGCTAATTTCTCTGCTGCTGCCAACCTAAAAGGCTGAACATAAAAACAGAAAAAAATGCACAAACATTCCAGAAGTCACGGGACAAAATAATGCAATATTTTGGAAGTTCAAGGGGGTTTAGCAATTTTTTTCAATGGGGTCTAGTTTAAAAGGCAATGGGGAGTTCAGACTGATGGGAAAAACAAAAGGGCAGCCCATTCAGTGACTGACTGCCCTTAACGAGAGGAAAGCGGATGGATAAATGTAGCCTCCCACCTCTCGGATGCTATTGGTCGGGTGGTTCGCATGTGGAATTTTGCCCTCTCTTCCCGATCACTTGTTCTGAGGGGTTTTGGGATCTTTTGCTAGCAGCTCACGGTCATGCAAAATCCAGAAGGCAGTCCGTTCAGCGACGGCAGCAATCGTCATCGAAGGATTCACTGAGAGAGCTGACGGGATTACTGAACCGTCGGCTACATAAAGACCCGGGTGGTTCCAAACTTGGCCGTAATGGTTCACAACACTCTGCTCCATACTGTCACCGACGATGCAGCCGCCCAAAGGATGCGCGGTTAGGAGCTTCCGCATCGGCCAGCGCCATAGCAGACTAGTCACATATCTGCCGTTCACCCCGCGACTCAATTCTCGCATTGCCTCCTCGATCTCTCGGAAAGCAAGACGGCTGCGGCGATGACTCCAACGAATATCAATGGAGCCGTTGCGAAGTCGTAAAACGCCGTCTGCAGCGTCGGTACCCATACCCAAATATGGGAGGAACCGTGTGGTTTTGCCGCCGGCGAACAGGGAGTTGATCTCGTCACGAACGCGACTCGAGCCGCTTTTCAGTCCTACGCTCTGGGCCAGATAGGTCATCACAAATCTGGCCAGGTTGGCCAGACGGTTTCCTGAGGGCATAGCGCCTTCCAAGAACCAGAAAAAGGGATCCGGAAGCCCAAGGTCTTCAATCGTGATCTTGTTGTTGGCAGTAGAGAAGTCAGCGTAGGCCGTGATAGGGGGACCCCATCCGGGGTCTACTTCCCGGTCGGCGTCCAGGGTCCCTGCAAGGAGGAAATCGCCGTTTCCGGAAAATCGTGTTCCCAATGCCTGGCTTAGTCTGGGTAAAGTCTTATACTCATCTCGGCATTTGAGCAGCAATTCTGTGGAGCCCAGGGTTCCGGCCGAGACAATCACTTGTCTCCCGACCACGGAACCCCGCTGCCGGCTATCGGGCTGATTTTCATCGTAACGCCGAAAGGAGACCGTGTAGCCGCCTTCTGGTTCAGGAGCGATTTTGTCCACCGAGTGAAGCGGATAGACCTGGGCACCGTGTTTCTCCGCCAATGGAATGTAGTTCAGATCCAGGGTGTTTTTGGCGTGCACGTGGCAACCAAGCATGCAGTTGCCGCAGTAAACGCAGGCGTTCTGAGAATAGCCTCCGTGGGAGGTTTCGCGATCCGGGCCGGTGTAGACAGCAATGTCTACAAGTTCGCCTGTTTTCCCGGCTCCTTGGGCGGCAGCAAGGAACGCGTTGGTTTTGGGCGGCAGCTGGCGTCCTTCCGGCGGAGCCAGAGGAACCGCCTCCAACATACCCTTGACAAGGTCGTAGTAGGGATCCAAAACGCTGCGCGTTACATCCGCGGGCCAGGCAGGCTGCTGAAGAATTGCCGCAGGGGTCCTCAGATGGACGTTAAAATAATGGAGAGAGCCACCGCCAACCCCGCAACCTTGGACTACGTCGATTCGCTTGAAAGCGCGATATTCGACGAACCCATGCGTCTGTCTCGGCTCCCAGAACGCTTTGGCAACCTGCCCGGTTGTCCTGGGGAACTCTTCCTTTGCCCATCGTCGGCCTCGCTCCAGAATGCAAACGGATTGCCCGGCCTGAGCCAGGCGACACCCTGTAATGGCTCCACCGAAACCCGACCCGATGATAACGATATCGTAAGCTTGTTCCATGAGACACTCCTCAATCAACCCCCGGGGCTGCAGAAAGAAGGCGCAAATGCAAGGAAAAGGTCCACCCCGTCGCTGGGGCGGCTTTGAGGTGTTGACTGATTCTTCCGGTGGCACCCCCAACCAACGTTTTGCAGGCTTATCTCAACAGCAGTGACGCTCGCCGCTGCGCCCTTGTTCCCTCACGTTGCGCTCAAATGTTTTCAAGGTCAAAGCCGATGCGCAGCCGGCGAGAATGCCATTCCTCATCCATGAGCAGAAAATAACCGAAGAGTCGGTAGTCGTAGTCCATGGGATTGGTTAACGGATCCCAGGGTTTCAATAAAGCGGTCGCATAGATCAGTTGGCCCAGATAGAGACCTTCTGCGATTTGCACGATTTCATCAATGCAGAAATTATCGGGTGGAGGCGTCCGCAGCTTCTTCCACCGGTAGTTGAATTGGAAGATCCTCTTCCCTTCGTTCGCGGGCAGAATACTCGCAGCGGCTTTACCGATGAAGAAGAACGAGTGGGCCTGGAAGCCGAACTGCCTCTGTTCCTGCTCGGTAGCATCCTCTATCCAGGCTCCCACTAGTTGCATGATCTTGCGGATCGCCTTCTCTTTTGCCGTGCGAAAGACAACCGTGTTGGAACAGAAGAAGGTGGGCACATCCATTCTTTCGTGACCATCAGTCAATTCCTCCAGCCGGGCCGGATCAACCGGGCCGAAACTCTTGCCGGTCCAAGGCGAAAAGAACCGCACTGCTTGCCAGACAATATTCAGCGTATTGATATCGAAGGTTTGCAGCAATCCTTGACTTTGAAAAGTGATACGGGCGCCGCGGTAGAAGCCGTCCATAGTGGTCGGAGCTATTCCAGCGTTAAAGAGCGTGTGTAGTTTCTTAAAGATCGGCGACTTAGTATCCGGATCCTTGTCAAGGGCCTCAGAGTAAGATTTGAGCAGGCGAATCACGGTTCCCGAATCCATGAGATCCTGCCGAATTTCAGCCAATGTTACTGGATCCACATCGCCATCCAGCGGGTCGGCAAGGGTCAAGGTGCTAAACTTGTCCGCAAACCTGGGGGGCGCCTGCTCGTCGGGCGATTCCGCCAAGGTAATCCTGGTTCTGACTGCAGCTGCAGGCACCTCGAGATGCGGGAAAAACCGCTTGGCTTCCACATTCCAATCCTCGCGAAAAAGCAGAAAATATCCGAAATGCTGGTAATTATAAGTCTCGTTTTTCGCCATCGGATCATAGCGCTCCAACAGACGCGCCGTCGCGAACAGCAATTGTCCCAGATAGAGTCCGTCGGCGATTCCGACGAGCTCGTCAATCAGATAAATAAGCGGCGGGGCATTGTCCAGCCCGGAATAACGATAATTCAGAACAAGAACCTCCCTGGGTGTCTCGTCGTAGACCGACAAAGCGCGATGGGCCACGAAATGACCGCCGTTGCGCTCGTGACCATAGTAGAGCCTCTCAGCATCTGCCACTTCTTTCAGGTTCCACATGAAGGTCAGCAACGAGTTGCCGGCAATGTTCACGGGAGCGTGTTCGATTACGTTGAAATGGTTTATGCCACGGTAAACCCGCAGGTCGTCCGCAAGAGTGGTTCCGGTAACCTGTCGCCGATCGCCCTCAGCCATAGGGGTAAAGCTTTTGCCCACCCAGGGGCAAGTTCCTCCGATTGCCGCTCCCCATATATAGCCAAGCAGGTTCCCATAGTCAGCGACAAGCCCGCTAAGGTCGCCGGTGCGCAGGCCAATGGCGATCCCGTAATGATGACCCTCCATCCGGTCCAAAGTTGAGCCGAGTTCAAACAAGCGCTTCAGTTTGCGGAATGGGAGGGCGTTGTTGTCCAACTCCCCCTCAAGGTCCACCATGTATTCTTTCATCATCTCCAGGATAGAGGACTTACCCTCAAGGTCCGCCTTGATTTGCTTGACCAAGTCGTCTTCCACGTCAAGATTTTGAAGGCAGGTAAGCGTTGTCAGCGTCTCTGGGGAAATGGCTCGGCGCGGTTCTGCGCTGCGAATCCCTACCGCTCGCAGTGCCTCCCCTGGGACCTGCAACCGAAATTCTTCGGCCGAGGCGGCATTGAGCCGGATCGCCCCTTCTGTGGTAAAAAGCATCTTCCCGGATACGGTTTTTACTGTAAGAAAAATGTCAGGAGCCGTATCGAAGAATTCCCTGAACTTGGATTCATCATACATCAGGTGAAACTCGCCTTCTGCATCTGTCATAACTTCCCCAAGGAGATCGTCAAAAAACCGATCTTTATCAAAAGCCCTTACGATCACCCCCGGAACTCCGCGGCCGCTTTCGGCCTCTTGCACCTGGCCTGAGATTTTAGACATCATTTGTCCGTCCCTCCTTTCTTTTGTGCTTCACCGAGACATCACTTCGCTGTGATGAAATCCCAGATGGTAGCCTTGGCCTCCCAAACGATAATGAGGGCTTTTGATGTACCTATCCGTCCGAAAAGGCAGGAACTCGCTATAGAGCTTTTCGAAGGTTTTGCGGTCGTAAACGGAAATCACATTGTAACCCCTATTGCCGGTGACCAGGTAGTGTCCCTGCGGCGAAACCCGCGCGGCGTAGATGCCGTCCATAACGCGCCATCCCGCCACCATTAGAGTTTGCAGAATAAAGTGAGTGCTGGTAAGCGTGGGCCGCCGGCTCAACGCACCTAGGAAGTTTTTGGCGCGCTGCCGCCAGAGACTGGCTCGCATCCGGCGTGATGGCACACAGGAAAGCACTCGACTTCTGTCAAAGCTCTCCAGATTGATTTCCACAACGGTGTGACTGCCGCCGCTGGCCACATAGAGGTGGTTGTCAGCCGTGACGCCCACATCCGAATTCAAATGAATCGGAAACTCCGCTCCGCAGCTCCAGACCCGGGTTATCTTGGCAGTCGGCAGGTCAACCTCGAATATATACTCGCGGGTATACGCCGGCGACCAGTCCACATAGTTTTCCTGCTCCGTGGCGAACGAGTAGGTGAGAGCATAGCCCACCGGCTTATCCGGATGCACGCAGCAATGCCATACGGTGCCCGGCAGCTTTATCTTCTTCGATCGCTTGAGCGAGTCTTGTTCCTCCAGATCGAAGACTGCGATCTGTCGTGCGTCCGTATCCTCGGGACCCAAGTCGCCCACAAGGATGAACCTGCGATCCGGATCCCAGCGGATCTCGTGAGCATTGAAAAGATAGTGGGGACCGAGCTGTTCGGGCTCTTTCAAGTTATCCACGTGAAAACGATACAGGTTGTCGCCGATAGCTCCTATGAAACGTTCGTTATCTGGGTACCAGAGATGATGCGTATTCGCGCGCAACCGATAGGGGCATTCTTCAAAGTACTGAGTTGCCTGCCGGGCCATCAATCTCATCGCTTGAGGATTGGATACATCCAAAAGCACGATCTGCTGGCTGAAGTTGCCAAGAAGCGCCAGCTTCCCGTTGGGTGCCAAAGAAACGTTATGGGCGGCACTTATGCCCTCATAGTGTTGGATGTAAAACTCCCTCTCCGGCCAATCAAATCTCATGATTCCGGCACTGCCTATCAGTCCGTCAAGATGCGGGCCATCCAACGCCATATAAATGCTAAACTGCTCCTCGTTTTTCATGGTGTTTCCCTCTCGTATACTGTGTTTCTGCTTACCGCACATTTCTATCTAACAATGTTTCTTTATAAAAATACAATGCTACAAGTCAATAAAAAATATAAAAATTTATATAAAAAACAGAAAGTTATGATGAAGATACATTGTTTTTAATATAAGGCTTTAATAAATATAGTATTTTCCAATTGCTAAATGTCAACCTAAGCGAAAAGGGCTGTATAAATATCTTCAAAAGGGATTATGAAAATTCTGCGATCTATTCACCCAAAATCTTTCACACAGGGCATCAGGTTTAGGCGATTGATATGCGATTATGCAGCCAAGAACGTACAAAAACTCGTTTAAACTCAAATAAACTCACATTAAATCTCTTTCGAGTATCATATCTTTGGAGATTCGTCTGCCTTTTTATCTTGTTTAATCAAATAGTATTGACTCTTCACCCCTGGCATTGCAGCAATCAAAACGGCTATAAAAGCTATCGCAGTAAATAACAAGAACCATACGACCGGCAGCAATAAAAAAAACAATAAGGCAAAAATAACAAAACCAAAGACAAGCACGCCTACCAGCACAATAAATCGAAAAATTGGATTTTTTATTTCAGCGCCGTTTATGCTTATTTTAATAGACATAAAAATGCTATGTAGACACCTTCTTAGTTGCCACAAGATAATCGAAGCTTAATTGGCTCGATGCTTCACCCCGACCGGTACGTTTACGCGCACCCAACCAGGTAAAAACAGCACCATTATACCAACGGGCACGTTGAAAACTCTGTCTGACTTGAATTCCTGCACGTGGGACTTCATGTTCATGAAGGAAATAACCTTGTTTGACAGTTTGATCTAATCCCTCACGCAACAAGTTCGTACGTGGTTTTACCTTCTGGATGCTTTCAGTATCACCTTCAATAATGCGTGGCATGGAACCTCGCTGCAATTGAATTGTTCGATTACTGCCCTCTACATGGGTAGAAATAAAGGGAATCCAGTTCTCTGGCACACTGCTCATAACCTTATAACGCAAGCTCGCTGCTGGCTCAACTGTCTCTTCTGCTAATATAGCGGCATCTCCAATGATACGTTTTATATAGTTAACAGTATCTCTCGCAGCCTCACGCCCTGGCGTACTTTCACCACTGGCTAAGGGAATACGCGTTTCAATACCCCAAACCATATTTGCCATTTCATCACGTGTTAATTGTACTTCTTCGATTGCTTGTCCTTCCTGGATTTTAGGTACCGATGGAACAATCATTAAACTGAGATCGGCTCTTCGTCTTTCATCACCAGCTATGTCCATGGAATACATGGTCCAGCGATCGGGGGAGTCGTCCGGACCTCTGCCGCTCGCTGTAACCCATAAATGCTCACCAAAGACGTTTTTAACTGACATACCTTTGACATTAAGGATGCTTCCGGCCGGTATTGTCACAGGTAATAGATACCAGTCATTGGCGTAAACAAGCCCAAACTCCATTAACAAAAGTTTATTAATATCTGTAGTATCAGGGCGAATATCACCAAAGTTGGTCTTGCCTTCTTCGAACGACCACCAACGGGTGTTTGGCATACCATCAAACTGCACCGGCGTGGGAATAAACGAACGCACAATCGGTTTATTGATGTCTGCGGGTATCACCTCCTCAGTCACCTCACCCAGACTATCTTGGGACTCATCGATGCTGAAGTTATACCAGTCCAAATGCCCATGATAATATTCTTTGGCTGAAAACATCTGTTCGCTATCACCTTTCGGTGCAGAACATGCAAACTGATATTCCAGGTTTCGTGGTAACCAGGCATCATGGTGATCTGCATCGGGTTGAACGTAAAGTTTGTCAAACCAAGCAGCAAAGCGCTTACCCAGATCGATCAAGTCCGGATGTAAACCAACATCAACCCCGGCTAAGTTAGGATGTTGTGATGGATCAAATTTTATCGAATCATAAAGTTTTTTCCCATCGATGTGACGGCCCGCAACTGCCTTATGTTTACGCCAGGACTGCTGGTTTGCAGCATAATACACATCATCACGATTAAGCGGTTCCGGATCATAAGTTAGAAATGCCGCGATATAGTCATTTTTGAGGCTGGCATCAAAACCTTGCTTGTGTAACAACTTTGCCCAGTAACGACCCATAATAATCCGTAAATCCAAGGAAAGCTGTAATTCACCCGCAGTAAAGGGGATGCGTCTTTGTTCCACCTTGGTTTCAAGCGGTATGCTGTCATCAAAGGCCTCTGCATCATGTGTTGCCGCCTGATATTTTGTGAGTTGTGTTCGTTCCATGCAGACTTTTGAAGTAACGGGTGAACCGGCGTCATCACCTTTGAACTCGCCCATTTGCCATTGTTTCGTCAACATCCATAAGGGATCACGTACCTCCACTCTTAGCGCTTGATCAAAATCCTTCGCCCGCGGACGCCCTTCCAATCGATTGAACGTAGTTAGCAGCGGCAATAGCTGCTTTTTACTCATGAACCGAAGCAGGTCGACTGTAGTCAATTGTTCACTCATCAAAATCCACCTTTGCAAAAAAGACTTGGTTATTCAGCGCAAGATTCAGCGTTGCCGTCACCGGCATTGGGCTTGCCAATGATACAATTGGCGGCAAGAAACGACTGTAAACTGAAGTGTCAAGGTGTTCGGGTTCCACCGCGCGTTTCTTGGCAAGATCCAGTGTTTCGTGCAATACATTCACTAAATCCTGCCACTGCCATTGACCCGTAAATTGACTTGGCGTTGCTAACAGCAGTGCTTGTGGAGGTTCTGAATTCGGCTGATCATAATGGAAGGTTAATCCTGCCGTCTCATCTTTGTTTGGAATGACCTCTGTCCATTCATCCAGTAACAAGCCACACTGGGCCTTTGCTGGATTAAAGACTTCGGTATATATCGCTGTATATAATAGTTTATCTTCATCGATGCTGAATGGTTCATCACCGCTATCAATCTTATCCGGATACTGCAGAGCCAACCAGTAATCATTTTCCCGGTA
>Ga0255055_10000604_pt1 | contig 27573 bp, 21 predicted proteins | sample JV7_2_27_MG_FD_188633 | JGI IMG/M metagenome (GOLD analysis project Ga0255055, IMG submission 188633) | Seawater microbial communities from Jervis Inlet, British Columbia, Canada - JV7_2_27 | ecosystem: Environmental > Aquatic > Marine > Inlet | place: Canada: British Columbia | collected...
GAAAGCCCGGTTTGCACTTCTTGCCCAAACATTGACAGAAAATGAAGCCAAAATTACCGAAGAGTTACTCGCTGTTCAAGGGACACCGGTAGATTTGAAAGGTTATTATAAACCTGATGATGAAATTACCGAGAAAATGATGCGTCCGAGCGAGACTTTTAATGCTGCGCTCGATGCATTATAATATTCTTTTTCTTTTTTCTATTCTATTTCTCTATTTTTGAATCGATAAGGATAAAGAATCCTTACGAAAAATCTTCATAAAAAGCTATGTTTCAATCCTCCCTCAAATAAAAAGAGTTAGTTATTATAGTTATTTAAACATTTTAAAGAACAAAAGTGAGAGTTATCTTTTATAATCATATCCGAAAAACCCAATAATGACACTCTCTTTGGTATCGAGATGTAATTTCAAAGTTAAATGTTAAATGTGGGTTACCATTCCCGTAGTACTTTCAATAACTATTATTAGAAATCCCAAATTAATCAATATAAGAATGTAAAGATTACTATTAGAATGGTTTGAATCAGATGCAGAAAAAAAAAGTTGTTATTATTGGAGCTTTAGGAATGGATTTCCACGTATTTAACACCGTTTTTAGGGACAACGAAGAATACAAAGTTATCGCGTTCACTATTGCTGGAGAGCAGAATGTAGGTACAATTGAAGGAGCGGAAAGGAAATATCCGGCTGAATTAGCAGGTAAATTATATCCAAAAGGCATCCCAATGCTTCCCGAAGAACACCTTGAAGAAATAATAAAGCATCATCAAATAGATGAGGTGGTGTTTGCGTATTCTGATGTTTCGCACGAAGAATTAATGCATAAGGGTTCTCGCGTGTTATCTGCTGGAGCAAATTATAGATTAATTTCTGGAAAGTTTACCCAAATTAAATCTAATAAACCAGTTGTAGCCATATGTGCAGTGAGAACCGGATGCGGCAAAAGCCAAGTTTCTAGAGCAACTTACAGGTATTTAATGAGTAAGGGGTATAAAGTTGTAGCAGTAAGAGAACCAATGCCTTATGGAGATTTAATAAAGCAAAATGTAATGCGTTTTGAGAAGTACGAAGATTTAGATAAATACGATTGTACAATTGAAGAACGAGAGGAATACGAACCTTACATTGAGCAGGGGCTTGTAATTTACTCTGGAGTAGATTACGAAAAGATTGTTAGAGAAGCGGAAAAAGAAGCAGATGTAATCATATTTGATGGCGGAAACAACGAACTCTCGTTTTATATTCCAGATTTACTCTTTATCGTAGTAGATCCATTAAGACCAGGGCATGAAATGAAATATCATCCAGGTGAAGTGAATGCTCGATCTGCTGACGCATTTGTAATAAATAAAATGAATAATGCTAAACCTGAAGATGTTAAAATTGTTGAGGATAATCTGAACGAGTTAAACCCTCTTGCGACCAAAATCTATACTAATTCGGTTGTAACTATCGAAGGAAACCACGATTTAAAAGGTAAGAAGGTACTCGTTGTAGAGGATGGACCAACTTTGACTCACGGAAGTATGTCTTACGGTGCAGGTTTTGTCGCAGCAACCAATAGCGGTGCTGTTATTATCGATCCTAAACCGTACATTGTAGGTACAATGAAAAAAGTTTTTGAAGAGTTTCCACAAATTTCACAAATAGTCCCTGCTATGGGATACAATGACCAACAAATTAAAGACATGGAAGAAACTCTCAATAAAGCCGAATGTGAATTCGTAATCGATGGAAGTCCGATAGACCTTGAAAAATTAATAAATAGTAATAAACCGATTGTCAGAGTTAGCTACGATATCGAAGCTATTAAAAGTCCAACTATAGAAGAAGTACTTGATAATTTTATAAAAAATCATTTAAAATAAAATTTTTTTATTCTACCTAACTCTTAAATTTTTAATTTTTGTTGCAATATTAAGAAGCTTTGATTGATTATTTGATCGTAGTCCATTAGTCCAAATATTAATAGAGGGAAAAAAAATGGAAAGAACCAATATATTAATTGCGTATGGTACTCGTTATGGAGCGACATCTAGTACCGCAGAAGAAATTGCCAAAGTTCTTCAAGGTGAAGGATTTGAGGTAAGACTTGTAAATCTCAAAGAAGAGAAGGTCAAAGATATCACAGAATTTGATCTTGTTATAATTGGGAGTGGAATGAAAATGGAAATGTGGACGAGTAAAGCTAAAGCATTTTTAAATAAGTTTAGTAGCGTTCTTAAAAAAAAGAAAGTGGCAATCTTCGTGTCTTCAGGAGCGCGAGCACTCATGGAATATAAAGGAGAACATGATGAAATTATTAGAATTACTAAAAAATATCTTGAAGATAAAGCTTCTAAATATGATTTGAATCCAATCTCGATGACTATGTTTGGAGGTATCTGGGATTATAACCAAATTGGTAAAATTTATAGAAAGTTCATAAACGCAGAAAAAGAGAATTTCATCCCGGCAGGAATTAAAGAAACAGAGCCAGGAGTTTACGATTCAAGAAATTGGGATGAGATTCGTAAATGGGCTAAAGAGTTAGCTAGAATGCTATAACAGCCCTATTTAAAGTAAAGCAACTTAAGAACATTTTTTCGTTTCTATTTTTTATATTTCTTTTTAAACTAAGTTAAATAACATTTAATTCTAAAGTCTCATTAAATCATCCATAGTTGAAAGTCATGTTATTAATTTAATAATCAGAACTAAATTGAGTGAAACTCTATGATTTTATCAGAACTGAAATATAATATTCGCGAAGTACAAAAAGGGTATACTAACAGAACACTCTACATTAATCTGACCAATAACGAGATTCAGATAAAGCCAGTTACCGATGGAATGAAGGAAAGTTTTATCGGAGGGAAGGGATTTGACCTTTGGCTCATGTGGAATGGACTCCCGCAAGATAAAGTTACGAAGTGGAACGATCCTGACAACGAGATCTGCATCTCTTCTGGACCTTTAGGAGGGAACATTTTCTACCCAGGATCTGGAAAATCCATAGTTACAACAATATCACCCCTAACAGATATTATCGTAGATTCAAATGTGGGGGGTTATTTTGGTCCATATTTAAAGTTTTCTGGGTTCGATGCGCTAGAAATTCAAGGGAAGGCTCAACAAGAAGTTATTGTGTACATTGATGGCGTTGAAGGTGTTATCCAAATCAAGAATATTGAAGAATCTGAAGAATTATCAAAATATTCTCATGAATTGACCCAGCAACTGACAGAACGTTATGCAGAAGATGATCGTGAAAAACAACGAGTTTCCATAGTAAGTACTGGTCCTGCATCACATCATTCGAATTGGGGCATGTTAAACTTCTCGTGGTATGTTCCCGGTCGTAAATGGGCATCAAACAAACAAGCTGGACGTGGGGGAATTGGCACCGTTTTTGCTGATAAACACATTAAAGCTTTAGTCTGTCGTTCTCCAAAAGTTTCCGTTGGATCGAATAATCCCGCTAATTTAGAAGAAGCGAGAAAAATAGGGATAGCCCACACTCAAGAAATAATTAAACTTGATCCTATCCAAAACGAAATGCGCAGAGTTGGAACGGGACACCTTCCAGACATCATGAATGTTACTGACCTTTTACCAACAGAAAATTTTCGATTCGGAAGACACAAAGAAATAAGTGGAAAAGATATCCCATATAGTAGAGAAATCATGAGAGGGATATATTCTGGGAAAGAAGGAGGAGATGGATGCTGGATTGGATGCACTGTTTCCTGTTCTCACTATTCAGAAGGATACAAAGTTCGAACAGGTCCTTTTAAGGGACAACAACTAATCGTTGACGGCCCAGAATACGAGACAATAGCCGGATGTGGCTCAAATTGGGGTGTTTGGGACCCAAAATGGGTTTTAGAAGTAAATTTCTATTGCGATACTTACGGTTTAGATACAATATCAGTAGGCACAGGGATAGCCTTCGTAATGGAGTGCTATGAAGCGGGTATTTTAAATAAAGAAAGAACCGGAGGTTTGGAATTAAATTTCGGAGATGTTGAAGCTGCAGTCGAGTTGATTCACCAAATGGCCAAGGGTAAAGGATTTGGAGTTATTGTTGGCAAAGGTATAAAATATATGAAAAAATATTTTGTCGAAGAATTTGAAGCAGATCCGCAATTTGTGCAAGATATCGGTATGGAACATAAGGGATTAGAATTTTCTGAGTATGTAACCAAAGAATCCTTGGCACAACAAGGCGGGTATGGATTAGCAAATAAAGGTCCACAACACGACGAAGCTTGGCTAATATTTGACGATGTCATTAGAAATTCGATTCCAACATTCGATGACAAAGCTAAAGCTCTGAGATATTTCCCACTGTGGAGAACTTGGTTTAGTTTGTGTGGTTTATGTAAGCTACCATGGAACGATATCCAACCAACGAGTCAAGCAGATTATCCTATCAAAGATCCTAAAACGGGAGAGTTAGTTCGAGCAAAAATTCCCGATCACGTTGAAAATTATGTTAAATATTATTCAGCAGTTACAGGAAATCAATCAACATCAGAAGATCTCATAGAGATGTCTGAAAGAGTGTATACTTTTCAAAGGATATTTAACATTAGGTTGGGTAAAGGACTCCGAGAACACGATTCTAATTTACCATATAGGGCTGTAGGACCTGTTACTTCGCTTGAATACGAGAGTCGTGCTGAAAGGTATGACGATCAATTAAAAGAGATGAAAATCGATATTAAGGACAAATCTACTGAAGATAAAATCAAAATTCTCCGTAAGCATCGAGAAGAACAATACGTAAAGCTTCAAGACGCAGTTTACTTGGAAAGAGGCTGGAGTAAGAACGGTTGCCCCACTATAGAAACTGTAAAAAGGTTGGGAATTGATTTTCATAAAATAATTGATATTATAACTCCTTATCAATAAAAATATATTATACAAACTTGATTCTAGATGGAAAACATAACTAAACACCCCATTCTGGAAATTCCCGATAAGAAGAAAATAGAATTCAAATTTGACGGGAAGCTATTATACGGATTTGAGGGAATGGTTATATCTTCTGCTCTTTTTTTGAATAAGATAAAAGTTTTTGGTCATCATATAAAAGATCACAGTCCGCAAGGACTATTTTGTGCAAACGGGCAATGCTCTCAGTGTAATGTTATCGTTAATAGGGTTCCAGTTAAAGCGTGTATGACACCATTAACAGAAGGAATGACGATTGAGAGTTGTAATGGTTTGCCAGAATTACCTTCGGAAGACAACCATGTTGAAGTTAGAGATATAACTATACTAAATACAGATGTTCTCGTAATAGGAGGGGGTCCCGCAGGACTTTCTGCTACAAAAATCTTGGGAGAAAATAATGTGAGTGTTATTTTAGTTGATGACAAATCAAGATTAGGGGGAAAATTAGTTCTTCAAACTCATAAATTTTTCGGGTCTCAAGAAGACGTATATGCGGGCACGCGCGGTATAGAAATAGGAAATATACTTGGAGATATTGTATCCAATCTTGATTCAGTAAAGATTTGGGTCAATAGTATAGTTTTAGCTATCTTTAGTGATGGGTTAGTTGGAATTATAAAAAACATGGACGAATACATTTTGATTAAACCTAAGTACTTATTAATAACAACAGGCGCAAGAGAAAAGATGCTCGTATTTCCCGGTAACACGCTTCCTGGAGTGTACGGCGCTGGTGCGTTTCAAACCTTAGTAAATCGAGATTTGATAAAAGCAGCGGAAAATGTATTCATTGTTGGAGGAGGCAATGTCGGGTTAATAGCAGGATATCATGCGATACAAGCTGGGATAAATGTTATTGGTTTAGTTGAAGCTTTATCCCAATGTGGAGGCTATAAAGTTCATGAAGACAAATTAAAACGGTTAGGCGTTCCTATCTATATGGACCATACGGTGATATCCGCAAATGGGCAAAATAAACTTGAATCCATTACTATTGGGAAGCTAACGAAAGACTGGGATATTGAACCCGGATCCGAAAAAACATTTGCCTGTGATACTCTATTAATAGCAGTTGGATTAGATCCTGTTAATGAGTTTTACCATAAAGCGCAACAATTTAATATGAAAGTATGGATTGCGGGTGACGCCCAAGAAATAGCTGAAGCTTCAGCAGCAATCTTTACGGGCAAAATTGAAGCGCTAAAAATCCTAAAAGAAATTGGAGTTCCAATTACGGAAAATCTTGAAGAGTTAGAAGATTTCGCTAATTTAATGAAAGCAAAACCTCCAGACCCTGTTCAGACGGAAGTGACAGAAAAACAAGAAGGTATCTTTCCGTTATTTCACTGTAATCAAGAAATACCGTGCAATCCTTGTACGAGCGTGTGTCCTCAGCAACAAATCAAGACGGTTGACGATTTAATTACACAATTACCATATTTTACCGACGACGACGATTGTATTGGCTGTGGACAATGCGTAGCAGTTTGTCCGGGGTTAGCTATCACTTTAGTTGACTATAGAAAAGATGAAGAATCTCCAGTAGTTACTTTTCCTTTAGAATTGACTCATGAAAAGATTGAGGTTGGTCAAACTGTCACGGTTGTTAGTAACGAGGGGGAATTAGGGGAGTTTGAAGTTACTCGAGCACGATTTCTAAAAGAATTTCCAAAAACCCAATTAGTCTCTGTCAAAATACCTTCAGAAATCGCTAAAGTTGCGGTTGGGATTAAACTTATAAATTCAATTTATACAGAACCTATGGATCTCTATCAGCAATCATACACAGATGACGATATTATCGTGTGTAGATGCGAAAGAGTATCGGTAGGGGAGATACGAAAGTGGATTCGTTATGGAGTACATGACTTTAACGAATTGAAAGCACTGACTAAGGCTGGGATGGGAGCTTGTGGGGGAAAAACATGTACATCGTTAATTAATAGAATTTTCCGAGAAGAAGGGATAAAGCAAGAAAATATTGTTCCAGGCACAAACCGACCGTTATTTGTAGAAGTTCCTATGGGTACATTCGCGGGAATAAAAACAAAGAAAGGAGGTAAATAGTTTTGGTGGAATACGATGTTATTGTCATAGGAGCTGGAAGCGTAGGCGTTCCAACTGCTTTAGCTACGGCAAAGAGCGGACTTAAAACGCTTGTCCTTGATAGTTTACCTTCTGTCGCTCAAGGCGATAATAAGCACGCTATTGGAGGAATTAGAGCTACCCATTCACTTAAAAGCAAGATTTGGTTATGCCAAAGATCAATTGAAATTTTCGCTTCTTGGAAAGAATTATATGGAGACGATATTTGGTGGGAGCAAGGTGGTTATTGCTTTCTAGCGTTTACTAACGAACACGAACAAATGTTAAAAAATACAGTTCGACAACAAAAGGAATACGGATTAAATATAGACTATGTAAACTCCGATAAAATCAAAGAATTAGTACCTGGAATAAATAATGATAATTTATTAGGTGGTACATATAGCCCTGAAGATGGAAACTCTTCTCCTTTATTAGCACTTCATGCGTTTTATCGTAAATCAAAAGAATTTGGAGCGGAATATAATTTTGACGAAGAAGTAATCGATATAACTACAAAGAATAAAAAAATCACTGGCCTAAAAACTAATAAAGCGGAATACAAAACGCAAACAGTAATTAACGCAGCAGGAGGTCACGCAAGAAGTTTAGGTAATATGCTGAATATTGATTTACCAGTCGTAGCAGAAAGTCACGAAGCGGGGATCACTGAACCCGTTAAAAAATTCTTTTCCACCATGGTTATTGATATTAAACCTGCTATAGATAAGAAGTTTGGAAATTCAAAAAATTACTACTTCTATCAGAATAAAGAAGGAAAAATCATATTTTGCCTAACTCCAGAACCTAACATTCCCGGACTAGATCGTTCCGAAACTAGCTTGTTCTTACCACAAATCACAAAACGAATGGTTAATTTACTGCCCCGATTAAAAAACATCAAAATTAGAAGGACTTGGAGAGGATTGTATCCTATGACCCCTGATGGAAGCCCTATTATTGGTATAATTGATGATATTGAAGGATACATTAATGCTGTCGGCATGTGTGGACAGGGATTTATGCTTGGTCCTGGACTTGGTGAGCTTCTTAGCCGCGTAATAACAAAAAAGCTAAGCTCGAAAGATCATCAAATGTTAGGAGAACTTGCTTACGGTCGCGATTATTATAAAATAGAAGATCTGAAGTAAAAAATATAAAGTATTATCTGATATAATCATTAATAGACCAAGATTAGCTATTAATTCTTGAAAGTCTAATTAAATAAAAAGTAAAATGATGTTAAAATGGTTCGAAATTTATTAATGATTTCTGATTTTATTAAGGTGGAAATCGAGAAGATTATAAACAAAGCTATAGAAATTAAAAAAAATCCCCAAGATTTTACTTCTGCTTTAAAGGGAGAGACCCTCTTAATGATTTTTGAGAAGCCTTCTCTGAGAACAAGAATCTCATTTGAAGTAGGTATGCAACAATTAGGAGGTCACGCCATATTCTATTCAATCAAAGACTCTCCTCTCGGTAAGAAGGAAAATATACACGATACAGCCAAGGCAGCCTCGAGATTTGTTAACATAATAGCTGCACGATTGTTTAAAAGGCACGATATGTGGGATTTGGCTCAATACGCAGACGTTCCGGTTATTAACATGCTTGACGATTTCGCACACCCATGTCAGATGATGGGAGACTTCTTAACTATAAAAGAGAAAAAAGGAAGATTGGATAATCTTAAGATAAGTTATTTCGGAGATGGTTTTAACAATGTAACGTACGATTTAATGCGAATTGCTGCGATTTTTGGCTTAGAATTAGATGTTGCCTGTCCCGTGGGCGCAGAATACTCACCTGAGCAAGTAGTCCTTGATGAGGTCTCTCAAATATCAAAAGAAACGGGGGCTTATGTAAATATTATCCATGACGCCTATAATGCTGCGAGAGACTCTGATGTAATCTATACCGACTCTTGGATGTCCTACGGAATTCCAGTTGATAAAGAAGAAGAACGGCGGAAAGTTTTTGCTCCATTCCAAGTTAACTCACAAATAATGGAAGCTGCTAAGCCAGACGCAATTTTTATGAACTGCTTGCCCGCCAAACGAGGTTATGAACAAACTGCAGAAGTTATAGACGGCCCTCAATCGTTTGTTTTCGATCAGGCAGAAAATAGATTGCATTCACAGAAATCAATTATACTCTTTTTACGTGATAAGTTTTAAAAAATTGAACTTCCATGGGGGTTCGAAACTTCCATGAAGGTTCCACAATATAAACTTTTTATAGAAGCTATACTTTTTATCTACTAGGTTACGAAATCTTTCTTCTAAAATTATGTCGTCTAGAAACTATCCACCTCAAGAGATTATCAACCACTCGTTAGGCGGAAGGAAAAACTACGAACAAATAATCTTATGGATGCTATCCAACAACGATGAGTGCGAATGGGCGGATTTTCTTCAAGAACCACTTAAAATACCAATGTCTACCTTATCTCGGCATCTTACTCATTTACAAAGTGAAGGATATGTCAATAAAATAGCAAAAGGACGCTATGAAATTATCCCTGAAGGTAGAAGAAGATTTCACGAATTATCAACAGCTAAAGAGAAAAAAAGAAAGTTGAACTACCCTCCTGATGTTATTATCGATAGGAGGAGTTATGCCCACTGGATTCTTTGGATGGTTTATAATAATAATTATTGTAGATGGGTTGATTTTTTAGGCGAGCCTCTTTCTATTAACCAATCGTCTTTATCAAAAGCCATGAATCTATTGATAAACAGTGAATTAATAACGAAAGACGCTTTGAAGAAAGAATATAGAATTACCCATTTAGGGAAATCTGAGTATTCAAGAATGCTTCAACATTATGATTTAGATAGGCAAACTATTTTAGAAGAAGAAAGCAAAAGAATTGATGATAATACCAAGAAAACCATCAGTTTTTTTAACAAATATAAAATCGAGGATGAGTACGTTCAATTTAGATTTCTTAACAATGTTTTAAAATTGGATTATAATAGAGTAGAGCTTATGTTAAAAAGTGAAGAAGATTTCCATAAAATTCTATTATATCTTTCTATTAATCATCCTAATCAGTACCCAGAATCCATATCTGTAGCAGATTTTTCTTTAAAGTATGAAATCAAAGAAAATACTCTTTCCTACTATGTCGATCAAATCGTAGAAAATAAGATATACCCAATAAAATATTTTAAAATAACAGATTCACCAGAAAAGCATTATTTCATTCAAGAAAACGAAAAACTGGAGTTAATTATTCGCGCGATTACAGAGGATCACATAACTAAAATTACATATTTAAATAAACTATTTTCGAGGCCCTCAGACATAAAGGCTACATTAGAGGAGATACTCAACGAGATAAGTGAGTTGTTATTTGATAATAGCTTACGTGAAGCGTTGAAAGGGTTTTTACCTGAATATGTTAAATATTTGGCTTACAAAATTGAATCTGAAATTGACTTGAAAGAAACCTACGATAAACTAGAAGGAATTATTTGGCAAGAGATGTCAAATATCTTTCAAGTGGAAAGTAATAAAAATCTTGAGGATCAATATACTAAGGAACTTAAAGAGATAGAAAAGGAAATCGCAACAAATCGAGAAAATATTGAACTTTATTTGTCGAAAATCAAGCTATTGATTTATTTTGGGCAGATCGATGAAGTTCTAAAGTTACTAGATGATTTGATGGAAAAATTTCCTAACCAAGCAAGAGATCTCAAATTAAAAAAAGCTTCTGTGCTTAAACGAATAAAACAACCTAAAGCGGGGCTGAGCATAATTAACGAATTAATTAAAGATTCCCCTGATGATAGTGATCTTCTAATCTACAAAGCATATTGGTTACAATATTTAAATAGGAAAGGAGAATCCTTAAATGTAATTCGCGATCTTATAGATCTTCATCCGGATAATGGAATATATCGAGATACATATGGCGAAATTTTAATGTATTTTGAAAACTATGAAGATGCTGTGGACCAATTTCGAGAAGCCCTAAAATTAGCTGAAGATGGATGGTACGTTTACCAAACATATATCAAATTGGGCATATCTTATAAAGAACTGGGAAGTTATGAGTTAGCAGTAAAGCATCTTAACAAAGGGAAAGCTTTTACAAAAAAGGCTTCTATAGAAGCTGATATAAAGCAGAAATGGTTTAAAATTGCGGATCTTTTCCTTGCTGAGATTGAACTACTATAGTTTTAGAGGATTGGTTTAAATAATCTAACTACCTATTATTAAATTAAAAGAATAATTTTGGACTTCTCTAATGATATCTAAGGTACTTATAATACGAGCGAATGGGATTCTATGTTACTCAAAAACTTTATTTGGTCACGACCAAATAGATGACGATTTTGTGAGTGGATTCCTTACTACTTTTTTAGATATTGCTCAGAAAATAGGTGGAGGAGAGATAAGATCCTTAAATTTCAGAAATTTTAACATTATTTATTCGTATGACGATGAGAAATTTTGTATTTTTATTCTAATTGCTGATATTAACGATTTAGAACATGAACTGAGAGGTAATCTTGAATTACTAAAAAGCGAATTTATCAACAGGTATAGAAATGATTTAATAAATTGGGATTCTGATATTGCTAAGTTCGAAGATTTTGATGAATTTGTCGAGAAACGCATTTATATTCCTCCTAAAATATTATTGGTAGGAGAAGATGGCGTAGGTAAATCTAGCATTATGGAATTATTTCCTGGGGATACAATCATAGAATTAGATGATGATATGAATGAGAATATACAGAAATCCATCAATTTAAGTTATAACAATCGAATAGATATTTGTATTTTGAGCGAGATTAATATACAGGATTTAATTGATAAACCAATTATTTATAGGCAAAGTTTAGATTCAGCAGATATCATATGTATAGTTACTAATTCAGGAGCATCAAATTTGACCAGAACAAAAAAGTTACTTTCATTATTGAAACCATTGATAAAAAGAGCAGATTTCTATGTTATCGCTAATTTTCAAGATATTAAAATTGCTTCTTTTGAACCCGTTAAAATCGAGGAATTTTTTTCATTAAAGACATTTGGTTTTTCAGCGGTGTCAAATAACGCGAAAGATAAGATTCGCTCGATAATCACAGAAATGCTGAACAACTCAAATTTAATGATAGCTAGAGTTTAAATTATAAGAGAAATCTCTATGTCAGGTCTAATTTTTTTAAAATTAGTTTATAGATTTGCTCTATTGTAGTATCTATATCGTCTTTTCTGAATTGAATGCCGAGTTTAGTAGAAAGTAAAGGGGGGATGTCATTTTCTTTTAGAAATATTGGAATAATTGACTTTTTTATTTTTAACGCTGCTTTCCACTCCATTTGCACTGGTTCGGAGTTTTTAGCGTTTTCTGAGCAGAATAATAAGAATATATCGCACGATTCGAGGTTGTTATTCATATAGTCGTATATATCATCCTTAAGGGCTTCTTCCCAATATAGGATATCAGCAATCCTTGAAAGCTTTTTCAATTTTTTAGCTATCTTACTAATCTCGAAAAATTCGGAGTCAGCTGTAGCATAACTAATAAAAGCTAAAAACTTCTTTCCTGAGATTGCTGTGTTTGAAATTTGCTCAATAACATTCATAAGAACCTCTTTAGATTCCGGTTTAACCGCGGAAAGGGCTATCGTTTTTTCGCCAAACATTTCTTCAATTTTTTCTTTCTCAATCGCAGTTTGTTCTTTATCTTGGAAGTTTGCAAATATATAGATATTTGAAATTTCTACCTTCTGTTTTAGTTCAGAATATAGTCTATGAGTACTTTGCAAATTAGTTGTAGCTGAATTCGTTATAATTATTACAGCATCTGAATTTTCTAAGAGATCTTTATAACCTTTTGAATTTTTGACGAGTTCTTCTAAACCGATTACCATCAATGCTGCTTTTCCTAATCCTTCGAGCTCAACAGAATTTTGCTCGATTTCATTCAGATCATCATCAAGCATCAAAATAGTTTCGCCTGAAAGTAAATTCATAATAGTTGTTTTTCCTACTCGTTTTTCTCCAGTTAGTAGGATTCGAAGAGGCTCCATTATTAATATACCTGATGGTTGTTACTTTTAGTAAAAATATTTATACAATTAAAGATAAAGATATTAATTAAACAGATTCTAAATTATTTAAATTTTTAATTCGGTTTCAACTTTTAAGTGTAAAATTTAAAAATTCATTTAGCTTGTATTAATTAATATAATATAGAGGAAAATTATATGCGAATTTCAATAGAAGATACTAGAACAGGTAAAATTATCAAATTAGATGTTAAGGAACATCATTTAATTGAGCGAATAATAGATATTGTTATTAAACATATGGGGATTATAAGCTCTGAACAGAGATCTTATTCTTTGGTTTACAATGAGAAGGAGCTACCGAATAAGATAACCATTGGGGACGCAGTTCATAAATTCGGTTTACACGAAAACGAAGTGTTAGCCTTATGGGCTAAGGTCGTTGGCGGCAGAATTTAAAGTTCTTAACCATTCAGAAAGCATCTAAATAAGTAAAGAAGTTCAGTTTTGAAGCGGTATTTGGTAATTATTTAATTTAATAAAAGAATTAATCGTCAACTATAATAACATCTTCTTCATCATTTTCTTCTTCTATCTCTTCACCATTTTTATGATTTTTCCTAAATTCTTCCACGGGATGTTTTTTGAAAAATTCAGCAGCTTTAGAGCAAATATCGTAATTAAGTGGGTCGTCGGGATTTGGGTTTTCTACTAACTTTTGTAATGATTTCACCGTACTCTCTAAATCAGATAATCTAGACCATTGTTTAAGAATATTTAAACAAATATAACCCGTACCTGGTTTCTCTGAATTTTGTATTTCTACGGGATGAATATTAGGGTGAAATATATTTGAATACCATGATAAATCAATTCCTCCGGGATAAGGGAACGATCTATTTATTCTAATAAAAATGCGGTGAGAATTTATTTGTAACAATGACAATTTCTCTGTATTATCCTTAGTAATAAATCCTAAGGAATTAATATTTACCCAAAAATCTACATTTTTTTCATGATAAGCAATTGTATCGTTCTCAATGAAATTTAAATTCTTTAAAATTTTAATCTCGTTTTCGATTCGTTCTTTCCAAATCTCAAAAGGCAATTCTGGCATATTTATTCTCCTTTATTTGTTGATTCATTAATATAGTTAACTTATAGGTTTTTTATACGAACACGTCCAACAATTTGGATCTTTTAATTTTTCAATAATTTTAAATCTATTCATTAAACCATTATATAACAACTGTTTTCCAATTAAAGGTTCGCCTATTTGACGACTCCACTTTCCGTATTTTCTGAAATAATCGATATCTAAAAGAAATTTCAATATTTGTTGAGATTGTATTCCTCCTATTATTGATGTTGTTGTAATGATTGATGCAATTTTTCTAGTGGTTTCTTGATCTTCAGATGTAATCTCCTGACCTGTACAGGAGAATTTATTCCACATAATTTCTAAATCCTTATCAGAAATTGCACATTGTAAGCAAGCAGATTCTTTTACCTTCGAATAGACGGCTTGTACTGTTCCGAAATATTCATCAATTCCGGAGTCTATAAATGGAACATCGTAATAATATGAGTAATTATTCGCTTCCAAACGAGCTTCAACATTATCTAAGCAAGAACATATTACATTGCACTCCTTATAGAGATTTTTGTCTATTGCGTTTAGATCTTTTTTAATTGGAATTATTTTAACATCAGGGTTCAATATCTTACAAGCTTCTTTAACTACATCGACTTTGTACTCGTTATTTTCAGCTGCTTTACAATTAAATAATACACATCGATTTAAATTTGACATTTCAATAAAATCAAAATCGATTATGTAAATTGTTCCCACTCCAGATAGGACCAAATTTTTTACTACCTCGTTTCCTGTAGCCCCCACTCCAATTACCATAACTTTTGCGTTTGAAACTTTGTTCTGATCCCATCCATGGATTCTTTTTTGACGATCAAATATATCAGTATCGATAGATTCTTTATCAATTACTTCAATGTCTTGGTAATCTTTTTGAGTCGTCATTTTTAATAATCGTAATTTTCAATTGTTAATTAATCGATATGATTGCATGACTAATTTCTTTATAGCCTTCTTTGGAGGATTTGTCTAAAGTGAAAAAGGTATATTCCTTTCGTATCGGATCCAAGATTAACGCAACTTGGTAGGTTTCAGGAAAAAAGAATTTTTGCGTATGAATATCAGTTGTAGATAAAAAGCAACCAAAATCAGGATGCGTGTGCCACCACCCTAAAATTCTTAGATCGTCGTCTTTCCTAAGATCCTTTAGTCCCTTTAACACAACATCGAAATTCCCTGCTGTTCCATCTATTTGAGAAGTAAAATATTGTTGGCTATTTACAGCATTCTCGTTAAATAATTGATCGGTAATAATTACATATTTTTTCTTCTTCCAATTTAATACATTTCCTACTAAATAACCAAACAATTCTAAGTTTGATTTACTACATATTCCTTTTATTACTTTCAATACATTTTCGGAAATATAAACAGGAAATATAAAATCGCGATCAATCAACATTTTTTTGAGAAAGTTCCGCCCGAACTATAAGTGAATATTGGTGTTATTATAATGATTAAACTTTCATTTTTATAATTAATTTAATTAAAGATAGATATATTAATTAAAGTGATTGTAAGAAATTCATACTATATACTTATATTATTAGATTACATCTAGAAAAAGAAGGTGTTGACATTTGACTGAAGAAGAGAATGATTCCCCTCCAACGATAGTAAGCACCGAAGAGAAAGAAATTAAAAAGCAAAAACCTCCCAATAATAAAATTCTTTATTACAATCTTGTAGAGGATGATAAAGGAAAGGATTAATCCCTGGCTTTTAGGTATAGGATTAAGCCTATGAAGAACGGGATTAGCCATACAGTTAGAACCCAAATAAACGCATTTAACCCTCTTTTTTTTGAGTCTTTATACACCCAAATTGAAAATATTGCAGAGATAAGCAAGGGGATCGTTAGAAATATTATAAGAAGCAACACTATAAGTTCAATAAAATCAGCCATTATTTTTCCTCCATTATTCCTAATCGATTAACATTTCCTCATCACTTCTTTTTTCCAACTTTATTGGTTTAGATTCATCGAACGGGGTTTCGCATACCCAACACATATTTTCTAAATTAGTCAAAGCGTTAGAGCACTTTAAACAATACAATGTATCGCATTTAGGACATATATACGTTAATCTTGAGATGCTATTTTTACAAACCAAGCATAACCCTTTTTCTTTATACATTTTTACATCGGCTATATTAATGTTTACAGGTCTAGTAAACATTTTAATAGTATCCTGGATTTCTTCTTTTCTAGGTTCAGATTCCCTACCGCGTCGTCTAATAATGGCATATGTAATATATACTGTGACTAGAACGAGTAGTAATACTGATATCCCAATAATAATAACGCTCAAAACATCTAGCTGAAGGTTGAAAGCTAGTGTTAAAGCTAAAAATGCTACTATAATACCCATCACGATAAAAATTAACAATCTTATTAACAGTTTATCAAACAACTCAAAATAACCGAAAAATGGAGAAATAGTAATAAGAACTCCAATAATAAGAAATAAAGAAGGCGCCACACGGGGGAACGGGGATACAATTTTTATGAAAAAGACTTCTAGAGACCATCCAATTAAAAGAACCATATATCCTATTGCCATTACATAAGAGATAGCTCGAGACTCGCGTTTTGACCTAAAAGAAGACCAAATATATATTATGCATAATCCTAATAAACTAATAAGATCAAATAAATAGAGGTATAAGTAAAAATAAAAAGTAATGTAATTTCCAACATTATAAGTCTGGAAAATTGTGTTAACATCACCAGAATAATAACCCTCTATAAAATAGTCAGTAAAATAAAAAAAAAGTCTTGTAAGCGTAATAGTGAACCAAAAAACACCATAACCATACATCAAAACTTTTTCTTGCTTTTCTTCGCGATTCGATCCTCTATAGAAATAAAAAGCACTACAGATAATTAATAAAAAAATAAACATAGCAGAGAAGAACCGCTCGAATGGATCGAATATGATAGTTATTTCACCTTCATAAAAATTAAAAATAAACTATAATGATTTTAAATATAATTCCTCCTATATAATTTCCTAGAAGAAAATGAATTTCAATTTTGATTTTCTTAAGCGAAATTTATATCTTTAAATAGATAAGTGTGAACATCCAACCCTCTTATATTTGATAAATAAGTATCTACGCTTTGTTCATTATGTAACCATAACATTGGATAAACTTTTTCAATAAGTCGTTCTTGAATTTGATAATATATATGATCTCTTGCGGTGTTATTTAATTCTCCAGCAGCCGCTTCCAACCATTGTTGTATTAAAGTGTCGTTAACCTGAGCAAAATTATCGTTTTCTCCTTTACTTGTAAACAAAGGTTGAATAACACTATGAGGATCGTTGTAGATAGGATTATATGCTATAAAATATAGTTCTTCTAGCATACTTCTATTATATCCCCAAAATTCCATAAGACGCCCAAAAAATTCGCTACCACTCAAAGGTTCAGGCTCTACCTTTACCCCAATTTGTGCTAGATATTCAGTTAATGGATTTAAAGGAAGTGCTGTATACCCATCATCACCACTGATGTATGAAAACTGATAAGTAGCGAGAGGAAACGAGCTATTTGTTTTAATCTCCCAATCATTGCCAAAACTTATATCATCATTTGCAGATAATCCTGCTGTTCCATTCCAATTCGCGTTGATTAAAATCTGTCTTGCTATGGTAATATTGTAGTATGGAACCTCAAAATCCTCCCAGTTTGAGAAGGGTAGTTGTTTAGGAATAGGAGACCTACTTCTTGTTTCATTATAGGCTGTAAACTTTTCAATATAAGAAGAATAATCAAATGCGTATGAGATTGCTTCTCTCATTGTAGTATTTACTTTTTTAATATTCATAAAAAGGTAATACTGAATCATGCTATCGGTGTATTCTACACTAATTCCTGGAGTGTTTGCGAGCACTGTACGATTTTCATTAGACCAAGGGCTCCCTGCAAATGTCATTGAAAGTTCCTTAGATTCCATCTCTTCTAATCTGGTTGTATGATTAAATATAATAACGAATTTAAGTTTATCAATTTTAATATTTGAACTTCTCCAGTAATTTGGATTACGAGAGAGTGTTAAACTAACGTTTTCATCAAAAACATCGAACATAAAGGGTCCAGTTCCGCAGAAATCTTTTGTAAAAGTATAAATAAAATCATCTTCCGGAGTGGATGTAGGTGATAACATGACCGAGAATTGAGCTGCAAATAGGCTACGGATTGGAGCAAAAGGTTGGTTTAGTACAAACCTAACCGTGTAATCGTCAATAACTTTAGTTTCATTTATAATCCATCCACTGTCATCTGGAAGACGCCATAAAAACTCTCCAATATAAATAACTAACTTATGGATTCGATCAAAGTTCCATTTGACTGCTAACGCATTAAAAGGAGTACCATCGTGGAATTTCACATTTTGTTTAATTGTGCAGGTAAAATTTAATCCATCAGGGCTCCAAACGAAACTAGTTGCTAAATTAGGTACGGTATTATATGTTCCATCAGAATAATTAGTCGTAAATAATCCTTCAGCAACTTGCAATATTACGACTTGCGAAAAGAAATCCATTTGGAATGGAGCTATAAGTGGATCGGGATAACGCGGATTACGATTCATTCCGTAAATAAAGATTTGTTCTTCTGGAGGAGGATTATAAATATACAGACCACTAAGAATACCCGCTATACCAACAACGGCTATTAGGGCTCCAGCAACTAAAGTTTTATTCTCAACTATGATTTTTTTCGCTTTATTTACTTTTTTCTTAGATTTTTTATTTTCTAAGCTCATCTTAACCCCCACACCACTGATTTCTTATGATTAAATTATGAAAAATTAACTTATATACTAAAATTTGATATAAGTATTGCATTCGATAAATCCATTTTTATAGTTTGTGGTTAAAAGAATTTATAGAAAACAAGAAATTGTTAAAACAAAGCTACTTATAAAATTTAAATACAATTTTCTCCTATTTAATTAGATGGCGCGTTATTAATAATTCTTATATGTGTTTAACCATGGCAAAGAAAGTTATTGCATCAATTATTATTATGGTTGTTTTCTTTTTCAGTCTAATTCTCGCTATACCCATCGCTATTCTTTCAGATAATTTTTCTGATTATGGTATTATTGATGAATCTATTTCTTTTTTTTACGCTCCAAGTAATGCTTCTTCTTTCGAAAAATTAAATATTAATGTTGATACAGGAAACATCAAAATCATTTATGTAGATACCCATGTTCCATACCACGTAAAAATAGATGTTAACGTTCAATTGGGAGGTTCAGATTTGGCGGGTAAGTCGTCATTAGATTTTTTTAATTTTATTTGGCTAAATTTAAGCTCCCCAGTTAATTATTCAATGGAAATTATTTCAGATAGTTGGTTTGGTACGTCAACATTATTGACCAAAATTGTCAATATAATTATATCTATTAGAAAAGACATTGCTTTGGGGATAAACGCCACAGTCAATGAGGGCATAATTGAATTAACTATACCATACGGAGTATCTGTTAAAAATATTGATTTAAACATTAATGGGGCAGGCGATCTTATGTGTAATTTTTATTCCTGTACAATTGAGGGCAACGTAACAGGAGGGGTAAACGAGGGATATATAAATTTTAATTCATACAATACAATGTATACTCAGAGTAGTATATTATCACTCACCTTAGGAAGGGGTGATCTTGATATGAACATCGATCAATATGTAGATTTAGGTGCGAATGTATCAGGTACCTTAGCTATTAATGATGGGGATGTAGCACTTCGGTATGATGATAATAACGATAATGTTGGTGCTAGATTTGAGATTCCCCCGACGGGTAATTTAAGCCCAGAAATTCTCTGTTTCGGCCCTTACGGATCATGTCCTGTTGAAGGATTTGATTCAGATGATGTTAATTACATCTTTACATCATATGATCTCATTGCTAGAATATGCAATTTTCAGTATAATCTAACTTTTGAACTGGGCGACGGAATCTTTGCACCGTTTCTCACAAGCCTTTAATGAGATCTTAAAAAAAAGCTTAATTTAATTTTTATATCCTTCAATTTCTATTCGAATTTAACATCCCCTAAATAGAACTTAAATGGATCTTTAAATGGATCTCCTTTCATGTTAGATAGGTATACTTCAGTTCTTACGTCTTGATGTAACCAGGCCATAGGGTATAAATCTTCAATGAGCCTCCTTTGAATGTTAATATATAATTGTGCTCTTTCAGTTTCGTTTGTTTCAACTAAAGCTTCTTCCATCCATTGTTGTGTTAAGGAGTCGTTAAATTGGGCGTAATTTTCTATTGTATACTCATTTGAAAATGTCGTGTGAATTACATGATGGGGATCGTTATAATCGGGGTTCCAACCTGTTACAAAAAGTTCATATTTACTTAAATTTCTTTCATACCCCCATATTCCAAACAATTCTCCCCAATATTGTCCATATGAAACATTAACTGTTTCTATTTTTAATCCGATTTGCCTTAGATATTCTGGTAGTGGTTGTGCCAGGGCTGACATAAAGTAAACACGATCGGTATATCTAAAATCATAAGTTGAGAGCGGAAATGAACCATCTGCAAGAATTTCCCACTCATTTCCAGGACTGATATCACTATTGGCTGTTAGTCCTGTAGTTCCGTTCCAACCAATATCTATTAGAGTCTGTCTTGCTAACGAAATATTACAATAAGGAACGTTAAAATCTTCCCAATTTGAATATATTACCGGTTTTGGAATAGGGGATCTCATTCTAGTTTCGTTCAATGCCCTAATTTCTTCAATGTAATGAGTATAATTTATAGCATATGAAATAGCTTTCCTCATTGTTGAATTTATTTTCTCATTATTCATATTAAGATAATTATTACTTAGCATCGCATATTCTCTTGTGGTTATCCCCGTAATGTTTTTGAGTTCCTCGATTTCTTCATCATTTAACCAAAGCCTGTTGTATGACATTTCTTTAGCTTTTACTGCTTCCCAAAGAACTGACCAGTTTGAATAGACTGTAATAATTATTTTATCAATATTTGGTATTCCATCCCAATAATCTTGATTAGCACCCAGCTCTATATTCATATCTTCCAGATGAGAATCGTAGCGGAAAGGTCCAGTTCCGTATAGATCATCTGGATTATTTCCTATTAATTCCCCACTGGGAGTTGATGTTGGTGATACAATATAAGTAAATCTAGATGCCAGCAATGATAAAAATGGAGCAAAAGGTTGGTTCAAAACAAATTTTACTTGATACTCATCAATAACTTCAGTTTTGTTAAGAATCCATTGATCACTTGGTAATTTCCATATATATGAACCTGGGGCGCTAGTGGTCAAATCTTGAATCCTATCAAAATTCCATTTAACTGCTTGAGCATTAAATGGAGTATTATCGTGGAATTTAACATCACTTCTTAGTGTACATGTTAAATTTAAGTCATCAATGCTCCATTCATAGCTAGTTGCTAGGTTATTAACAATGGTGGAACCTCCATTAGTAAAACTGTTTTTAAATAATCCTTCAGCCATTTGTGGTATTATTGATGCAGCAACATCATTATAAAACCAAGACGCTATGGGATCAAAAGTGCTAGGATAGTCAAAAGTCCCAAGTCTTACAATGCTTTCTCCTTTTTTATCATCTATATCGCTTAAGATAATAATCCCGCTGAATATTCCAGCAATTGCAAGTACAGCTACTAATCCTCCACCTAAAACTGTTTTCTTATGTTGCCTAAAATTAATTTTCTTGCCTGATTTTTTCTCTATGGGTGTTTTATGTTCTACCATTATTTTGACTCATCCTTTATCTATTTATAAGATCAAATAAGTGACTAAAGATATCAAGAAATTATTGGATTACTTGATTTAGTTATAAGTAAAGTATTAAATCCATCTATTAATAAAGGTTATGATCAATCAAAGTGAACATGAGAATTAGAAATTTGCTTAAAAAATCAGATTCTTATTCATTTAGATTTATTATACAATCTTTCGATAATTGTATTAAATGCGTTATGAACGCCTTGACCAGTCTTAGCTGAAGTTATATAATAACCAAGAAATCCGTTTTCATCGATGATTTGTTTAATTTTAGAGTGTTCTATTTTATCCTCACCAATTAAATCTACTTTATTTGCAAATAAAATGATTGGTATATTTCCACAAAACTGTTTAACTTCCTGGTTCCAACTCGTTATATTTTTAAAACTACGACTTCCAAGTTGATTTTCTTCAAGGCTATATACTATAATTGCAGCATCACTGTCCCTATAGAAAGAAGGTCGTAAGAAATCAAACGAATCCTGACCAGCAATATCCCAAAATAGTAATCTAATGTTATCTCCATCGATTTCTTTATCGTATTTAGAAAACTGAGCTCCTATTGTTTCGACGTAATCTGTATCAAAAGCACCGAGAGTGTATTTTGAAATTAGAGAAGTTTTACCAACCCTTCCATCCCCTATAACGGTAATTTTATATCTTAATTTTTTTCCAGAGCTGCTCATGAAATTAGATTAGATAGATAGTTTTTCGTTCAGATCAGATTACATACTTTTCCTTAATCTATTATATGATATTTGTTTAATATAAAATTTTGGAGTATGTAGAGTAAACGAATGATGAGCTAAAAATACCCTCTCGCTTATTAGTTGATGTTTGTATTACATTTATGAGAAAAGCTTTAAATAAGAAGTAAAATATTATTATTTTTCATTTGCTATTATATTGTTTGTTTGTCGTAAAGGTATCCTTTAATGAAAACATTAATCGTTGCGCTTGGAGGAAATGCCCTCATTAAACCGGGGGAAAGAGGAACCCCCGAACAAATGATTAATAATTTGCAAGCCCCAATAAAGCAGATTGCTGAATTATCTGAAGAATATAACATCGTTATTACTCACGGTAATGGACCCCAAGTAGGCGCACTCCTCCTACAACAAGAAGCAACCGACGAGATTACAAAGATGCCTTTACAAATATTAGTGGCTGAAACTCAAGGTCAAATTGGCTTTTTAATAGAATCTACGCTCGACGAAGAACTCACGCATCTTGGTATGGATATGGAAAAATATTTTCTCACAGTACTAACTTATGTCGAGGTAAATCCAGATGATAAAGCATTTATACATCCCACCAAGCCAATTGGACCATCTTACAAAAGAAAGCGCCCAGGATATGTGAAAACTTCAAAAGGGTGGAGACGTGTAGTTCCCTCACCAAAACCCTTAAGAATCATACAATCTCGTGAAATTAAAAAGTTAATGCAAGAAAATTTTATCGTTATATCTTGTGGAGGAGGCGGAATTCCCGTTATTAAAGACGGCACTCGCTTTCAAGGGGTTGAAGCTGTTATAGACAAAGATCTAGCAAGTGCAAAATTAGGGGAACAGATTAAGGCAAAAATCCTTATCATTGCTACTGATGTCGAAAAAGTAGCATTAAATTATGGTAGAGTTGATTATAAATACCTCGATAAAGTTTCAACCGCAGACGCTAAAGAATATCTAAAGCAAGGACATTTTCCTCCGGGAACTATGGGACCTAAAATTCAGGCTGTCATAAATTTCTTAGAATCTGGCGGCGAACAAGCCATTATAACTTCAATTGAAAAAATCAAAGATGCGTTAGAGGGCAAAGCAGGTACTCATTTTTTCATCGAGGAAAACTAAACTCAATTAAAAATAAGGATAATTTATGCTACAAGTACGTCTTCTATTACTTTTAAAGCCCAATCGATTTGGTCTTTGGTTATAATTAATGGTGGTGCGAATCGAATGGTTGTAGAATGAGTGTGTTTAGCTAGTACTCCCTTGTCTTTAAACATCTGGACTATGTGTCTTGCGTCTGAATTGAACTCGATCGCCATTAATAATCCTTTACCTCTAACATCATTTATAGGCACGATTGTTTTCTTTTTTGCGATCTTTTTAAGACCGTCTAAAAAGTAAGTTCCGAATTCCTTGGAGCGTTGAGCAAGATGATCGTCAAGATGGACCTCTATCGATTTTAAAGCCACGGCTGAAGCTAAAGGATTTCCGCCAAAAGTGCTCCCGTGCGTTCCCGGCTTAATTACGTCAGGACCAATAATATCCCTTGTCGTTACTACTGCAGAAACGGGATAGACCCCCCCACCAAGTGCTTTTCCAAGTAATATAGCGTCAGGCTTCACATTTTCGTGATCGCAAGCAAATAATTCTCCAGTTCTTCCAAAACCCGTCTGAATCTCGTCAGCAATCATCAAAACATTGTAGTTAGTACAGATTTCTCTTACTTTTTTAATAAATCCTTCAGGAGGGACATTAACCCCTGCTTCTCCTTGGATGGGTTCAAATAGGAACGCCGCTACTTTTTCAGGACCTACTTCTAATATTATGTTTTCCAATTCTTCAGCGTCGCCGTATGGAATGGTAATAAATCCAGGAGTGAAAGGTCCAAAGTTACCGTAATATCTAACGGCTTCAATATCGGTGCTAAAACCTACTATTGTGATTGAACGTCCGTGAAAGTTATTCCGGCAGACGATAATTTTAGCTTCGTTTTTAGGAATCTTCTTTTTTATATATCCCCAAGCTCTTGCGACTTTTAAACCAGAAGAGACGGCTTCTGTCCCAGTGTTCATAGGAAGTGCCATAATCCCCGTATTTTTTGGGTCGTTAATATGCGGTCCAACAACCTCACAGAGTTTTTTTAAAAAAAGACCCATCATATCATTATAGAACGCACGAGATGTTAAAGTAACTTTATCCGCCTGCTCCTTTAAAGCCTTTATAATTTCTGGATGACAATGACCAGTATTCTGAGAAGAATAAGCAGATAAACAATCCAAATACTTCTTTCCTTCTGGATCGTAAACCCAAACTCCTTCTGCTTTAGAAATAACCACCTCGATTGGGTGATAGTTATGTGCGCAATATTTATCATCCATTTCCATATAATCTTTTGAACTTGGCATGTGAATTTTCACTTTTTTCGTATAATAATATTTAGCATATGTAATAAAATGAAGGTTCTCATTAAAAGTATTGATATTTTTAGTTTTGGGAAGTACGTGGGATTCTAAAAAATCTTTTATTTTTTTTGCTCTATTTTGTAATAAATAGATTTATATACAATTCTGTTAGAAAACATCTTGTTACAAAATTTAAAAAAAAAAGAAATTCACAAAAAAGAAAGTTGAAATAAATGAAAAAAACAAAAAAAAAACTAATTGTTTGTGCAACTTCTATTATAATAGTATTAATGCTCTTACCTATACAACCCGTAAGAGCACCTCCATTTGGTGTTGGGTGGGACTCTTGGCGTTCAAAAGTAACTATTATGCGAGATAATTATGGAGTGCCTCATGTATACGCAGAGACGAAAGAAGGATTAGCATTTGGTGCTGGTTATGCCATCGGTCAAGATCGGTTATGGCAAGCAGATTTATTCCGAAAACAAGCTTTTGGCAATCTTTTTGAATTTGGATTAGGTAGCATTAACGCTGATTATGTAACAAGATCTCAGGGATATAGTAGAGAAGAACTATTAGAAATATGGGATGACTGGGTACCATCGTTTCCAGAAGCAAAACTTAAAGAAATGATTCTGGCGTATAGAGATGGTTTGAACTTATATATCGAAGAAGCATTGACAGCAGCAGCTCAAGGAGATTATTCGCTGCTTCCTATAGAATATGTTCCAGGAGTAATAACACCTCAGGGTTTTCCGCTCGAACCTTGGACAGTAGAAGATAGCGTCGCTCTTTTCGTAATGATGGCTTGGAGATTTGGAGCAACGGGAGGTGGTGAACTAAGTTATTCTGGTCGATACGAAACCCTTACATCAAATCATGGCGAGGACTTAGGATGGGACATGTTTAACGATCTCTATCCGCAACAAGATCCTGGAGCGGAGGTGACTATCCCTAGCGGAGCTAGTCCTTCTAATATGGAGTGGTCTGGATACCAACCAACTTATCTCCCGGATAATATAGGTGAAATTGCCCAAAGTTACGAAGAATTTAAAATGGGGGAAGAAGAATTTTTAAGTTCGATGGGTTTACCCACAAAATTCGGGAGTAACGCTTGGGTGGTTAATTCATGGAAATCTGAAAATGGAAACGCTATGCAAGTAGGAGGCCCCCAAATGGGCCATTCGACACCTCAAATTGTTACCGAAATCGGATTACATGGTGCAGGTATAGACGCGGTTGGGATGATGATGCCTATGGCTCCTACGGTTTTAATTGGAGTAAGTCGGTACGGTGCATGGACATCAACAACGGGGAGTTCAGATATTGTTGATACGTACATCGAGGTATTAAATCCTGCTAATCAATACCAATATTTGTATAACGGTGAATGGGTAGATATGGAAAAGAGAACAGAAAGAATATATGGCCCGTTTAAATCGTTTTATGAAGATAGGGATGTTTATCGCACAGTGCATGGCCCCCTCATTCATCCAGTTAGTGGTTGGGATTTGGCAAATAATATTGCTTATACCGTGAAAGTTCCATTCTTTAAAAACGAGTTGGATGCTGAAGAGGGATGGATGCTCTTTCAACAAGCTAGATATATCGAGGACATGGAAGAAGCTGCTAAACGAGTTAAGTTAAGCCATAACTTCTTATGGGTTGATAGGGTGGGAAACGAAGGATATTGGCACTCGGGTACTTACCCAATTAAACCAACACATGGAAAGAATGGACGATTAATTGACGATAGGTTCCCATTATGGGGGACTGGAGAAGAAGAATGGGTTGGCGTCACAGGTCCTGACGAAATGCCAAAAGCAATCAATCCATCTCAAGGGTTCATGGCAAACTGGAATAATAAACCAATTGCCAATTGGCCGTATCGAGAGGCAGATTGGGGCGAAGGACACCGCGTTAAATGGATACAAGAATTATTGGCGGCGGGAGATGACTTAACTTTTGAAGATATGAAAACAATTAACATGGAAGCGGGGTACAACCACATTCCTGGAATGAATTTCCTCCATTACCTTGTAGAAGCGGCCAGCACATCTGCTGATCCGGATGTTATGGATGTATTTCCCTACCTGGACGCTTGGAACCACCGCTATAACGATGAAATAGCTCCGAATTACCCAGATAATGATGGTACCTACGACGATCCAGGCCTTACTATCTTTGAGGCATGGTACGGAAAGATATTTGACGAAGTTTTTGATGAAGCCGGTGTAAACGGAGGTTCAAGCACCCTAATTCACGTCTTTGACGGATTAGATTCAAAATTGCCCCTTTCCGTTGATTGGCTTAATGGAGAGGACAAAAACGATGTAATAAATCGTGCTTTAAAAATGGCAGTTGTTGATTTAAAGGCAGCAAGAGGCGACGATATTTCA
>Ga0255055_10000605_pt1 | contig 27563 bp, 13 predicted proteins | sample JV7_2_27_MG_FD_188633 | JGI IMG/M metagenome (GOLD analysis project Ga0255055, IMG submission 188633) | Seawater microbial communities from Jervis Inlet, British Columbia, Canada - JV7_2_27 | ecosystem: Environmental > Aquatic > Marine > Inlet | place: Canada: British Columbia | collected...
TGGCTACTATTCTGCAGGATTATCCTACCCTGTTCGAATTTGAAGAAAACAATACGTTGTTTACTTCACGTTGAGGAATAATGTCATTGATCGCGAATGGATTGGTTTAGTATTTATTAGTCAGGTAAAAAAAATCTAAAATGGTATTCCAGATAGATGTTACTAAAATCACTCCTTATGTCCTCATCGACAAAGGTGAAATAATTATACATGGAAGATCTATTCCAGAAGATTCCTTTGAGTTTTATGAACCGGTTGTAGAGGCTTGTATGGAATATATCCGGAGGCCAGCCAAGCATACTGTGGTCCGCATACATCTTGACTACGTAAATAGCGGGTCCAAGAAGTACCTCACCAACATTCTTACCATTCTTGAAAAGTCTTACTTCAGCGGTTACAGCTATGAAATCATCTGGATCTATGATATTGATGATGAAGCAATTTATGACCTTGGCAATGACCTGAAAGGTATCATAAAAATCCCGCTGAAAATTGAGCCCTCCTCATAAATCCAGGCAACTGGAGCAGCATAAGATCCTGGCTAGGATCTCCTCCTATTTCATTGGTGACTTTGTCCTGGATCAGTCCCTCCATCAGTCTCTGGCTGACATAGGGAAAATGGCCAGTGCGGATAAGGTCTATATCTACCGTATCCACCATAAGGCAAAACTAGCCCATATTACCCATGAATGGGTAAATCCGGATGCCATAAAAATGCCTGATTCTAATACCTCCTTTGCCCTGGAAAACTATGGATTATTTATGGATCAGCTCAACAATACAGAGATCATCTTCATCAGGGATACAGACAAATTAACCATTGAAGCTGTAGATGAAAGAAAGGTACTGATGGAACAGGGAGTCAAATCATTCTTTGCGTATCCATTTAAGATTGCCAATAAACTGGAAGGGTTCATAGGTATAGAATATGTAACAGTTCAAGATGCACTTCCGGAAGAGTACCTTGAGATTCTGAAAATTGCTTCAAATATCATTGGTTTTTCATTGGAAAGGAAAATGAGTGAAAAATCATTGAGAAGGACTGAACAACTTTATGAAAAAATCTTTGAAAATACCGGTGCAGCCACGGTTACCATAAAACCCGATACCACCATACTCATGGTAAATTCTGAGTTCGAACGAATATTGGGTTATAAACGCAACGAAGTCGAGGGCAAGTTACGCCTGGTGGACCTGCTTGAAAATAAGGATCAATCTGTATTGAGAAAGTACCATCATTTATTGATGAGCAATCCCGATGCCGTTCCAAAAAACTATGAATTCAGCTACCAGAATAAGAAAGGCGATATCCGTTTTGCCTTCATGACAGGATCATCCCTGATCGATACCAAAAACTGCCTTTTCTCTTTTATCGATATTACAGAATTTAAGGATGTGGAGAGTCAATTACGTATTGCCAAGGATAAGGCAGAGGAATCTGATCGTTTGAAATCTGCTTTCCTGGCAAATGTCTCCCACGAAATAAGGACTCCATTAAATGCTATCACCGGTTTTTCTTCTCTCCTTGCCAATCCGAATCTGCAGCTGGATAAGAAAGAAAAGTATATCAAGCAAATCCTTAGTGGAAGCAATGAACTGGTTAACCTGATAGATAATGTCCTTGACATCTCAAGGATTGAATCTGGGACATTAAAACCTAAAATCAGTGAGTTTCTGTTAAATGTGCAACTGGAAGAGATCCTGGAGTTCAACAATGATTTGAAAGACCAGCATGCCAAGGAAAACCTGGTAATCAAATTAAATGTGCCAGATGGGTCTGATAAATTATTGGTCAAGACCGATCAGATGATATTGCAGCAAATCCTGGGGAGCATCATTGAGAATGCGATCAAGTTTACGAGTTCCGGCAGTATAGAATACGGTTATTCAATCCTTCCCGATAAACCTGATCCTGCACAGGACCAAAGTCTTTTATTTTTTGTTAAAGACACCGGGATCGGTATATCAAAAAAAGACAAAGACAGGGTTTTTGAGCGTTTTGTCAAGATCGTTGACAAAGATGCTCACCTGTATCGTGGGACCGGCCTGGGATTGGCGTTGGCCAGGGATCTGGTACACTTGTTGGGTGGTGAGATCTGGGTGGAATCTGGCCTTGGAAAAGGATCCACCTTTTACTTCACTATACCTTATGAGTCACCTTCTTTAAAGAAGGATGATAAGCGACCTTCCAGCATGAGGAAGGAAATGGATTGGTCCGATAAAACCATATTGGTCGCAGAGGATACGGAATCGAATTATCTCTACATTGAAGAACTCCTGAGCCCAACTAAGGCCAGATTGATGCGTGCCAGTGACGGATTGGAAGCCATCGAGATTTTCCGGGCAAACAAGGATACCATAGATCTTGTATTCATGGATATTTTGATGCCTGAATATGATGGATTCGAGGCCACCCAGTTAATCCGGAAAATAAAAAAAGATATTCCGGTAATTGCACAAACAGCATTCACCTTTGAAGGTGAGATGGTGGATGGTCTGTATGCTGGCTGTTTCGATGACTACGTATTAAAACCGTTCAAGATAAACGTGATCTACACGCTACTCGAAAAATACCTGTACGAAACTACATAGTCAAATTGCTGGGTGGAGCATTATATCTCGATACCCATAAACAAAACATCATCTACCTGTTCTGTATCCTCTTTCCATGTTTCGAAAGTATCCTTGATGTAATTATACTGTTCATCCATAGGTTTTTCATGGATGTCTTGAAGCAAAGTCCTAATATTTCCCGATTTAAATTTTTTCCCATGGGATCCACCAAACTGATCGGAGTAACCATCGGTGAACATATAGAACTTGTCTCCTTTGTTTAACCTAAATTCCTTTGTGTCAAAAGTTTTTTCAACCAGTTCATATTGGCCACCAATGGATATTCTATTGCCTGTAACATAGAGTTCCTCACCATCTCGGTAGATGATCATAGGCCTCATAGCTGACGCAATACTTAATTTTTGGGACCTTAAATTAATTTCTGCAATTATTATGTCCATTCCATCATTTGATCCACCAGCCTCAAGATTCTGATGTAATACCGTCATAATTTTTTTATCAAGCTGACTCAGGACCTTTGAGGGAGTATCAACACTTACCTTCCCGCAAATATCCTTAATCAGCGTAGTGCCAATCATTGACATAAATGCCCCTGGAACACCATGTCCTGTGGAATCGGCACACGCGATGATAAATGTATCATTATCAAATTCTTCATACCAATAAAAATCGCCACTGACTATATCCTTGGGTTGATAAAATACAAATGCGCCGGTAAACTTTTCCTTTAACTTACTAATGGGAGGCAGAATACCCGCCTGTATTTTTTGTGCATAATTTATGCTATCTGTTATATCCTTATTTATTATTTCAATTTTCTCTTTCTGTATGACTACTTCATGAGTTCGTTCATCCAGTTTATCTTGGAGATATATCTGGAACTGTATTTGTTTTCTTTCGCGCAACTTTATTATTATGTAAACCAAAAAGCCAAGCATAATAAATATCACTGCATAAAGCCATGTGGTCAGATATATTGGTTTTTTTATTCTCAACTCAATGGCGGATGTTATCTCACTTCCCACATCGTTCTCATTGATTGCCCTGATCTGGAAAGTATAATTACCATGCCCGACCCTGTCATATACCACCCTGCGGCTGGAGGTAAGGGCTGACCAGTTTTTATTGTACCCGTCAAGTTTGGTCTGGTAAATAATCATCTCAGGATTGGTCAGATGTATCCCGATATACTCCACTGCCAGTTCATAATACCCCGGTTTAAGCAAAACCTGGCCTGCAGCATGATCAACCTGTTCACCATCGACATAAACTGCCCTGACGTGCAGCCTGGGAGCCTCCATACCTCCTTCTGAAAGGTTTGAACTATATTTTACAAGGCCTTCAGATGTACCAAACCAGACGCTCCCGTAATTGTCACTGAAAATCGCATTTGGATATAATTCTGCTGAGCTGCTAATGCCCTCGAGCCGGCTGAAGGTTCTTATCCTGCTTGTTCCAGGAGTAATCCGGGAGATCCCTCCCCTGTGTCCTACAATAATTACTCCTTGCATCGTATGTGTGAGGCTGTAGCAATAATCAGATAATAAGCCAGATGTACGGTTATAGTTCTCATTATCTCCCTCAACAATCTTCCATACACCATTTCCGTGGGTACCTGCCCAGATGGTCCCGGCCTTGTCCTCAGAGATAGACATTACCGAACCAAAAGTCCCCATCCTGCTGTTTTCCAGCCTGTCAACTTCTCCTTTATCATTTATGTAGTGTATTTCACTGCAAAGCGTGGCAACAAGTACCCTGCCTTTAGAATCTATGTACAATTGCTGGATATTATTGTGGGGCAGTCCATGATCTGTAGTGAACCACCTGGTATGGCCAGTTTCTCCGCTTATCTTGCATACACCTTTTTTGGTTCCAACCCATATGGAGTCACCTTTACCCGTTATGTGATTTACGGAGTTAGCCAGATCGTCATTTGAAATAATTACAGCCTCGAAGCTGGATGGACCGAAAACAGATAGTCCCGATTTCTCAAATCCCAGCCATAACCTGCCATCATCGGCCAGGTAGGATGCGTTGATCACATCACCGGAATTTTTGCCCGGAAGAGGAATTGAAGCCATAATCTTGTCCCCGTTCTGGTTAAGTCTCAGCAAACGATGCCCGACAACAGCATATAGACAGCCATTATCACCCGTAATCGTATAGGTCCTGTTCGATTCATTCTCCGGATTATAACGATAGAACCTGAGGCTGTTATCCATATACCTCAGCAGGCCTTCACCATACATCCCGAACCAGAGATTGCCTTCCGCATCTTCAAATACTGATCTTACATTATCAGATACCAGTCCATTCACAGTAGACACATTACCTACTCTTGTATAATCTGTACCTGTACCCCTGTATTGAGTTAATCCATTCCCCATGGAGTTTAACCACAGAACTCCATCACCATCCAAAATCCCCCCCTGGAGATTATCGAGTGCGCCGTCCGTATTATCGTCAATGGTGGAAAAAGTATACGCCGAAGAGAGGCTGTCAAATTCAAACCAATAAATACCATCGTCCTGGCTGACAACAATATAATTTCCCGTGGATTCCGGGAAAATATCAACCACCTTGGAGCCAGGATAAGTCTCAACCCTGTTCAATACGACCATGGAGCTGGTATCTTTTTGGTACATTGACAGGTAAAGGTTCTCCTGTGAGCCAATAAGAAAATAGTCATTACCCAGGTATTCTATATGAGACAAAGGTTCATGTTCAATTGAAAAACTTACCAGGGTCTTTTTTTGATCTTTCGTTATGGATATCAATCCCTGGTTCTGGACCGTGGCCCAGATGGTCCCCTGATCATCTTCTGTTATATCTGTTACCGAACCCTGTGCATCAGTACTATCAGTCACAATAACAAAATCATTCCCAGAAATGGTGGAAATGGCCCCGCTCTGATGTCCTATCCACATTTTTCCACTTTTATTCCTAAATATTTCCGTAATGAAATTAGTGGCGAGGCCATTTTCTGTGGTGAAATATTCAAAATCCAACCCATTAAACCTGTAGAGCCCTTCGCCCGTCCCTATCCACATGAAACCATCTCCATCCTGGCCGATAGCATAAATGAAGGAATGCTGCAATCCCTCCTCGCTGGAATACTGCCTGAAAAAGTAATCCTGTCCGGATGCCCCAAACCAAAGAGCAATGATCATTATCAGGAATGTAAGGATGGACTTCATACCAATCACTTTTTTTCTACTGCTCTCATGCGTAACGAAGGATTATAAACAGGCCTGCCACCAATCGGAATAACATAAAACGGGAGGGATTCTCCATACTGATTCTGGACAATTACGACAACATTATTATTCTTAATATGTTGTGAGTTGCTTTTAATAAACTGAATCTCCATCGAGGTATTCCTCTCATTTTCTGTTATTGGCAAGGTATTATTCTTCCATTCATTTTGATTTGAGATGGTAAGTAATGTTCCTCTCTTAGCTACTGAAACAACCCTGATAAAGCCATCATTATCCCAATCATAATTGAGTATCTTTACAGATGTAACTTTATCATCCAGGTAAGGATAGATCTGCGATACATTGTTTTGATTATTAGACAACCTGAAAGTATATTCGTAGGTAAATATATTTCCTCCCTCTATAGCGTGGTTCTCCTTTCTTTCAGTACTCATAAAGTACTTGTATAGATTACCGTCATCGCCACTGATGCCTTTGGCGATTACTTTAAAAACATATCCGCCAAGTTTTTCACTATACTCTCCCTCCTGTTGATTAAATGGTCCAAAAGTATACCATTCCTGATCGAATCTACTATTCTGGGCAAAACTTTTTGAGCCCAGCAGATTACCAGATTCATAATTTCCGACCGGATCCACATTTTTAGCATCTTCATTGCTCCAGCTGCCATTTCCGCCATAGACCGAGAACTTGACGGTTGTATTGAAATCTCCTTTCATCTCATCCAGTTCTCCTCCGGTATCAGGATCAAAAACCCTTATATAAAATGGATCAGTATATGCTTCCGGTATCATTATGAAAAAGATCTGGCAGAAATCATCATCACCCCAGGAGGTTACCGAATTACCACCAAAAGTTACCAGATAAGGGATATTCTCATCCTCCGCAGGTGCAGATTGAGCCATGGTCCCAGGTACACAGAATACTGAGAAAAAGGCTAAGCAGGTAAAATATTTGAAGAATATCAACATAGTATATAAAATTTAAAATCGTCTTGGAGACAATGTTTTCCTTTTAAATAGCTGAAAATCCAAACCAAGCACTACTTCATGTGTGCCGGAACTTAAATGGTAATCATAAGCCAATGGTAGCTCATAAGCGTAACCAAGTATTAAATTGTCTAATATCTTGAATGTCAAATATCCGCCAAATGAACCTGAGACCCTATATGCAAGCCCAAAAACCAGTGTATTCTGGATTTCAGCTGACAGCCTCAGATCAATAAGAGGTGGGGTTCCTTTAGCAAACCAGACTGCCAGGGCAGGTTGAAGTGCAAATCCCTCCATTACCTGGTATGCCGCCCCGGTTTGTATGTTAAAAATCCTATCTCCTTTGTTTTCTTTTCCCACTTCATCCTCTTTTTCAGGGCTGAATTCATTCCTCATTAACAATGGGATAGAAAAATCCACAAAATAATTCCGGACCGTATAGTGAATACCTGTACCGAAGTTTAGCCGTATTAAGTTCTTTACATCATTCTCAAACAGATAGTCCCCCTGATCAATTACCCTGAGATCACTAACAATTATCCGGTAACTATTAAGGCCTCCCCTTAAGCCAAAGGATAAGGTGGATGTCTCTGAAATATTTACTGTATAAGAGTAATTCAAGAAAAATTCACTTTGCATATAGGGTCCTGATGACTGGTTCTGAACAACAAATCCTACACCTGCCTTCCGGCTGCGCAGGGGGACATTTGAAGCCAAATAAAAAGATTTAGGCGCTCCCTCGATTCCTACCCACTGTTGCCTGGTTAATAATACCATATCATAGATCCCGTCTAAACCAGTGTAGGCAGGATTTACCCCGGGACGAACAAGTGCCTGCATTGTATAGACTGGTAACTGCTGAGACAATACAGATGGTGAGACCAAAACCAATAGCATTATGAAGAAATATCTTACAGTATATTTTTTAGGCCATATCATTATAGTCAATCCCTCCTTAAATAAACAAATCCTTTTATGACAGCCTCCTCCATCCCCAGGTTAATCGCATAATAATAGGTCCCTGTTGGCAATTTACTTCCTTTATTCAGGTTGCTGGCGGATGTTCCGTCCCAGGAATTATCATAATTTGCCTGGCGGTATACTTCGTTCCCATGAACATTAAATACCCTCAATTCATTATCAGGATATTGCTCAATGCCCAGGATCTCAAACCGATCATTCAATCCATCTTCATTGGGGGAAAATCCTTCGGGAATAATCAACCCCCATTCAGGTTCATTTTCAGAACTGACAGTCACCTGCTGATTAAACTCGGTACTGTTATCATTAAGGTCGGTCACGAGATATACAACAGTAGTAGTGCCAAAAGGATATTCACCGCTTGCATCCTGTACTCCATTGAAATCATTAATTATTGATTGAACGCCACAATTATCATTAAACAACGGCAAAGGCATGTTTACAAGCGTCTTATAAATACCCTCCTCAACTATAACCGTAGTATCTCTAAGTGATGTTACATCAGGAAGGATATTGTCCTGGAGTAAAATATTGAAACTGCACCCGGACTCATTCCCTATAGCGTCACGAGCCAATAAAACGATTTCCTGAGTGGTACCAGATCCGCTTAAAATTGTTCCGGCAACAGGGGACTGGGTAACAACAGGATCAGGGTCGCAATTATCATTAAAGGTGGCTGAGGTTATATAATCCGGTACAATAAATTCGCATTTATCGTCTAGATATTCCGTTCTGTCTCCAGGGCAATTTATTTCAGGTTCCTCATCATCAATAATAGTGATGTTCTGCATGCATATATCAGTGTTACCGCTCAGGTCAGTAGCTGTCCATGTAACAGTTGTAGTTCCAACCGGATAGAGACCGCTCGCGTCGGCTAATCCATTGAAGTTATTGTTCACTGAGTTAATACCACAGTTATCACTGGTTATAGGTACTGGCACAACAACATAAGCATTACAGCTTCCCAGATCAACAGACTGTTCAATATCAGAGGAACATGTAATTACCGGCGCCTCGTTTTCTGTAATAACTATTTCCTGACTATATGTGTCCGTATTACCACAAAGATCGGCTATCCTGTATGTACGGGTTACAGTCTCGGGACCAATCAGTCCGTCGGATACTTCACTTTCAAGTGTAAAGCTGGCAGCATCAATACCACAGTTGTCACTGGCTGATCCGCCTGCAGCAACAAAGCCAGCATAATCTGGATATGCCGGTTGCTCGGTTATATCACATACCGCTGTCAGGTTGCCCTGGGTTGTATCGAACGCAGGATCAATGCTGTCATATATCATAATATCCTGGGTGCAGGTTTGTGAGTTTCCATATACATCAGAGATCTGGTAGCTACGAGTTATGGTTTCAGGGCAAGTCAGTCCGTCGGATACGTCACTTACAAATGTAAAGCTGGAAGGATCGATTGCACAATTATCACTGGTTGTACCACCTGCTGCCAGAAAGGCTTCATGGTTTTCATATTGGGGCTGTTCTGAAATGTCACAGACTGCCATCAATCCACCAGGACAAGAAATAACCGGATTGGTAAGATCCGCAATGGTGACAATAAAATCAGCAGTTGTGGAGTCACATCCCGTGGCAATGATTGTCTCACTAACCTTTACTGTACCGGATGCCGGACCCCAATCAACAGTTATTTCGTTTGTTCCCTGACCACCAGAAATTAAGGCTCCTGCACCGGTAATCTCCCAGAAATAGGAATCGCCAACAACATCCGGTGTGCTATAGGTTTCGGCCGATGCATTGGGACACAGGTTGCTGTTACCAGTAATCGTTGGTGTGGGAAGACCCTGCACGGTTTGGATCTCTGAACCTGAGGAAACACATCCGTTCCCATCTGTATAATTATAGGTAATGATGTGATCTCCCGCTCCTGCAACCCTTGGATCAAACGATCCTCCACTGATACCTGTCCCGGAATAGCTTCCTCCTGCTGGTTTTGGCTGGTTTAAAATAAAGGGGGCGACATCAAGACAGACATCCACGAGTGGTTCAAAAGGAACTTGCGCAGATACCGAATAAAAACCTGATGGATCGTTTTGATTTATGTACTCCGTTCTAAGCCAGTCTCCTGACCTGGCAACTGTCTGGACTCTTATCTCGTCCATAGAACCGGTAAAATAGCGGGTACTTATGGTTGGATTGCCACCCCATAACCAGGTATCAATGCTGGCCAGGGAAGTCCAGAAAGTCGGAACATTTATTACCGTGAAAGACATGGGGATCCCGTTCACAAATATTTTTACCTCTTTAGTGCTATACTTAAATGTAACCGCAAGATGTTGCCAGGTATTATCTGTAAACGGATCGGGGCCCAGATTATAGTTCTGATCTGCCTCATCACCCCATGGATAAAAATAGTGATTGCCAGAGCCCTGGGATGCCCATTCATACCCACTACCTGGGGAACTAAACCTGTTACTGGATGACATTACGATCTGATAATCTCCATCTGCGGAATTCACCCAATTAATCCACAAAGAAAATGTTGCTTCATCATTTGTGCTATCCAATGTCGGATCATCAAATACAGTAATCTTATTGTCAACTCCATCGAAACTCCTGGCGGAACCCAGTTTACCTCCAGTATCAGAAGTACCATCGTTCAGCCCATAATTACCTGTAAGGGAAGCATCGGTAAAATCACCATCCAGGTGCATCACCTGGACATAACCGGAAGGCCAAGTCTCAATGGTGGAATGATCGGTGCTTATTCCTGACTTTCCATAAAGCATATGGATACGGCTATCAGTATCGTAATAAATAAGTGGAACATTCACCCAGGCAGAATAGGCACCTGATGCAGGGTCATAACTGATCCTTTCAAATGGAATGGGATTATAATTTTCATCGGTGAAAACGATATCATATCCATTGTTGTTTAGGACATTACCCCCATTTCCTGTTGTCCTCAGGTTATTGTCGGCGGGAATGCTCACCAGCATTGGAAAATCAATCAGGTCCTCTGAGCCAGCTACAATACCAGAATCAATTGTTATCGTCTTAACAAACCTATATCCAAAGGTTACAACGGGGAGGGGGTCCTCAATGACAATGGCCCGGCCGTTCATATTTTCCGATGAACCTGGAGATCCAATGGTAGCCACAACTTCGTATACACCTTCCGTTTGACCAGGCCATGTAAGCGTATTTCCTGTCCCAGGTAAGGGGACTCCCTGGTCGATCCCGTATTTTTTCAGTTGATAATCCACTCCCACTTCTGAGCTGTCCAAACGAATGGAAAGCCCGGATCCTCCGGCACAATATGATCCTGAGCCGGATACATTATATATTTCAAGCTGAGGAATACTGGCGCATATCCTGAATTTTCCTTTATCGTTATTGGAATGCTCCCATACCCTAAGGAACAATGTATCCCCAGGAGAGTAACCTGCAAGTACCATTTCCGGACTCAGTGGAGGTGCACCTATGGGATCTATCCAGCAGGTATCATGTGTCAGGATATCGCAGGACCCGGTGTAGACGGCAAGCCCAGGTCTGTAAGCCCATCCATCATTATCAGGAAACTGATAAATTGCATCTGATTCAATCTTAACAGCAACATTTCCGGCTGGGGGTACCTCAATCTTGAACCAGACATCGCCGCCGGAGTAACCATCACATTCAGTCAGGGGAATCCCTGAATCAGTGGCATACTGGTTACTGAAGATATTGTATGAGCAGGCGGTATCCACGGGTAATAATATTGCACTACATGGCAGGTCATTTACTGTTTCTGTTGTATCAACGGAATAAAAACTGGACGGATCATTTTGATTATTAAATTCTGTTGCTATCCAATCGGCTGAGCGGTTGGTGTCTGAGTACCGAACTTCGTCGAGGAGTCCATGCATCTGATCAGTGTTTAAAGACTCGACGGAGTTCCCGATCCCTATAATCTTTGGAGACTGAGTGATCGCCACGCTGGCCACAGAACCATCGGCAGCACCATTCAAATAAAAGGTCGTGTTAGTAGCATCACGAACGATGGCAATATGATTCCAGGCATTGAAGGTCGTGACAGTATTACTGTGCACATCAATATTATCATTCCTCCAGTGTTCTATTGACCCCTCAAAAGGCGGATCCCCCGCCTCCTTTACGGTGAGTCCCATTGTCGCTCGGAGGCCATATCCATAGGCCGTTGGCCAACTCCCAACAGTTTCATCATAAAGAGTGGGCCTTACCCAGGCTGACATGGTCCAATTGGCGGAAAGAGTTACATCTAGCGAGGCATCATATGGAATTTCTATTCTGCTAATGTTACCAGCGCCTGCATTAAAATCCAGTGCTCCACCTATTTGCCCTGTGTCAGCCACTGGATCCACATCATTCGGTGTACCATCATTACCATTGCTGGTTGCATCTATGTTGGTTGCTCCGGTCGATTCGTTTAAATGCCATATACCTGAATAGTTAGCATCCCATACCCCTGTGGAAGAAGGGTCTGTTGTAACTGAGCTATTACCATAGTACATATAGATATCCCGATCTGTATCAAACTCAAGAATCGGTATTCTCACCCAGGCAACATATTTACCCGTAGTGGCAACGTATTCCTCAATCTGATAATCAAGCAAGGTATATCCATCATCCCATGTAAAGGCAATGTCATAACCATTGTCACTTGTGACATCTCCTCCATTTCCAGTTGTTCTTAAATCCGTATCTATAAAACTGATCAAGACTGGAAAGTCGGTTAGATCGGCAGTGCCAGATACCCTGGTATTGTCAATGGTTATCTTCTTTTTATAACTATATCCCCCCAACTGTGCAAACACACTGTTAGAAAATATAAGCAAACAGATGCCAATAAAGAGTTTATTACATTTAATGTCCAGCAATTTATTTATATTAAATAATATCAAACCTCATCAACACCATCACTAATAGGTTTGGTGCAATTATAACCTGTCAGCCACCGGCCGGTTATCTCGCCTACCGAGATCAGTAAAACAGCTATAATTAAAAATCGTTTCATCGTTGACCTAATATTGCAGTATTAGTGCTTTACTCATTTAGGATAATAAACTCGACTCGTCTGTTATTCATCCTGCCTTCCTCTGTGCTATTTGATGCAATCGGTCTCGACTCACCATATCCCTTACTCACCAGCCTGATCTTGTCTATCCCTTTTAAAACAAGGTAATTAACTATCGACTCGGCTCTTTCCTGTGATAATCGCATATTGAATTCGAAAGAGCCAATATTATCGGTATGTGCAGCAATCTCCATTCCCAGGTCAGGATTCTCCAGCATTATTTTTACAATCCTGTCGAGTACGGGGTATGAGTTCTCCGACACCTCTGAATCGTTAAACTCAAAATTAGCATCTGCAAGTTCGGCGAAATCCCGGTTGATCTTTGCGATAACTTCGGTTGGTAGCTCTGCCAGTACATATGTTTTAACTTTGGCTGTGGTAAATCCCTTTTCCACAACATCATTATAGACATTATAAGTTGCAAGAAGAGAATTATGCTCTCCTACCGTATAGGAATAGAGGCTGTCATTCGGAAGGTAGAACTCCTTTATCTCGTACTCCTCTCTCAAAGGATCAAACAGGGTATTGTCAAGCAATATTTTCGTTTCAGAAGACAGAACCTCAACCCTGAAAACCTCTTCCTCGGTATTTACATCATAGACTGAAAAATCCTGACTGATTTCACCTGAATCTCTCTCCATACTTTCAGATTTTGTAATAATCGAAGATTCAACACCGTTAAGGTGCATCGCTAGAGCCTGGTTATCGCGGACAATTGTCACAGGTTTGATAACACACCTCGTCTCTTTGCCATCACTTCCTTCAGCATAACCTGTCAGTCCCAGTTTAACCCCATACACACCAGTTTTCTCAAATTGATGTATTATTTCCGGACCGGTATGGAAATTCCCATCACTAAATTCCCATACATATTCTTCAATGGAATACCCCGGCAGATTTGAACTTAATCCATCGAATTCTAATTCTGAATTTACAATGCCGGCGTCCCTGCTGGTGATAACTGGCTGAACATGGTCTTCGAGCTCGAACTCCATGGAGGTTTGTGTAAAGAATGTATTGCTGGTAGAGTTGTCAATGATATTGAGTTTAGCCCAGTATTTTCCGGCACCCGGTAAACAGTACTCAACCTGTAGTCCTCGCAACTTTGTTCCATCACTGAACTCCCATTCATAGATAACAGGTAATGAATCCATCCCCGGGAACATCTCATCCCAGAACTCATAACAATACTGATTCTCCATCAGTGTATCGCAGTTAAACAGTTGAGGCACCAGGGTTGAAAATTGATATATGTCATCCGTCCTGCCTCTATTGGAAGAGAAGAATCCTTCGGAGAAATCTTGATTTGTAATCAACCCGAAGTCATCATCCTTTGAATTGATAGGTGCATCCAGATGGACAGGCATGATCCATTCCGAATCAGAAAATCTTGAAAGATATATATCCTTTTTGCCCAGTCCGCCATGACCGTCGGAGGCAAAAAAGAGATCCCCATTTGATGCAATAAAAGGATAAACCTCATTGCCTTTGGTATTGATTATCTCACCCAGGTTTACCGGTTCACTCCATTCCCCATTTGCAAATGTTGACCTGTATATGTCTGTTCCTCCATATCCTCCTGGCATATCAGATGCATAATAGAGATCATGTCCATCGGGATTAAAACAGGGAGTTGTGATTGAATATTCGATGTTGTTATACTCAAATCCGGCCAGGCTGTCCCATTCTCCATCATGTAACTCTGCAAAGAAGAGTCCCAAAGTATTATCGAGATCAAAAACGTTTTTAACTTTTGCTTTTGTATCAATATTCCTGGAATATACTACCAGATCCCCATCCGGGCTAAAGGATGCGGGTCCGTCATTATAAGGGGTAACAAGGTTTCTATTAAATACCTCTGGGGGTGAACTCCAATATTCAGGATCAACATTCACTTTAAAAATGTTAAACAAGCCCGTATTCTTGGTATTCTTATAGGTAACCATAAGTTCGTCTTCCTGGTTGGAGGTGAAAACAATCTGGTCATTGTAAATAACCGGGCAGAATTCATCGTACTTGTTACTGCTAAATCCAGTAAGGGTAACCTTGTAGTGGGACTGGCTATTCAGCTTCAAAGGGCTGAATATCATAAGAATTGACAGTAGTAATAATGTCTTTCTCATTTTTCTTTATTTTAAAAATATCTTGGGTTCACAACATCAACTATATATCTGAAATTATACATTAGCACCACCTCGTGTGATCCATGCTGGTATGAACTGAGTTCAGATAGCTCATACCCGTATGAATAACCTACCCTTAACTGACGATTGGCTTGTATTTGGAAAATGGCAGAGAGATTCCCATTGGTTCGAATGATTGTACCCAACGCTACTTTCTTCTTATATATAAAATTGCAGTGTACGTCAAGCTGTGTTGCAACAGCAGGATTGGTTCTGAACATTATCGAGGTCAGCATTTCTAACTTTTCAGACAATCTGAAAAGATATCCTGTTATCAGGTTATAGTTCGTGACTGCAGGATCAAAACCTATGCGGTATTTACCAGTCTCCTGATTCATTTGATGATTGGTTAGAAGGGGCATGGAAATGCCGACATAGAACTTATCTGAATAGTAATAGGCCCCAACGCTGAATGCAGGCAATAAGGCTCTTCTGCCAGGATCCTGGAGCAGAATGTCTCCAGGATCGGTGTACCTGATCGAATTTAAATTATAAGAGATATTGGTAAGTCCGGCAGCCAGGCCAAAGGAAAGTTTTCCAGAACCCAGATCCATTCGGTATGCATAGTTGAATAAAAACCCTGTCTCCGTTTTTGACCCTAACCTGTCAGCCAATACAATCAATCCCAGGTTCACTTTCTTGTTTCTCATAGGACTATGCATGGAGAAAGTGAATGTTTTTGGAGCGCCTTCGAAGCCAACCCACTGAACCCTTGAATACAGTCCAACACTAAGTGCCTCCTGACTCCCGGCATATGCCGGATTGATTGCCAGTCCATTGAGATGATACTGATCCAGTAATGGTTGTAGCTGTGCATAGGTAGAGCTACCAAAACTCAACAACAGTATTATGTATAATAATCGCTTTAACATAGGCTATCTTCGAATCTCAACAAAACCTTTTATTAACCTTCCGGATGATAATTGTAAAATATAGTAATAGGTATCAAGCGGCAGTTCACGGTTATTATGGTCTCTGCCATCCCAATCATTCTGGTAATCTTTGCTTCGATACACTTCAGTGCCCCAGCGGCTATAAATAATGATTTCATTGTCATTCAACTCATCAGTTCCTGAAAAAACCAGGTAGTCATTGTATCCATCGTTGTTGGGAGTAATAACGGTTGGTGTCAGGAGGTCATTAACCGTTATCACAACCTTGTCTGAGACATCCTCACACACACCGGTTTCTATAGTCCAAGTAAACTCGTTTTTACCCAATGATAATCCTGTCACCTCTGAAACTGGGTCATTTTCATCGTGTACCTGACCGGTGCCTTTAACCAGCTCCCAGTTGCCCGTTCCAAATTCAGTAATCCCTGCATCCAGGTAGGTTGAAAATACATAATCCAATACCTGGTCGGAACCAGCATCGGCTGTAGGCTGCTCATGAAACCTGATCTCCACATTATCACTCCCGTTACAGTCACCAATTGCCTCAAACCATTGAAATTCATAGGAGCCGTATTCATCCACCGATACAGTTACGCTGATGGCAGTGTCAGATGGACTGAATGAAACTTTGCCCGGTCCTGAAATTTTTGACCAGTAGCCCGATCCTTTACCTGGTGTAGCATTCAGGACATATTCCTGACTACATACTTCTTCATCTGTTCCTGCATCCACAATTATCTTATCGAAAAAGTTAACATATGCGGTAATATTATCTGAACAGTTGCCATTTGTTTCTTTCCAGATAAAACCATAACTGCCATAATCATTTACGCTTACTGTAGTAACTGCTGAGTTTACACCAGAAACAAAATCAGCAGTCCCAGGACCTGAAATTATGCTCCATTCTCCTATACCAACACTGGGAATAGCTTCAAGCTGAAATGAGAGGCCACAATTATCTCCACCAACTGTTACGTTGGCGTTAGGTTGCTCATTAAATACAACTGCTATGGTAGCAGAATCAATGCAGGGACCATTGGTTTCGGTCCAGGTAAATTTATAGGCACCGTAGGCATCCACCGCTACTTCTGCGTCCGGGAATTCGGCACTCGGGGTAAAGAACGACGTTCCGGGACCGGAGGTTTGAGTCCAGATGCCCGTCCCAATGCCAGGGATTGCATTAAACTGGAAGGTAAGACCGCAAAGAGCAGAATCTTCACCTGGATTTGCTGCAATCGAAACCGGCTCAACGTTGGCAGAACCACTTGTCATACCGCTACATCCATTCCCATCCACCATGGCAACAATAGAATAAGTAGTTGTTAGAGAAGGATTTGCGCTGAAATTATACGGATTATCCACAATGCCTGTAATCAGGATTGTATCGATATCATTCTCATATTCAAGGTTCCAGGGTGAGACACCCGTAAAATCCACGGTCATTGTTGCTGTAGAACCGTTACATATGGTTGTATCTCCTGACAGGTGGGCTGTCGATTGAGGGTAGACAGTAATAGTAATGCTATTTGATGTATCTGGTTGGCAGGAACCGTCCTGGACAATCACCCTGTACTGTGTTGTTTGTGTGCGATTTGATACGGATAAAACCGAGTCGTTTGAGGGAATGGATGTTGTGGTTGAAAAGCTGTCCTCTGAACTTTCCCATTTTAAAATATCGCCTCTGGAGACATTAAGTTTCAGGATAAGCTCATCATTGTCAAAGCAAACAGTGGTATCAGGAGTCAGTATTCCGCCTTCACTCTTCAATATATTAATTATATTGGTCGAATCCATGAAAGTAGTACTGCCTCCTACTGAATAAGTTATGGGGACAAGACCGGACAAACCGGATGGGTCAAACAGGGAGCCCGTAACGCCTGGTCCGCTCCATGTTCCACCCCTGGTCCCTCTGAAATAGTATTTAATTCCATCCAAGGCGAAACCACCACCCCCTGCATTATCATTTTCAATAAGGAGATACCGGGTAGGATGTTCGGCTATGATAAAATGAGAGGTAACAATGTCCCCATCTGTTTCGGGCTTAAAGGAATGAGGATAATAGGTGACATTATCAACCGACTCCCAGACTGTCATTTGAGTCACTCCAGGTAATGAATTATTGGAATGAAAATAAATCTGATATATTTCACCGGGAGGAATGGTATCGGTAAGATCCAGTTTGATCCAGTCCCCATCCTCAAACATTTCGGCACTTGTTATATCCTGTGCACCTACGACATCTGCCGGATCTGGTATTCCCGAAAAATCCACCACCTGATCAACAAAACCTGTAATGGATCCTCTGATGGTTGTATCCAGATCAATGAGACCATCCTCTTCACAGAGGCTTTCCGGAATTTTCCACGCAGGGTAATGTCCCGGGTCATAGGTGCATATAGAGAAATTTCCAAAGTCATTCCCCATTTGCTCCCAAATCCTTATCCATGCTGTATCTCCTGGATTTTCATCAAAAAGAAACACCGAAGATGCACGATAATGATATGCGCTGTTGTATGAATAACATCCCTCAAAATTTAATGTTCCGCAGGGTCCTGAATATACAGCCAGGCCAATCCGGTACATCCAGCCGTTTGTGGGTGGGTAGGTATCGTCTGTTGAGGCATTGGTACCGATAAACAAATTGCCGGATGGTGGTATCACTGCCTTGAACCAGACATCACCACCAGCATATTCCGCACATCCCGGATCAGGGATCCCTGAATCGGTGGCAAGGTTATTATCATAGAGGGTGGCATTGCATGTATCCCCTACCGGAAGAAGTATCGCCGAACAGGGATTATCATTTTCCGGAGGCGATGATTCCGAAAGCTTGGCTAAATAACCATTATCCTGCGCATCATCGGGCAGGGTCAGTGGTCCCAGAGTCATCATATCACTGTATAGTCCCCCAATGTATACGGTACCTTCAGAACCCGAAGAGACGCCATATCCATCTTCCTCTCCTGTGGATCCTGCACTTACTGCCCATCTGAAGGTTCCATCAGTAGTATAGCTTGCTTCAAATACATCCTCGTCACCGACTGCGGTCAATGATACAGCATCCGGAAAAAACAGATCCTGTTTAAAATCACCCGACATATACAGAATGCCTTTGCCATCAGTATCGATGGACCTTCCCTGTTCGTTACCTGGGTCAGTGCAGGGTAAGGTAGACACCCAGCCGGTATTGCCATTGGTTTTGGCGTGTGAAGAGAAAAATATATCCATGTTGGAGGTTGTGGATACCGGGTTCCCTGCATACCCCGGGAAGGTGGCCGGACCGCTAAACCCACCGGTAATATATAAGCTATCAGTATCCATGGTTATATCAAATGCTTCATCCTCTTCCGGACTGGAGATGGACTGGCTCCATCTATTATAGCCATCTACATCATAGCAGGCAATGACAATTTCGTGGGTCCCATTATTTACATTGTTTAAACTACTGACAGTCCCCCCAATTGCGTCTCTTAAATTCAGGGAACTCCCATCAAAAGATCCGGTGAAATATACACTTGAGTCATCAGCAATCACACCAAAAACAAGGTCATCGCTATTACTTCCGCATTGTGCCACCCATTGTTCAGTTCCATCAAGGTCATACTTTATCAGGAAAATATCGTCCTGATTGGGGATATTGGACATGGATAATACTCCAAAGGTAGCCTGGGCGTCAGCGCGACCTGTAGCAAATACCGCAGAGGAGGTAGCATAAAGATCCAGTCCGGCCAGATCACCTAAATTGGTTTCCGATCTTTTTACCCATTGAAACTCGCCGCTGGAAGTGTATTTAGCAATATAAAAATCCTCACCGGAGGAATTATCCAGGGTGGATGGAGCAGTATGCGGTGATGTTCCTGAAAAATAACTCGTTCCAGACCCGAAATAACCGGTGATGTATATGTTTCCATCCGGATCAATGGCAATGGATTCGGTGATATCATCATTCGGCCCCCCCAGCTTGAAGGCCCAGATAAAGTTGCCTGCGGAATCATACTTGGCTACAAAACCATCCTTATCACCATAGGGATTCGTGAAATCTGAAGAGGGGTTTGCACCAACGGGGAAAACAGCGTTCAGGTCTCTTTCCCACTGGCCAACGATGTAGACATCATTTGTGGATCTGTCGGCCACAACATCATTAACATGTTCATCATCATTGGTATTCATTGTCCGGGCCCACTCCCAGGCGGGTCCCTGGGCCACAGCATTACTTAACAATACCATTAATAAGGCTGATTGCGTAAATCGAAATATGATGAGTTTAAAATCTGCCATATTTGAGAATAATCTCTGTATCCCTGATTGTTTTGGATCACAGACAATTCACAAGTTGTATCTACGTGGAATACAGCAATTTGTTACACAGTATAGTGCATTGATAATTCATCCATTTTCGATGTGCAGCTGCTATTTCTTGTTCTTTTCATTTAAATCCTAATTATTGGCCATTATATCTCAGGATTCTTTTTGGCAATAGAAGTACAAGAATCTGCAAAAAAGCAATGGGAGATTGCTATAGACCAGCAATTTATCGACTACAGAGGTATTTTACTTTAGGTTACAAAAAATGGAAGGATAGTTTCAGATTGAATATAAATTAATCCAAGCTTATTTTCAATTATCTGGATTATTGATTAACCCGTAAATCGTATTCAACATTGACAAGCTGCTAGCAGGTTTTGAGAAATAAGCGTTACACCCGGCTTCAATTGACTTAGCCCGGTCACCTTCAAGGGCGTAAGCCGTATAGGAGATGATTGGCACCCGTTTATCCTTTTCCCGTATTTTCATGGTTGTCTTATAACCATCCATACCCGGAAGCTTCATGTCCATAATAATTAAATCAAAAGATCCCTTCTTAAAGTATTTATGCAAGGCTACCTCGCCATCTGCAGCTCTTTCAATGGCAATACCTGTTGGTGTTAAAACCTGTTCAATAAGCATGTAGCTGGAATCAGTATCCTCGACAACCAATACTCTTTTCCCTTTCCATAATCCATGAAATTCACCACTGGAGGGGACACTGAATTCTGGAGTGTCTGAACTTTCAACGCTGGAGATAAATGGCAAAACAAAATAGAACCTCGAGCCGACATTTTCCTTTGAGTCGACGTCGATATCCCCGCCAAGAAGGTTAACAAGATATTTGGCCAGTGTTAGTCCAAGACCTGTTCCTCCATACAGTTTCACCTTATCATCCTCAACCTTCCTGAAAAGGTCAAATATTATCTCTGCTTTATCTTCAGAAAGACCTATACCAGTATCTTCAACAAAGAAGGTTATATTCTCTTTGTCTAATTTGTACCCGAATGTAATTCTTCCAGACTCAGTATATTTAACCGCATTTTCGAGTAATTTGACAAGTATTTGTTTCAGGCGGACCGGATCGGTGAGCATTTCCATATCACCATCCCCCGGCACAATGGTAATAAGTTCAATCCCAGTTTTTTTTCCAACCTCAAGCACTTCCAGGTATTTTGATTTTAAATCATCGATCATGACATTTACCTTGCATGTCCCTTGTTTCACTTTCAGCTGATTTGTTTCCAGCTGCGATACATCCAGGATATCATCGATTAAAGTCAGCAGGTTTTCTGCATTTGTATTAATAATATTTATGTACTGCATTTGCTTTGTATCAACCTCCACCGTTTTCTTGAGCAAATCGGAGAAACCGACAACAGCATGTATTGGAGTCCTGATCTCATGCGACATATTTTGAAGGAAGGAAGTTTTTAGCTTTTCTGATAATTCAGCTTTTGTTTTGGCTTCAATTAATACCTTTTCTACTTTTTTCCTTTCTTTAATAATTTCTTCTTTAACAATAAGATCCTTCGTTTTCTCATCTAAATTTTTCAGCAAGCGCTCCTGCTCTGTCCTGAGTTTTCTTTCACGCAACCTCATTAATATGTAAACCAAAAGGCTAAGTATAATTAATATTGCTGCGTAAAACCATATAGTATGATATACTGGTTTCTTTATTCTCAACTCGAAGGCGGATGTTATCTCAGATCCAACATCGTCCGCATTAAATGCCTTGATCTTGAAAGTATAATTACCATGCCCGACCATGTCATAAACAACCCTTCGACTGGAGGTAAGGGCAGACCAGTTCTTATTATACCCTTCAAGTTGGGTCTGGTAAGTGACCATCTCAGGATTGCTGAAATTTATCCCGATATAATCCACCGCCAGTTCATAATTACCAGATTTAAGTAATATCAGGCCTGCAGAACGATCAACCTTTTCACCATCAATATACAATGCGTTAATATGTAGCTTTGGAGATGCGTTGTTTCTTGCTGAAAGGGGTGAATTATACCTTACCAGGCCTTCTGATGTTCCAAACCATATATTCCCAAAGTTGTCAGTATTAATTGCATTTGGATAGAACTCTGCTGAGCTTTTTACCCCTTCAAGACGGCTGAAGGTTCTAATTCTGTTTGTTACCGGATCAATCTGGGAAATTCCACCACTATGTCCTATAACCAACACCCCTTCATCTGTGGTTGTGAGGCTATAACAGAAATCAGATAATAATCCCGAGCTCCGGGTATAGTTTACATTACCCTCCTCCAAGATCTTCCAGACACCATTACCTTGTGTACCTACCCAAATGGTCCCGTCCTTGTTCTCAGAGATAGACATCACTGAGCTAAAAGTTCCCATACTGGCGTTTTCAAGGCTGACGACTTCCTCCTTTTCATTGATGTAGTGTATATCACTGCACAGCGTGGCAATCAGCACCCTTCCTTTCAAATCTATGCACAATTGCTGGATATTATTGTGGGGCAGTCCATGATCTGTAGTGAACCACCTGGTTAGGCCAGTATCTCCGCTTATCCTGCATATACCTTTTTAGTTCCAACCCAGATGTAGCCATCCTTTCCTGTTATGTGATTTACAGAGTTAGCAAGGTTGTTATCCGATATAAATACAGTTCTGAATCTAAAGCCGGAGGGGCCGGATACATAGAGTCCCGATTGCTCAAAACCCAACCACAACCTGCCATCTTCAGCCAGGTAAGCAGTGTTGACCACATCTCCGGAATATTTACCTGGAAGAGGGTAAGAATTCATTATACTGTCGCCCCCCTTGTTAAGTCTGAATAATCGATTCCCAATGACAGCGAACAGACCCTCATCATTACCTGTAATTGAATAGGTCCTCATTGATCCGGTTTCTTCACCATAGTTATAGAACCTGAGGTTATTATCCACATATCTCAGAAGACCCTCGCCATACATCCCGAACCAGAGATTGCCTTCAAAATCTTCAAACACCGATCTAACATTATTCGATATAAGCCCATTCTCTGTCGTAACCATACCCATCCTCGTGAGATCTTGACCTTTCCCCCAGTATTGAATTATTCCATTCCTCATGGAATATAACCAAAGATTCCCTTTACTATCTAAAATCCCACCCTGGAGGTTATCAAGTACACCGTCAGCATTATCGTCAATGGTGAAAAAGGTATATTCTGCAGACAGGCTGTCAAATGCAAACCAGTAGATACCATCCTCCTGGCTGACCACAATATATTTCCCCGGAGTTTCAGGGAAAATATCTACCACCTTTGATCCTGGATAACCCTCAACCTTATTCAACACAACCATCGATCCCGCATCTTTTTCGTACTTTGACAAGTAGAGGCTTTCCTGTGACCCGACAAGAAAGTGGTCATTCCCCAGGCAGGCTATCCGGGACAGCGGTTCTTGTTCAGCTGAAAAACTTACAGGGTTCACTTCGAGATCTTCATTTACTATTAACAAACCCTGGTTCTGGACCATGACCCAGATGAATCCCTGATCATCCTGGGTAATATCCGTCACGATTCCCTGAGTTTCAGAGCTCTCATTCATCACCACAAAATCAATTCCGGATAAAACCGAAACAGATCCGCTCTGATGCCCTATCCACATTTTCCCTCCTTTATCCTTGAAAATCTTTGCGACGAAATTATCGGCCAGACCTTCTTCAGTAGTAAAATATTCAAAATCAAATCCATTAAACCTGTAGAGCCCTTCAGCAGTACCCACCCAGATAAATCCATCACTATCCTGATCAATTGAATAGATGAAAGAATGATGTAAACCCTCCTCATTGGTGTACTGCCTGAAAAAATAATCCTGCCCTGAGGCCTCAAACGAAAAGGCAATAATCAGTAATAGGATAATGTTGCGGAGCATCTTGCTGGTTTATTTTTTATCTATTGCTTTGACCCGTATTGAATATTTGTATACAGGCCTGCCACCAATGGGAATGACAAAAAACGGAAGGGATTCTCCGTATTGATTTTGTACTATTACGACAACATTATTATTCCTGATGAGTTGTGAATTGTTTTTAATAAACTGAATCTCCATAGAGGTATTCCGCTCATTTTCCTTAATTGGCAAATTATTCTCCTTCCATTCATCTTCATTAGAAAGAGCAATTAGTTCGCCTCTCTTGGCTACCGAAACAACCCTGATAAATCCATCATTATCCCAATCATAATTGAGTATTTTTATAGATATAACTTTATCATCGAGGTAAGGATAGATCTGCGATACATTGTTCTGATTATTAGATAATCTGAAAGTATATTCGTAAGTAAACACATTCCCTCCCTCTATGGCCTTATTCTCCTTTTGCTCAGTACTCATAAAGTATTTGTAGAGATTGCCGTCATCTCCATCAACCCCTTTGGCAATCACTTTAAAAACATACCCGTCAAGTTTTTCACTATACTCCCCCTCCTTTTGATGGAATGGTCCAAAAGTGTACCATTCCTGATCGAATCGATTACTTTGTGTAAAAGTTCGTGATGCCAGCATATTACCACTTTCATAATTTCCGACCGGATCCACATTCTTAGCATCATCATCGCTCCATGCACCGTTACTACCGAATACTGTAAACCTGACCGTAGTATTGAAATCTCCTTTCATCTCATCCAGTTCACCCCCTGTATCAGGATCAAAAACCCTTATATAAAAGGGATCGGTATATGATTTTGGTACCAAAAAGAAAAAAATCTGGCAAAAATCATCATCACCCCAGGAGGTCTCCGAATTTGCTCCAAAGGTTACGAGAAACGGGATATTCTCGTCCTCCCCGGGCGCAGATTGAGATATGGTCCCGGTTACACAGCCTACTGATAGTACTCCCATGCAGATAAAACATCTGATGAACCTGGATATATTTATAACCATTACAATCGCCTCAGAGATAATGTTTTTATGTTAAACGTGTTAAAATCAACCCATACTGTAATGCTTTCTGATAATATTTTAAAAAATATTAACCTGCTTGGTCTAAATACTCCTTTTGCCCAATGCCACTCTGACAGCTGGGCAGCAATAGTATTAATGAATACAACAAACAATAGTGGCTGTGTAAGTTGTAAGAATAAGTTTCTAAGATCTGCCATTTACCCTGAGTAATCTTTGCATTATGCGTTCCAAATAAAGACTGTGACTCCTAACGTTTTGTATTATAGGCCATTCATGAGTTGAATCTACGTAAATTAAAACAATTTGTTACAATGGAGGAAGTATTGTCTACATAAGAAAGCCGTCCCAACTTAGCGTGAGACGGCTCCCTGTTTAAACCTTTTCAGGTGATGATATATTGGTGAACTGTACCAGTAATACACCTGAAAAGCAAAATACCCTTACTTACAATTAATAAAATCAGGTTGGCAGGCTAATTTTTACAGTGGTTCCTTTGTCTTTTACGCTTTCTATGCGCAGGTCACCATTATGTAATTTGACCAGTTCATAACAGAGACGTAAACCCAGTCCTGTGCCTTTTTCTCTTGAGGTCCCTGCAGTACTGATCATCTCCTTATTACCGAGCAGGTCTTTGAGCCGGCTCTCCGGGATACCTACTCCATTATCCTTTACAGTAAGAAGCATTAAATGCGCATTTTCCGGGTTTTTTGTGACCGAAATCAGTACATTCCCTCCCTCATTTGTAAATTTGATAGCATTTGAAACCAGGTTCCTGAGGATAATTTCTATGAGTTCCTTATCAGCAAAAGCAGTAGTCCCTCCTTCAAAGGCAGCTTCAAGGGTGATCGATTTCTGTCCTGCCATTTCCTTGTGCAAGGCATATACTTCTTCAATGACTGGTCTTATATCAATGCTTTCAGGATTAAAATTCACCATGTCACCTTGGCTACGTCCCCAATACAAGAGGTTGTCAATCAAATTGAGTGCAGAACTGCTGAGCTCCCGGAATGATGTAAATAATTGGTTACGTTTGTCTTCCTCCAGGTCGAAATCCAACAGCACAGAATTTTGCACAAGGCTGGCAACCGGACTTTTTAAATCATGTGCAATGATTGAAAAAATCCTATTCTTGAAATCCAGCGATTCTTTTAATTCCATATTCCGGGCTTCAATATTTTCATTCTTCTGTTGAATTTCCAGGTTACGCGTATTCAGTTCACTTGTTCTTTCCTGTATAAGACTTTCCAGGTTCCTGTTTATGTATTCAATGTCCTTCATCAGCTTTCCCCTTTCCTTGAAAGCCAATATCCAGTTCCTGATGATCATGGTAGCATGAAGGAAGACAAAAACCATAACTGCAAAATGCATGGTATAATCATTGGAAATGGCCGTCTGGGAATTTGCGATCCACACATCATTGATGAATGCCGCCATCAATACAAGGATGGCTACGAGGTATATAACCTCATCCTGTTTGCCACTGAATACTCTGCGGATACCTATCACCAGATAGTAGAGCAATAATAACATCACTGCCGGCTGGAAATAGAACATGGTATGGGAAAATACTTTTACATCGGAAAATGTTATTACCAGGACAGAAAGAACGACAAGAAGCGTATTGATACGAGAAACTGATAACATATACCGGACAGGAAAAAGCAGATAGAGATACCAGAGGCCAGCCCCGAAAGCCAGGAAGGAACCAACGTATTCCATCCTTATCAGGCAATTCCAGGGTATTTCAATCAGATAGTTAATTGGATACAGATCTGTGTGTAATAGCCTTATGAACATCCCGGCCAGTACCAGGGAGAAGAATAGTATAATCTTGTCTTCCTGGTAAAAAATGAAGAAAAAGAAGAAGAAAAGGGAAAATGCAAGCAGGAAACCAAGAGATAAAAAGCTGATAAACCTGTATCTGTATTCAACTTTTGCCATTTTATCGGGATGCCCGATCTGCATGGATCTCCAGAAGGCACCACGGCGGTGGTGGAAGTTTGATACATGAATCAGGACCTGTAAGGTATCCGTTAAAGGTCTATATTGAATTCTGCCTGGATCATAGTCTGGTTCACTGTTGGCCCAGGAATTCCCGGGTTTGCCATTTGACATAACAAGTTCCCTGTCCAGGTAAAGATTAAATGAAGCATCAAATACTGGTACATCAAATCCAATTTCTGAATTAAAATCCTCTGGTAAGATAATTCGAAGCCGGTAGGTAGCATAACCTTCACCATTAAAATCAAATGTGTCGTGCGTATAATCCTTCCAATAGCCAGGAACAGTTACAAACAGGGTAGGTTCCGGCGTGTGGTCATTGGAAAAGGCATCAGGACCAATGAAGGATTCCCAGTAAAACTCCCACTCACCATCCAGCTTCAGGTACCATTGATCATTCAATTCATAATTTCGTAGGTCCAGGATTCCTTTTTCAGG
>Ga0255055_10000606_pt1 | contig 27561 bp, 24 predicted proteins | sample JV7_2_27_MG_FD_188633 | JGI IMG/M metagenome (GOLD analysis project Ga0255055, IMG submission 188633) | Seawater microbial communities from Jervis Inlet, British Columbia, Canada - JV7_2_27 | ecosystem: Environmental > Aquatic > Marine > Inlet | place: Canada: British Columbia | collected...
TAAATAAGAATACATTATTGACAACGCGTTGAATTTGGGCATGGTAGCCTGGCTTTTGATCAGTTTTCCAGGTGGAAGAGATGAGTTTATCCAGAAGCTCAACCAACCCTGGGAATCCTTTATTCCTGGAATGATACTCAACCATCCGTGCTGCTCTCTCAGGGCGCAGCATCAATCCAATTGTTAAGTTTGCAGCATTTTCTACAGCGCCAAATGGATCAAACGTCTGTCCTGTATAACCGGGAAAAAGCTCAGATGTTTGATAATATCCGGGGGGACGGGGGGGAATAAGATTTAATATTTTTTCATCTATCGCTAAATTTTCAGACCGGATTGTCTTAAGCAGCACATCAAGAGCACGATTTTGTTCAGAGGCAGGGACTATTTCCGGATTCTTCTGAACATCGCCCCGCAGGGTATGGTTGTAATAAAGCCCACCAAGCACACTCGAAGCAGCTTCAACCTGGTATCTATGAAACATATAAACTGGGACAAGAACTTCTTCAAGCGTTGCCAGAGGCGCATTAACACGTATTTTCTTTTCTGAAAAGTTTTTAAGTGCAATCGAACGTATTTTCATAATGCGCTCGAGTTCATCTACTGGATGCTTGCCATTATCCCAGACATTAGCTAACGGATGAGCGCTTTTTGGACCCGCATCCTGACCGGCCAGAAAATACAATCCACGGGAAAATGCTCTATTGAGTGCAGCCTTAAGCTCTTTTTCTTCGTCAACTCCTCCGGGAAAATCCTGGTAGCCATAGCCAATCGAGACCTTATCCCACTCTCCGATCCCTGTGTCATAGGCATCAGATAGATCCAGCGATCCATCTTCTTTGATTTTCACCAATGGGTGAGGATAATCCATCACAGAAGCTCTGTTATTGACGCTTGAGGCGTAATTATGACCCATTCCGAGTGTATGGCCTACTTCATGGCAGGAAAGCTGTCTGATCCGGGCTAAAGCCATTTCCAGCATTTCTGGAGAGACTTTTTTTCCCTCTTCATAATCTGCGATCAGCCCAGCAGCGATCAGGAAATCCTGACGAACTCGCAACGAACCAAGGGCGACATGTCCTTTTATTATTTCCCCTGTTCGTGGATCTCTGACTGAACTGCCATAAGACCAGCCCCTTGTTGAGCGGTGAACCCAGTTGACAAGATTGTATCTGATATCCATCGGGTCTGCGCCTTTGGGCAGCAACTTTGCCTGGAAAGCATTTCTATATCCTATGGCTTCAAATGCTTCATTCCACCAGCTTGCTCCCTCTATAAGTGCAGAACGTAACGGCTCAGGCGTACCGCGATCAATGTAATAAATGATGGGTTTCACAGGATCGCTTATCTTCGCCTTAGGATCTTTCTTGTGCAATCTATGACGGGAGATAAATCTTTTTATTACAGGTTCTTCCACCGGGGTGGCAAAGTCCATATAGATCATTCCGGAAAAGTTTGAACGAGGATCATAGATTCGCGGTTTATAGTTGCTGTCCGGAAGCTGGATGAAAGAGTGATGCTGTCTGAGAGTGATTGAGGTAGGATCTGATGCAACGCTCCTGACTAAATTGCCAGGATCTGTAGCTGTGAATGTCAAAATTGATTCAATTTCCGTGTTATACGGAAAATTTTTTGTATTCGGTAGATAGAAAGCGGATCTTGTGAGATCTAGTTTATAATTTCCCTGATTAGTCCGTTTAAGCCTGCCGATGGCATTGTGTGCGTCGCGTAAAAAGAATGAACTGCCATCAACAAGCACCCTGTCCTTTTCCTCTGCTTCAATTTGAAAACCACAAACAACCGACTTAGCAAATGCATCCTCGACAGCTTTTCGTTCATCAGGATTATCAGTGATTGCCCGAAAAGCGTAATTCGGCTGGATTAAAAGTATTTTCGGACCGATCCGGTGAAACTTTACTATCCGCGTTCCGCCCAGTTGGTTCCGGTCAAGGCCAACATCATTTGAACCGAGGCCAGCAGGAAGAGAGCTCACATACAGAAATTCCGAATCAAGTTTATCGATTTCAATCAAGATTTTGCCAGTTTTTGCATCCCAATAAAATGTGAAATACCCGGGATATTTTTTCATGCCGGAAGTTTTTTTAGTTATCGACTGCGGCTGGGCGAAAACAAAAGAACCAGCCCCAATAAGTAGAATAAGAAAGCACACTAAAGATGAAAATCTTTTCATGATAGTCCTCCTTTCAATAATTAAGTCGTGAATAATCCAGGTTCATCTCTATATTAAAAAATTTGATATCACAAGAAAAATTTAATGTCAAAAAAATTATAAATGAGATTGCTTGACTAAGGTGAAATGCGAAATGTAAAATTGCGGAGGGTTTAGAGCATGTACTTCCAGATCGGAATTATCTTAACCATAATGGTTATCGCTTATGCTTTGGCGAAGTGGAAGAAATTATCCGTTGAGCTAAGCATGCTTTCTGCTGCTGTCGGAGGAGGAATAGCCGGCGCCTTCACAAGCACACCACCGATAGACCAGCTAGCACGTCACCTGGTAGAAGGGGCATTTACCTATCTAGATGTCATCCTGGTCTTTTCAACAGCTACTATATTTATGGCAATAGTCAGGGAATCCGGCGGTGTGAATTACGTTGTCAGAAGCACGATAAAATATTTCTATAACTTACGCATTATTGCCCTGATCCTTTTAATGACAATTGTACTAATACCCGGAGCCCTCACAGGAGCAGGCAGCGTGTCTCTGCTTGTCGTGGGAGCGCCGGTGGCCTTAGCCCTTGGTTATCTAGGAATAGCCAAGAAAAGAGTTGCTGCTATTCTCTTTATAGTCGCTGGATTAAGCGCGGCTGCACCTCCGGTTAATATCTGGGCTATGATATTATCCGCTGGTACGGCTATACCTTATGTAGGTTTTGAGCTTCCTCTTGGAATTCCCGTTCTTCTCCTCGGGACTTTTACGGTCCTTTTTCTAGGATGGAGAAGAGAAAGGAAGATGGAGTTAGAGGAAGTCTTGAAAGAGATGCCCGAAGTGCCGGCAGGGATGAGCTGGTGGAGAGTGTTTTTGCCTTTCCTGGTCTTTTTCGGGTTGGTGGTGGCTTCGCGACTCTGGCCTTTTTCCATACCGATGCTGGGATTACCCTTGCAGTTTGCTATAGCTGCTTTGGTTGCGCTTCTTGTAAGCCCCAAGAGGATCAAAATCCTTGTTTTATCAAGGGATACTATGAAACGGCTGCTGCCGTTGCTGGCAACCATGGTTGTTGTGGGCATGCTCCAGCAGATAATGACCGCAACCGGAGTCCGCGGTCTTCTATCCTTTGCCGTTATCAGCACGCCCCTTATCCTACTATTTATACTTTTGGCCGTTATTATTCCTGTATCAGAAGGTGTCTTAACCTATGGCGCCGCAGCCATCATCGGAATTCCTCTAATCTGGTTCTTAGATTCCATAGGTTTGCATGCAACTGTGGCTATTGCAGGATTGAGTTTGCTCTGGCCTTTAGGGGATGGACTTCCTCCAACAGCTCTCATAGGAAGGCTCAGTGTGATGGTCTCAGAGTATAAGGATTCATACTGGACATTTTTAAAGGCCACGTGGGTTCCCTGGGTTATTATTACCATTGTGGGAATCCTCATGGTTATCTTCAGTGCACGCTTAGAGTTTCTTGTGCGATGGAGCATGTAAATAAGAAATTTGGGTCAGACCTTTCAAAGTTTTCGAAGTTTTGGAGGCCTGACCCCAAAAGGAGGAGGTGATAAATGCCTGTGATAATGATTTTATACTATATAATTAGTGTTTACATAGCGGGCATGCTCATCTGGAATTTTATCAAGGAAAAAAAGAGCGTAAACGATATGCTCCTCTATTTACTGGTTATGATCCCGCTTATTCTGAGGATCTTGCGTGTAAAGTAGAACGAGGACCACAATGCACAATATCCAAATTGCGGGCTTGATAAATCAAGCCCCTACAATAAAAGACAATGTTGAAATTGCCACGCTCCCTTCGGTCGCTCGCAATGACAATTTATTGCATGAGATCGCTAACCTGTTCCCGGCGAAGCGAAGGAATCTTCTTCGCTCCTCGCAATGACGATTAATTAAAAATGGAGAAAAACATGTCTCGCATTTTGATAGTAAAATCAATACTTCTTTTAATCATAACAGCTTTGATGTCAGTTGCAGGAGTACAGCTTTATAAGCACCGGCATTTCAGGATGCCTGTAGTGGCTGGACCGGGAGTGACGAAAGTTGCAAAGTTGAGCAATTATACTAAAGGTTTGAAAGGAACTGTAGCGGATACTAACTTGTTTTACCTGGAAGGAAAAGAGGAAGGCGGGAAGATATTTATCATAGCTAATACACATTCCAACGAGCCAGCAGCGATATTGACTGCTCTCATATTTATAGAAAACGCCGTAGTCGATAAGGGAACACTCATTATAATTCCCGAGTTTAATAACAGCGCAGGGCGCAATACCAGACCGGGAGACGGATATCCCCTTTACTATGAAATCCCTACAGATTGGGGCAGTAAAAAATTCAGGATGGGAAACCGCGATGCTTCTCCCCTTGATCAATGGCCGGACCCTGACGTTTATGTTCATTACCCTGATAAACAGCTGCTGTCTTTTCTCGATGTCAGAAACACAAACAGGACATGGCCTGGTAGGCCCGATGGTCCTCTCATGGAGCGGGTCACTTATGGAGCAATGCAGATCATGAGGAGTGAGAAGGTTGATATCGCCGTTGACATCCATGGGGCTGAGACGATGTTCCCGGTTACAAACTGCATAGTGGCTCCTGAAAAATCTATAAGAATAGCAACAATGACCTCTATTACTGTTAAAGCCAAAGAGAAATTTGATAACCATGTTGAACCATCCCCATCTGGATTCCGCGGGCTTTCCCACCGGGAGATCGGAGATCATTCTGATACTTTGCCTTTTCTCCTGGAGGCACCTCTCCCCTTTTTAGACCAACCGACGGGCCCAAAAACTGTGGATTTACTTTTAGATGGGAAGGATTCTTTTTTGTTGAGCCTCTCAAAGAAAAAGAAATTGTTTGTGCCTTATGATGAGACGGGATGGCCGATGGAAAAAAGAGTTGGGCAACATTGTTCGGTTATTCTCGAGATTATACGTCAATTTTCAAGAAAATTCCCGGATAAGGCAATCAAACTCCGAAATGTGCCCCGCTATGCAGATGTTGTGAAGAACGGTGTCGGTCATTATTATCGCGACCCTGATAAAGCAGAAAAAACTAACGTGTACTTTAATTAACCTGGATTATTCATAAATTATACCCACAGCAATATTCATGAATAAATCAGGTTGATATTGACTTGAGATATCAAATTCTATATATTATTTATAGGGAAGACGGGTATGAAAAAAATCATCACAATAACCTTCTCCTTGATGTTATTCGTAAATTTTCTTTGTTCTCAAAGCGTTGTCGAATTAGCCAAAACCGAGAAAGAAAGAAGGGCAAAGCTTAAGGGGAAAAAAGCCGTTGTTGTAACCAACGTTGATCTTAGGAATCTTAAAAAACGGGAAGCTGTGTCAATTATCGAGCCTGCATTTGATGAGGCTAGTTTATCACTCCCGGTTGAAGAAATTGAGCAAGACGATACTGAAGAGCAAGCAAGGCTTAACGCGAATTGGAACAAGACAAATGAACGCGCTAGCCTCTTAACCTTAAGGGTGCGCGAACTGCAGCAGAGGTTCTACAGCTTCGAAAATCAGTATGACAGAGCAGAGATGCAGAGAGAAATAGTCCAAGCAATTCAGAAACTTCAGGAAGCTAAACAGAATGCTGAAATGGCCAAGAGAGAGTTAGACCAGGGACGAATCAAGAGAAGGAAATAACACCACTCTATCATCAAGCAAATAATATAAAGCATAAAGGGGAATGGAGTCTTTCTTGACAAATTAGGCATGAGGTAGTATATCCCGATTCGTGTTATACGTGAAAAACTATAAAATTCTTTCTATATTTTAAGAGCAAAAATTTTAAAGGGAGTTAGAGCGTGAGTCTAAAAAAATTATTCTTAATATTTGGGTTATCTCTTTCGACACTGGCGCTGGTCGCTGTCATCTTTATACTTATTGTACCAGAAGGTGAGCAACATGAATCCCTCCTATCGGAACCGATAGCAGAAGGCTGCACTGTAGTTATGGTCGGGAAAGATGCCTCAGCCGACAGTTCTGTAATGACCACGCATACCGCTGATTGCAGTATTTGTGACTGGACCTGGCGTCATGTGCCTGCAACCGATCATAAACCTGGCTCGATGCGTAAAATCTACCATATCCCACAGATCAAGACATGGCCACCAGAGGTAGGCCTAAAATGGGATATGTACAAGGAAAACTATACCGGTGTTGAAATCCCTCAAGTGCCTCATACTTATGCCTATCACCATGGAGTATTCGGATATATGAACGAGCATCAACTGGCCATAGCAGAATCGACAATCGGCTGTCGCCGTAAGATGGAAAATTCTACGCCATCTGGCGTATTTGACATAACAACGCTGACTCTGATTGCCATGGAGAGATGCAAAACTGCAAGAGAGGCCATCAAGACCATGGGATCACTGGCTGAAAAGCATGGATACGGGTTTCACGACTCAGGAGAGATGCTCGCAGTAGCTGATCCGGATGAAGTCTGGATTTTTGAGATTATGCCGGTCGGACCCTTATGGACCCCAAAAAGCAGGAAACCAGGAACGGTATGGTGTGCCCAAAGGGTACCGGATGACCAAGTCAGCGCCTGCCCGAATGAATCAAGAATCGGGGAGATCGATTTGGACAATAAGGATTATTTCTTAGCCTCCTCGAATGTTATTTCCTATGCAGTAGAGAATGGTTACCATGATCCGAAGAGCGGTAAACCGTTTAGCTGGAAAAAGGCCTACTCCCCCACCGAGGCCAGTGCCGCCAGCAGCAGAGGAACAAGAGCTCGCCTCTGGCGTTTTTTTGATCTTGTCGCTCCCTCGCGCAATTTCAGCCCGGAAACACCCAACATGGAATTTCCCTTCTCGGTGAAACCAGACAAAAAACTTTCATTACAAGATGTTATAGACATCACACGAGACAAATACCAGGGAACCTCTCTTGATCCGGCAGAAGGACTTAGAGGAGGGCCTTTCAGTAACCCGAACTATCATCCAAGACCCGTTAAATTTGAGGACAAAATCTACAATACCCCCAGAACAATCAGTGTCAACCGTGCAGAGTACACGACTGTTACCCAATGCAGAGACTGGCTACCAGATCCAATCGGAGGGATCGTTTGGCTTGCCTTCGGTGCTCAGGACACATCATGTTACATGCCCCTGTATGCCGGCATAACAGCAATCCCTGAATCCTTCAGTATCGGAGATCACTGGGTTTTCAATAGAGAATCTGCAAGATGGGCGTTTGATTATGTTGATTTCCATACTTTGGTTGCCTACTCCCACGCTATAAAAGATGTCAAAAAGGCTCAGGCAGAATGGGAAACGACAGCAATAGAAAGAGTGCCTGCCATCGATATAACGGCAAAAGAGCTGTTTGGACAGAATCCGAAGCTTGCAATCGAATATTTAACTGATTACTGTGTAAATAACGCCGAAAAAGTTATTGACGCCTGGTGGGAACTGGGCAACCGCTTGCTCGTCAAGTACAATCACCTGAGCATTTATGACACAAGGAATAGAAAACGGACCAATTTGCCTTATCCTGAATCGTGGCTCAAAGAGGTTATCAAATATCACAACCTGCAACCGCAAGAACCAGTAAAAAAATAAAAAACTCGAATGTCGAAACTTATCTAACAATAATTATAACTTGATATAAATATTCTTATAACTTTGGCATTGTGTCGAAAAATTATATAATTTTCCTGAATTTAGGCGAGCTTGGAGTTGAAACTTAGAAGTTATGAATACTCAGCTTCTTTTTAAGTGCATAATTCTAAGGACTACGAGCTTTCAAGGAGGTAAAAGATGAATTTAAAAAAGTTATTTTTAATCGTGTGCATATTGTTTGCTACAGGGATCTTACTCAGTTCCCAGGTATCTACAACGCCAGAATGTGAAAATTGTGATTCGAACCTGGCAGAGTATCCAACTGATGGCTGTACTGTGATCATCGTCGGGAAAGGGGCCTCGGTGGATGGCTCGGTAATGACCACCCATACCTGTGATTGCAGTATGTGTGACTGGACCTGGCGTCATGTGCCAGCAGCAGACCATGAGCCTGGCTCGATGCGCAAAATCTATCACATATCACAGTATGAGACATGGCCCCCAGCGGAAGGGCTTAAATGGGAAAAATATAAGGATGACTTTACCGGTCTTGAAATTCCTCAAATACCGCATACTTATGCTTATCTTCATGGGATGTTCGGGTACATGAATGATCAGCAACTGGCCATCGCTGAATCAACTATCGGTTGCCGAGATAAGATGAAAAACTCGACTCCCTCTGCCAAAATTGACTTATCAATGCTGACCATTCTTGCTGTGGAGAGATGCAGGACAGCACGCGAGGCCATCAGGTTCATGGGGAAAATAACCGAAAAGCACGGATACGGATTTCACGACGATGGAGAGATGCTCGCAGTAGCAGATCCGAACGAAGTCTGGATCTTTGAGATCATGCCTGTTGGGCCATTGTGGACCCCGAAAAGTGGTAAGCCTGGCTCGATATGGTGCGCCCAGAGAGTGCCTGATGACCACGTCAGTGTCTGCCCGAATGAATCCAGGATAGGAGAAATTAACCTCAAGAATCCGGATTACTTCATGGCTTCCTCGAATGTCATCTCTTATGCCGTTAAGAACGGCTACTATGACCCAAAGATTGGTGAACCCTTTAACTGGAAAAAAGCCTACTCTCCTAGTGAGTATAGCGCGATCAGCTCCAGAGGAACGCGTGTCCGTCTCTGGCGATTTTTTGATATTGTGGCTCCCTCCAGCAAAATCAGCCCGGATACACCTAACATGGAGCTTCCCTTCTCGGTAAAGCCAGATAATAAACTTTCGGTACAGGATGTGATGAACATCACCCGGGATAAGTGCGAAGGCACACCGTTTGATCCGGTTAGAGGTCTTCAAGGCGGACCATTCAAGAACCCGAACTACCTTCCCCGACCTTTTAAACTTGATGGTCTGACCTATAATACCACCCGATTCATAAGTGTGAACAGAGCAGAATACGTAACCGTCACCCAGTGCAGAGACTGGTTGCCAGATCCAATCGGAGGGATAGTATGGCTGGCATTTGGCGCTCAGGACACATCCTGTTTCATGCCTCTTTATGCCGGCATTACCAAAATACCGGAGTCATTTAAGATCGGAGACCACTGGGAATTCGACAGGAAATCCGCGCGCTGGGCATTTGATTATGTGGATTTTCATGCGCAGGTGGTCTACTCGCATGCCATCAAAGATGTAAGAAAGGCTCAAGAAAAGTGGGAAGGGAGCGCTGTAGCTAAGACACTCACCACCGATAAATTCGCTCATGAACTCTATAAGAAGGACCCAACCGACGCAAGGCAATTTTTAACCGACTACTGCGTAAATAATGCGAACAGAGTTATCGATGCCTGGTGGGAACTAGGTGACCAATTGCTCGTCAAATACAACCACTTATGGCTTTATGACATCGAAACGAGAAAAACGAACAAATTAGAGTTTTCTGAATGGTGGCTCAGGGAACTCGTCAAGTATGATAAGCTGGAGCCACAGGAACCGCCCAAAAAGAAGGAAGACAAATAATTTTGTGCTGTAAGGAGATGGTGTTTCAAATGAAAAAATTAAAGATATTAGGTTTAACTTTGCCCTTCTCTTTTATTCTTTTCCTCGGTCTAACGATGCCTGGTTTTGCAGAGACAGAAATATCAAAAGCTAAATTGCCTGTGCTCACCACCTCTGCCGGTCAAAGCCCGGATGTCACAACAGTGAACATCGTTCTCGAAGAGGCAGGAATAAAATACGATTACTGCGACGTACCTAATGTTGAAATTGTTGATGCGGGAGTAGGCCTTGCAGGAAAAGAATCCGGTCCTGGCTTTCATGTTGAGATTTATACCGACATGGAAAAATTTCCTGAAGGCACTCCTTATAAAACAGTGATTATAGCTATCGGGGCCAGCTTAAAAGGTATGGGAGCATCAGGCCTCACTGTAGAAAAAGAAGTAAGCCGGTTGAAAAAGATCGTTGATAATTGTAAGAAAAAAAAGATCTTCATCATTGCCCTACATGTTGGAGGTACTTCAAAAAGAGGTGCTCCGGGCAGCGACAACGAAAGGATGATCGATGCCGTAGCTCCTTACGCAGACTATCTCATAGTATCCGGAGATGGGAACAAGGACGGACGGTTTGATACTATAGCTAAAGATAATGAAATCCCTCTGACTCAGATCGAGTATGCTCTGGACCTGGTCGACATCTTCAAACAGGTTTTTAAGTAAAATTCGGGGTCAGACCTTTCATGCTTTTATTATTTGTAGGCTTTATTTACAGGTAGGAATTCGATTTATCAAACCCACATTTATAATCATATAATATAAATAAGGTGGGCTTGATGAATCAAGCCCCTACAACAAAATCCAACAAATAAATCAGGCCGTTATATTAAAAATAAAAGTGTGGGCTTGATGAATCAAGCCCCTATAAACTTATCAAGCCAACCTGTAGAGAATACAAAAAAAACTATAATATAAATTCATTTTCATTGTTCCCTGGCGATGCTTGCATCATGGAAAATTAACATTGACTTTTCTACTTCTTAATTGAAAACTAGCCAAGAAGCACCAATTCAAATAAGGCAAAACTCCCCAGCCTAAAATTTCATTAAGAAAGAATAGGTTTGTTGACAGCCGGCACGCTTTTATGTTTTTATGTTTTTAGAATCTTTTCTGTATGAAATATTGACTTCTTTATATTATGGAGGAAAGACGGAAACCAAATCGCCAGGATTAGGCTGGTCGAAATGTAGCTATTTATTCGTAAGATTGTCAGGAAATTTATTATATAGGAGAAAGTTTAATGCGACATATTCGAGCAAAACAATACGAGAATCCTCCTGCTTATATTACGGCTAAAATCTCACCTATAGATCCTATTCCGGAAGATTCTTTAATCTGTGATTATGGCATCGACACTTTATCCGAAGGAGCATCTTCAGATCTGCATTACCATGATTGTGATGAATGGTGGATCATCATCAGCGGCCATGCCCTCGTTACTGGTTCATTTGATTCTGCCGAGGCCGGTCCAGGTGATATGATATTCACTCCCATGGGAGAAACCCACAGGGTTGAAGCCCTCAGCCTGGTGACTCTCGCCTGGTTTGAAGGTCCTCTTAGGGGCCGAAAACGCAAAGGGCATCTCCACGTTGATACCGAAGAGATAGAAAAATTGTATTAGAAGCCCTGGCCCCGTTCTATTGTTGAGTTTCCGCTTCTACTCTGCCTCCTAAATGCTTACCAAGAAATTTCTCCATTGCCCTGTAAAAATCAAATCGATTCTCTTCGTTGCGGAAACCATGTCCTTCATTTTCTTTTACCATATATTCAACCTCAATACCCCGTTTTTTCAGGGCTTCCACAATCTGGTCTGATTCCTGAATATTCACTCTAGGATCATTGGCCCCTTGAGCTACAAACAAGGGAGCTTTAATTTTATCAGCATGGAAAATGGGAGAAGTTCTCTCCAATAATTCCTTATCCTTTTCGGGATGACCAATCATTTCGTACATCATCTCCCTCAGTGGTTCCCAATAAGGTGGAATGGTCTTTAATATTGTAAACCAGCTAGAAACACCAACGTAATCGACTCCGCAAGCATATAGATCAGGAGTAAATGCTACTCCTGCCAGAGTGCAGTACCCTCCGTAAGAACCGCCGTAAATACCGATACGTTCCGGATCAGCAATTCCCTGGTCGATTAACCATTTTACTCCGTCGGTTATATCATCCTGTATGGCAAGTCCCGATTGTTTAAAACCGGCTTCCCAGAACTCTCGTCCATAGCCGGTAGAAGTTCTGAAATTCACCTGTAAAACAGCATAGCCTCGATTAGCAAGGAATTGCACTTCTGACCTGTAGCCCCACGTATCTCTGGCCCAGGGACCACCATGAGGATTGACGACAACTGGAAGGTTCTTAGCTTTCATACCTTTGGGCACGGTTAAATATCCGTGAATGGTTAATCCATCCCGTGATTTGTAAGCGATTGGCTGCATTTCAGACAACTCATCCTCATTCAGCCAGGGGCTGATATCCACCAACTTTTTGAAGTCATTCGTGTCGCGATTAAAGTAATAATAGGAGCCAAGCGATCTATCGCTGTAGGTTCTCACTAGGATTTTTCTCTCATCTTTACTCCGGCTTACGATCACAACTTCATACCCTGGAAGCCGCTCTTCAAGTCCTTCCTGCAATGTCTTTCGCTCATCATCAAAGAAATGATAATGTCTTTTATCGATCGTATAAGTGACGCCTGTAATTTTCTTCCTCCTATCTGATTTTAATAAACCAACGACATCAACTTCAGGGTGTTCGTATAATAATTTAGTGTGTTTTTTATTTTTGATATCGTATTCATATATAGCTGTTTTATCCCGGCCTATATTGGAAGCAACATAAAGGTTTTTATTGTCGAACGTAAAAAATAAAGGTAACATTGATTCTTTGAAATTGGTCGTAATCAAAGCCTGGAACTTATCCTTTTCGGTATCACGGTAAAGAACACTTGTGTTAACACCATCCGAGGTCACGGCTACTCTCAAATTGCCGTCATGATCGGTATGCCAATCGGTGATATTTCCTGGGTTTTGAGCTACCATATTCATCTTGCCCGAGTTGATGTTTACACGATAAACATCAAACAGGCGAGGATTACGCTTATTCATCGAAATCAACACCTGTTCGTCGTCATTTTTCAGCCTATCAATCAGTCCCACCCTCACTTTTTCAAATGGAGTGAGTTCTTTGAGATCGGATCCATCAATGTTAACTGCATATAATCTGAAGTTTTCATCCCCCGCAGTATCCTGAATATAAGCAATGCGATTATTATTTGCCCAAAAATAATCGGCAATATCTCTTTCCGTTGCACCTGTAATACGTGTAGTCTCTTCTTCTCCTATTTTTTGCACATGAACATTTAGCCGTTTTTCCCACGGTTTCAGAAAGGCAAGGTGGCTTCCATCAGGAGAAAGCCCAAACACAGCACTTTCAGGATTCCGGAAAAAGTCTTTCATAGGGATAAGGCGAGGTAGTTCCTCCTGGGGAGCGCATCCAAAAATGAAAATAGATGCAACTACCAGTAATGAGATAATTCGTGTACGCATAATCTCCTCCTTTAATTAAATTGAAAAAATAATATATCATTCTCTTTTTTTTAACAAGCGGAAAAACGAGGATGCCAACTAAAATCTAAAAATGCACTATCTAAAGTTTGGAAATGTACTATTTAGACTCTCAAAGTGCTCCAACCTGGGTTATTCATAAATTATGCCGACACGAATGTTTATGAATAAATCAGGCTAAATATGGTCTTCAATTCTAAGCCTTTATTTATTTAACTTTTGACATCAAATTTTTCCTTTGCTAAAGTAGATGTTCGATTAATCAAACGCCTGCATAAGACTTTTCTATGGTTATCGTGGAAGCGGAGTGCTTTGACAGACAGAAAAACAAATTTCTACCCCCTGATCGGGAAAAGGAAGGATTTCATGCGCAAGAATAGAAATCTTATTTCACTTTTTCTTTTAATAGCGCTATTGGCCACACCTGTTTTAGCCCAGCGCAAAATAACAACACCCAAAAAACACTTTGGATTTACTCCAGGGGACGATTACCTCCTGGCCAACTACTCTAAATTCATGGCTTACTTTAAAAAACTTTCCCTAGAATCCAATCGGCTTTCTCTTGACGGAATCGGGATAACAGCTGAAGAACAGCCGATGTATATGGCCATTATCACTTCTCCAGAAAATCAAAGCAAAATCAATCGTTATAAAGATATTTCAAAGAGCCTGGCGCTAGCTGAAGGACTTACTGATAGCGAGGCTCGAGAACTAGCTTCTGAAGGAAGGGCTATAGTCTGGATTGATGGAGGCTTGCACGGAACTGAAGTGTTGGGAGCGCAGCATCTGATAGAGCTTATCTATCAAATGGCGACCCTAAATGATCCTGAGACGCTGAGAATCCTGAATGATGTCATTTTGCTGGTCATCTGCTCAAATCCAGATGGAATGGAGTTGGTTTCGGACTGGTATATGCGGGAAAAGGAACCAACCAAGAGGTCTACAAGGGGGCTTCCTCGCCTGTATCAGAAGTACATCGGCCACGATAATAATCGTGACTTCTACATGGTCACACAACCTGAGACTGAAGCTTTAAACCAGGTGTTGTACCGCGAGTGGTTTCCTCAAATCGTGTACAACCAGCATCAATCTGGTCCAGCAGGAACAGTTTTATTTGCTCCTCCGTTCCGCGATCCGTTCAACTACTGCTTTGATCCCCTTGTTCCTTTGGGAATCGAGCTCGTCGGAGCTGCAATGCACAGCCGTTTCGTTGCCGAAGGCAAAGCAGGGACCACAATGAGATCAGGAGCAAGATATTCGACCTGGTGGAACGGCGGACTTCGGACATCTACTTACTTTCACAACATGATCGGCATTCTAACAGAAACCATCGGGAATCCCACGCCGATGGAAATTCCGTTTCTTCCTCAAAAACAACTCCCTAAAAATGATCTTCCTGCTCCGATTGCTCCGCAGAAATGGCATTTCCGCCAGTCAATTGAATACTCGATTACAGCTGACAGGGCAATTCTCGATCTGGCTTCCAAACACCGCGAGGATTTCCTGTTTAACATCTATCTTATGGGAAAAAACTCCATTGAACGGGGAAGCCGCGACCACTGGACGATCCATCCGCAACGGATTACAGCCGTCGAGGAAGCAATCAAAAAAGATAAAGCGCAGCGAGTAGGCTCCGGGCGAAACCGAGGCTACCCACGCAAATATTATGAGATGCTTTTCGATCCTGCTGAACGTGATCCCCGAGCGTACATTCTTCCCTCTGATCAGCCTGACTTTTTAACTGTGACCAAATTTGTGAATACTCTCATCAAGAATGGAATAACCGTTCTTCGAGCAGACGATTCCTTCAAGGTGGGCGATAAATCCTATCCTGCTGGTTCTTATATCGTTAAGGCCGCTCAAGCCTTCCGTCCCCACATCCTCTCCATGTTCGAACCTCAAGATCATCCAGATGACATCCCGTATCCGGGTGGAGCACCGATTCCTCCTTACGATAATGCTGGCTGGACTTTGGCTTATCAAATGGGAGTGGAATTCGATCGGATTTTTGAAAGTGTCGAAGGCCCCTTCGAAAAGATTAAAAACATTGCCCAGTCCCCTGCTGGAAAGGTCAAGCAGAGCAAGAATGCCGTTGGCTTTCTCTTAGACCACAGAGTCAATGATGCCTTTATTGCCATCAACCGCCTCCTCAGAAAAAAAGAAGAGGTGTACTGGTTAAAAGAGGCTTTTCAGGTTGAGGAAAAGACATACCCTGCTGGTACGATCTACATCCCAGCCAAATCATCCATTTTGCGCCGACTCGGGAATATAGCCAAGGAGATCGGGCTAAATTTTGAGGGCATAGATTCCAAACCCTCAGGCGAAGCTATCCGTTTACGACCTGTGCGCATTGGGTTGTGGGATCAATATGGAGGATCAATTCCTTCCGGCTGGGTACGGTGGCTACTTGAAAAGTTTGAGTTTCCATTTAAAGTGGTCTACCCTGCAACGCTTGATGCTGGCAACTTAAATAAAAAATACGATGTACTAATCTTCGTTAGGGGTGCTATTCCGTTCAGCGACCGTCCTGACGAGACTCGCTGGCGCTCTTCCCCTCAGCCTAAGCCAGGAAGCATTCCTTCAGAGTTCCGCAAACGACTTGGCAAAGTAACTGTGGCTAAAACGGTTCCAAAATTGCTTGAATTCATGAAAAATGGTGGCACCTTGCTGGCGATAAGCAGCTCTACAAGCATCGGATACCACGCCGGTCTGCCTATTACCAACGCTCTCGTTGAAAAGCTTCAGGATGGGAAGGAAAAACCCATTCCCAAGGAAAAATATTTCGTACCTGGCTCAATTCTTCAAGTAAGCGTCGATAACACCAATCCTCTGGCTTACGGCTTACCCGGGAAAGTAGATGTATCTTTCAATAACAGTCCCGTCTTTCGGATAAAACCGGAAGCTGCCAAAGAAGAAGTGCGCTCAGTAGCCTGGTTTGAGAACGAGGATCCCCTGCGAAGTGGCTGGGCCTGGGGAAAGAATTACCTGTATGGAGGCATTGCAGTTATTGAGGCCGATGTGGGTCAAGGTAAGCTTTTCTTGTACGGACCAGAGATTACCCGCCGGGCCCAACCCCATGGAACTTTTAAATTCCTGTTCAACGGAATTTACTATGGAGGATCAACTACAGTAGAGCTCGAATAGCCCCATCTTTAAAAAAGTATTCTACTATAAACGCAATATTTATTTTTACAATGTCATTGCGGGCCCTGAAAGGGCGTGACAATCTCGTCCTTATAGGATGAGATTGCCACACTGCGCTCGCCACGGCGGATCGCCCAGCCTGTTCCAAGCAAACCGAAGGAACATTCCTAGTTCCTCGCCATAACATGAAGATTGATTGATAGAAAAAAGAAGGATTCTATCTTATCTGTTCATATCTGAACCGCCCGCCCTCGAGATAAAAGCGGCTGTAATTCGTAATCAACCCAGGTGGTATTTTGGCGGGCCCTGTAACCTCACAGAGAGTATATTTTAGCCCGTTAATCGTGATCTCATCTCTCCCTATTGAGGGAATAGCCAATCCTAAAAACAAATGCTTTGGAATCTTTATCAAAATAAGAGGATACCTCTTAAAGTTTGTCCACATAGAAGCAAAAGCAACGCCCTTTGAATCGCAATCTCCAAAATTGTTAACCAGCACTTTAGGAGGAACCCAGAATCCTGCTATTATTTTATTATTTTCCATGAAAGGAGGGATGCCGTATTTAATCTCCTGGATATAAGCTAACATTAATAACAGCAACTGACGAAGAGACATTTTTTTCTTTATATTCTTCATGCGTTCCACAACCTTTTTTACCCTGGAACGATTATTCCGGACACAAAGAGAATAATTCACTTCGATTCTGTCTCCGGTAACTCGAAATCCTCTCCTCTCTATAAATGCTTTTTCCTTCTTTTTTTGCTCTTTTTTTATTTTTTTAAAATAAGCATTTTCTTCTATATAGAGTTTATTTTTAATTTTCTCAGACGCAGCTTTCACCTCTTCATAAAGAGATGAGGGGACGGAGATCTTTAGCCTGAATTTCTGAGCGTCAATCTTTTCGAGTAGAATATACTTAGGATATTTGCTCCTTTCTATTTGCCGCTTTGTAAATTCCTTGAGATAAATCATCATCTCTTCTCTCATTTTTTCAAGGCTTTCTTCCAGGTATTTCTCTAATTCGTCAGGATAGTAACCAAATTCCTCTTCCGCATCAGATAATTGCTCTTTAGATACGGAAAAAGTCATAGAGTATCCACCCCCTCCGAAATCCATCCAGCCGTAGGTAAGTTCATAATCTGTTTCTTTTTCTATCTTTTCAAAAATATTTAGACTTTGATTGGTGCCAATATTTTGATTTAGGTTGAGAAAATTTAACCTGCCAGAGGAATTGTCGTTAGAAAGGTTATCATTATCCAAAAAATAGGCAAAAAATATTAAACTGATAAGGGCGAGGAAAACCAAAGAGATGGATAGAAAGGGCGTCTTCATTTAAGGTTTAATCAAAAGGAATCGACCCGACTTCGGGGAAAGGAATCAAAGCTCTGGTTAGGCCTGAAACACCAGCGCTTATCAAAAGACAAATCCCGATAATAAAAAGAGCCATAAAAATAGCAATCGCCATATTGTTATCCTTTATTTCCTCATAATGATCTATTCGAGGGGTCAATTTATTAAACAGCCATAAACTGAATAGGATGCAGACTATAGCCAGGATTCCGGCCAGGAGAACATACCCAGCACTATAACCCAGCATTTTTAAAAAGTTCAAAATATTTCTTTCTTGACCGAGGATGAAAATTTGGATGACAGCCATAACTGGATAAATTGCCTGTTTAACAACCAGAGCTTCTCCTAAAAGAATGCTTCCCAAAATAATCCCTACAGAAGCATTTTTCCCCTTGAGTTGCCGCTCTTCATCAAAACGTGGTGTGAGGACTAGAAAGAGGCGATAGCTGCCAAAGATAAGAATAAAACTTATGAATACTGAAACCAAAAGTTCTAGCAAGCCAAAAATTATCTGCTGACCACTCATTTTTTTACCCTTTCTATGATCTTGCTGTCTTTATTATTTGTCTTTTTGTCATAAGGACACACTAAAACCATAGGGTGTCAGATGAATCAATACAGAGAACTACTTTTGCTGCAAGAAAAGAATGAAGGGCTACCCCTTCAAACCCTGAATCCGGAGACCTTGCTCTTGTACTATGACTCAGACTTAACGACGTTCTTGGCTACGGGTCCTCGATCGCTCTCTTCCACGTCAAAACTTACTTCTTCACCTTCAGCGAGGGTTTTGAAGCCCCCCATGGTGATAGAAGAAAAGTGAACAAATATGTCCCGACCTTCTTCCTCTTTAATGAATCCGTATCCTTTTTTGTCGTTGAACCACTTTACGATCCCTTTTGGCAAAGCGTCGACCTCCTTTAAAAATTTTTCTCTTATGGTCCCAAGCCTTAGGTCGCGGCTCTGTCACAGGGCAAAATCCTTTAGAGCAAAGCCGACCCCCGATAAAGCAGGGCCATTTCTTATGTCTAAATACAATTTATAAATTAAAAATAAAATTTATTCAAGGAAAAAATAACCTTTTATTTATGTTTTTAAATGTTAATTTCTCCTATTTTCCATCATTTTAAGCCTGCTGAGAGGAGAAGATAAGGGTGCTTGTTCCCATGTAATCCCATGTATTATTTTTAAGCACTCGAATATGTCTGATCATGGAAAGCATCTCTAAATCCTTTAACGCTCATTGCCAAAACCTCCCTTACTATCTACTTTTTTGACAAAAGCAATTAATTAAATATACTTGTAGCTGATTTAAGCCTTAGGAAGAGAATACATCCATAAGGATGTTTTTAAGAATTGAGAAAAATATAAAATCTGCCTATAATGGGAATCTTGCCGCCAGAGAGAATTCATATTAGATATTGAAATTATTGCTGAAACGACTTTGCTTGATAATTTCTTAGATTATTTATAAACTTAAAAGAAAAAAGGAAGAGGAGGGATTTTTCGCATGAGAAATTTAAGGTCTGGTATTGAATTTATAGTGGCAATTCCTTCCTACATGGAGGCAGATACCATATCCTTTGTTACAAAGCAGGTCGATCTCGGGCTCGCAAAATACTATGGCAATCTCAACTCAATTATTCTTAACGTTGATAACAACAGCGAAGACGACACAAAGGGAGCATTTCTTTCTACGAATACCAAAACTCCAAAGCACTACATTACGACTCCTGAAGGAGTGAAAGGTAAAGGAAATAACTTCCTTAATTTTTTAAAGTTTGCGAAAAGTCATACTGCTACTCTTAAGGCAGCTTTAACTGTTGATGCTGACCTGCGTTCGATAACTCCTGAATGGATAAAGTACCTGGGTGAGCCAATTCTTAAGGGATATGATTACACTTTGCCCCTGTATTCTCGGCATCAATTCGATGGAACGATAACCAATCATATCTGCTATCCGCTGCTCTATGGTTTACTGGGTGAACATTTGCGTCAGCCTATTGGTGGTGAGTTTGGCTTTTCCCCTGCACTTATGAATCACTGGTTGAAGCAAAAATGGAATCCTCAGGCAAGACAGTATGGGGTTGATGTCTTTATGGCGCTCCACGCCATTTTCGGCAACTTCAAGATTTGCGAAACAGGCCTTGGGGCAAAAATACACAAAGCCAGCGCGCCAAAACTCGGGCCTATGTTTACTCAAGTGATTACAACATTATTTGATCTCCTTCTCTCCAAAGAGTCATCCTGGATGAGTATTCCAGTGATAAAGCCTAAGCCTAAAAAAAGATTCGGCCTTCAAGAGCTCTGTCTACCGCAGGAACTGAAGATCGACATGAGAGAGCTAAAAGATAAACTGAGGAAAGAATACTATCCAAGAGAAAAGCTTCTAAGAAGAATTCTAAGTGATTATGCCAGTTCAAGCCTGGCAATAATGTTTGAACACGATGTTTACAACATTGACATTCTGATGTGGACCCAGCTAGTTTATCAGCTGCTTTTTTCTTACAGGAATGGTTCTCCAAGAGCCAGAAAAGACATTGTAGAAGCCCTTAAGCCCCTCTATTTCACACGTTCAGTGACTTTTGATTACATGACATGGCGTTACAGTCCACCGTATGTTGAAGAAGCAATACTCGAACAGGCCAAGGCCTTTGCAGCTCAAAAGCCCTATTATTCAGGACTACATGTGAACGATGCAAAAAAGAAGGCAGCAAAGTAGCTGGGATCAGACCTTTCAAACTTTTATAAATTAATTTTCTTGCCTTTTGCTTAATAGCCCAACCGTTTTAATAATCCTAAAATCTTTAATTCATGAATGCACAAAAGGTTTGACGCTATCCGTAACAAATTACAAGAGTTTTAAAGGTCTGATCCCTTATTCCATATTCAGATAAAATTAGAATGCCTGAAAGTGAGATTTTCTTGTGATATAGCCGTCAAATAAAATAGAAGACAATTGATAATAAATATAAAAGATTTTTTTTAAATCTCATTAAAAAGGAGGTATGAGGATGAACAATTTAAAAGGAAAAAAGACTAAAAAATTAATTGCCGGGGTTCTAGTATTGTTTCTTTTCACGATGATTGCAGCTTCCGATCAACTTTATGCAAGGGGATGTAAAAGAGCTTTAATAGACTGCATGGTTGATGCAGGAACTGCAACAGTGATGGGAGCGATCGCAGGTTTTTTTTCAGGCAACATAATTGGTTCGATTCTTGGCGCGACCGCAGCTGGTGGTTCCTATGCGACAATGTGCCTTAGTGGCTACGACTTCTGTAAGCGCTATTATAGGTAGTGCCTTACCAGGCAATTAAAGACTAAAGGAGGGAAAATATGATTTTACAAATCCAAAAACACATGAAAAAAGCATCTCTAATCTTGATCATTTTAACAATTTTCTTAAGCGCAAATGTATCTTCACTGGAGGCTGGAAGGTGTGAGAAAGCTTTTTTGAATTGTTTTCTCGGTTCGTTACGGTCCCTACCCAATTTCACAAGGGTATATCTAAATATTGGTTACTGTCTTAATGGCTGGGTATTTTGTGGTAAATATCTTGAAAAATAAGTTGCCGCAGAATGAAGAGCTTTAAAAAAATAAACAGCATCCGTAATCTTGAACTCCTCAAGAGACGATCATAGAATTGAGAAAACTATTATTTCTTGTTTCTTTATTGGCAATAGCTCTTTATGTCCATCTTCCATCGTTAAGCGGAAAAGACATCCAGAAAATACTCCTTGAAGAAGTTCTTTCTATAGGAAGCTTGGAGGACGATGCTTTATTTCAGTGGGTTGGAGTTATCTCTGATTCCGATAGTTATATTTATGTTACTGATAACATGGATTATTCACTTAAAAAATTCGATGACCAGGGAAATCTCATAAAGAAAGCAGGACGAAAAGGACAAGGTCCGGGGGAATTTTTAGCCCCCCGGTATTTAGGAATCTCAAACGAGTTTCTTTATGTCACAGATCAGTTTAAATCCAAAATTCAGGTTTTTGATAAAAATTTAAACTATAGCCGCAGCCTGCCGATTTCAATGCCTGTTTCCGATTTAAAAGTTCTCTCTGATGATAAGATTGCAGTAACCACAATCTCCATGTCTAAAACCGGAAGGATCTTCATCTTTAACTCAAAAGGAAAGATTAAACGCGAACTCCTGTACTCTGATAAAAAATCACCTCTCATGATTGATAACGTGAACTTTGATTTTGACGTTCAAGGCAACCTTTACGTTGTTTATAATTACCAGGATAAGATTGAAAAATTTGATCCTGAAGGAAGAAAAATATGGACAAAAAAATTGCTAAACATCAAAAAAATTAAAAGAGAAAAAATTGGGCAATTCACACTACCCACAAAATTTGTCTACAAAGATGTAGCTCTGGACAGTTCAGGAAATTTATTCATCCTTGGGGGCGGTTTTTCTAAAAATCCAAGCTGTGATGTTTATGTTCTTACCCCTGAAGGTAATCATTTGACCACTTTTACATTGCCCGATTCAAGCCACTGCATTTATGTCGACGGAAACGACTTCCTTTATTCCCGGATTAATGAGGGAGTAACCCTTAGAAAATTCAAAATAAAGTATGTTTATGAATAAAATGCTCGCTTGACTTCAAGTTTTCTTTTGCTATAAGCTATACAAGAAATTCTTGCATCTAAACTCGAGAAGGGAATTTTCATTTCCCTGAAGGAGAGTGCCAAATGCTTTGGTGGGTTTTGTTCCTGCTTGTTTTGGTAATTCTATCCTACTTGTCACAATTAGGGATCCTTTTTACTATGCAAATAAAGTCCCCATACTTAGTTGCTACTATTATAAACATTATGATTCTAGGTTGTATTGTTGGAGTTGTTGTTAGAATTCTGAAAAGGACGAGGAAAAAAGAAAAAGAAACACTCATCCTAAAGGTAAAAGAGCTAGAGGAAAAACTAAAGGCTAAAGAAGAAGAGAACAGCAGTTAAATATACGAGCACATAAATCTACAAACGTCTCCTGTGACGCTAACTTTTCTAATCCCATAAAAAATGGTTATCCTCCTTTTTTCCTCTCAAAAACATTGAATATTCCAGAAGGTTCTGGCATTAGATGAAGTTATATTCTTAAAAATCTAATGAAAATGAACACAATAGATGATGTAAAGACCATCGATTTTCATGTCCACATCGGCCTCAAAGAGCACTGGTATGAATGGATCCACGATTACCAAAAGAAAGCTCATTCAGAGTATTACGAACGCTATGAGGAGATGATTGACCCAGAGAAGTTTGCTGCCTATCTCAAAAGCCATCAAATAGAAAGGGCCGTGATCTTGCCTGAAATAAGCCCTCTTACTACCGGTGTTGTCTCTAATGAATATGTCCTGGATTTTTGCCAGGGTAATGATATTTTCCTTCCTTTTTGCACTGTTAATCCTTCCCTGGTCAGCCAGCCAGCCCCAGAGTTTAGAAAATATATTAAAATGGGTGCAAAAGGAATAAAACTTTATCCTTCTTACAACCACTTCTATCCAAACGAAAGCTGCATCTATCCTATTTATGAAATAGCTCAAGAACATAGACTGCCGGTTCTCATCCATACAGGTTCTTCTGTGTTTAAAGGTTCAAAAATAAAATATGCTGATCCTATCCATTTGGATGATGTAGCTTCAGATTTTTCTGATCTCCCCCTACTCATGGCTCACAGCGGGAGAGGTCTATGGTATGAAAAAGCATTTTTTCTCTCTCGGCTTCATCGGAATCTTTATCTGGAAATTTCAGGACTACCCCCTAAAAATCTGCTGAATTATTTTCCCGACGTGGAGAAAAACATCGATAAATTTGTCTACGGATCTGATTGGCCAGGAATAAAAACGATTAACAGCAACATTGAAGCTATAAAAGAACTTCCCCTGGCTGAAGAATCTGTAAGAAAGATCCTCTACGAAAATGCTGCCGGCATTTTAGGATTATAAAGAAAAAGCAGCCTGTCCCCTTTTCCCCCCTTTTTTTTCAATTTTGGTCAATCGAACGAGATTATAGACTACAAATAAGACTATTGCTAAACTCATAACTTGAGCCACTGACAAAGAGAAAAAAGGACTTGGCGTAGTTATCCTGAAGAACTCTATGATAAATCTTTCAACACCCCACGCAAAAAGGTAGATTGAAAAGATGTATCCCTGAGGATAATTTTTCTTTCTTATCCGCCAAAGGAAAAGAAATATAAAGAGCATTGTAATACTTTCATATAACTGTGCTGGATGAAGGCTGAGATTGATTGAAGAATCTATTCCATAAAATTTTACACCCCAGGGAAGATTGGTGGGTTTGCCTAAACAACATCCGTTTAAAAAACAGCCTATTCTTCCGACAGAGATACCGATTGCTAACGCGGGCGCGGCGCTGTCAGCTACAATCCAGAAATTCCTTTTAGTAAGTTTCACGATTAAAAAAGCAATTAAAACAGAAAAGATGAATCCCCCATGATAAATTCTACCAGAAGATATCATTGTATGAACGGGGTCTTCAAGAAAATCTCTTAGAGAAAAATTAATTAAAATATAAAAAACTTTTGCTCCGCCAAAACCACTTAACAGCATCGTCAAGGATATCAACATGAATATTTTAAATTTCTCTCTTCTTCGTTTTAGTTCTATCCAAAATACATAGCTAGAAACGAAATAAGATAAAGCATACAATATTGAATAAAATGAAAGACTTAAGTTTCCTATGTCTATTTCAGGATACATCTTTGGATTTTATTGCTAATATGAGGAGTTCCCCAATTTTTTGTCACTCATGCAATTAGTTACGGGAAAACTTATAGCAAAGGAAAAATGTGATGTCAAAGTTAAAAAGAGACCGCGCTCTTTGATAAAAAATATTTTTTGGGTATGATAAAGTAAATTTATTAAAAATAATAATATATAGAAAGAGGTTTGCTTGTTAAAAAGGAGGAGAGGTTTCACCCTCATTGAGCTACTCGTCGTAGTGGCTATTGTCGCTATTCTTGCTATGATTGTTGTTCCCAATGTCTTAGTGGCTGCCCATAGATCCAAGCAGAAAACCACAATGAAGGATATAATCACCATCTCCACGGCCATTGTAGACTATGTCAATGATAATGGAACTGCTCCTCCTCAAAATGGTGCTTATGATGCCGGTGCGGCCTTCTATAGTATGCTTTCCCCTTTTTACATCAAAGTCCTCCCCTTTAACGACAAATGGGGCTATGGCTTCCGAGTTTGGACCCGTAGCGATGCAGATGGAAACTATGGAATCTCGAGTGCCAGCAAAGATGACTTTTTAGTTGCTTCCTTCGCACGCGATAAAATAAAAGATAATTTTTCCTTCAATATTAGCGATCCTGAAGGTGATTCTTCAACATCAGTAGAATGACGGATTTCGACAAGGATTTAGTTATGTGGAATGGTTCCTGGATCCGGCGCCCGAAGCCAAGGCAGACTCCTAGCCAGGGTTGTTAATTTACAGGCAGCTTTCCTTAAAAGTTCTTTTCAGATCTAGGAAAGATAATAAATCTCCAGATTTAGGAAAAGGAATTTTCTTTTTCACTACATAATACAAGCTATTTTATTAATCTTTGTGTTAACTTGACTTCAAGTTTTTCCTTTGCTATAAGCTAAAAAAGGACTTTATATATCTTGGCTAAAGAAAAAAATTTTCATCCCAATAAGGAAGGAAAGAACTGATTTGGCTAATTTTCACACTATTGGCTCTAACATTTATTTCTTATTTCTTACAAAATGGCACCCCTTTTCTCCTGGATATGAGGTTTCCGTTTTTTAATGCTCATTTTATAAATACTCTAATTCTCGTTTGCATAGCGATAATGATGCTTAGAATTCTAAGAAGGATGAAGAAAAAAGAAAAGGAAACCCTCGCCCATAAGATAAAAGAACTTGAGGCAGAATTGAAGGCACTCAAAGAAAAGGGAAATAATTAAATATACGAGCCCATATAAAAGAAATATTGAAGCCGTATGCGAGATGAGAAATTTTTCTTCCAGCACGCCTTTTCTGCCCAAACAAGAAAGAATAGGGAAAAGAAGGCTTGCTGCTCAAAAATGTTTAGAGGTTTTTCGCTTGTGGAGCTACTTATTGTAGTTGCTATTATTGGTATTCTTGCATCGATAGCTGTTCCCAATTTCATGACATCTGTCCATAGAGCAAAGCAGAAAAGCACCATGAAGGATATCGTTTCCATCTCTACAGTCATTACAGACTATGTTACCGATAATGAATCCACTCCTGCTCAAGATGGCACTTATAATGGAAGTACAGACTTTTACAAGGCACTTTCCCCTTTCTACATCAAAGTCCTCCCTATTACCGACAAATGGGGTAATGATTTTCGAGTCTGGACTGGAGAAAGCGCTAACCAATACGGGATTTCTAATCCTACGCTAAATGATTTTTTAGTTGCTTCCTTTGGGCGTGATAATAAACAAGACAGTTTTTTCTTCAGACCAAACGACCCTGAGGGAGGGAGCTTTCTCCTCACCAGAATGTCGGATTTTAACAAAGATTTGATTATGTGGAATGGTTCTTGGATTCGGCGCCCCGGGATACGTTCTCGCCGGGGTTGCTAATTTTCAGTAAGGTTTCCTTAATATCTCTAAAAGAATTATTTATCTCGAGATTTCTTCCCGTATATCTTACGGAGCTTAGACTTGCATATTTTCGCCGACCGGTCTTTGGCAATTGGCCAGAGTGTAAAGCATCGTCCTTAGGAGGAATAATTCGTTTCTTGGGGATCACTCTTCAATACTCTGAATTTACCAGAACTTCTTCTCCGAAGCTTCCGTTGTGGGGCAAAGGTTTATTTGTAGAATTTACAGCCCGCATAATTCTGATGGCACGGATGCCCGCTTCAAAAGCAGCTTCTATATCAGAATCTGCATCTCCGTAAAATATTTGAATTTTATTTTCTTTAATCGGTTTGATCTTTAAATTTTCGCCCAACTTGAAGCCAGTAAAAATCACTTTGTTAAGATTTTCTAAATCAAAAGTTTTCTCAAGAAGTTCAGTGACTGATTCTGTTTTTGTTTTTGTTCTCGCCGTTATAAAATAAATTGAATCCCCCCTTTTTTTATGCAATTCAATCAACTTCCGGGCACATTCTTTAGGAAGACTAAATTGATCAAGCCCGTTGTTCATTTCATTCCAAAATTCTTCCATAATTGCAAAGGCCCTGTTTCCCGGGGAATACTTCTGCCGTCCATAATAAAAACCGGGGCTAGAAAACAACACGGTATCATCAACATCGAATCCAACACTCATCGGTGGTTGATTCTCCAGACTCCTAGCAATATCTTTTAAAGTAAGCCAGCGAATATTTTCCTCTTGTTCAACACAGGCATAATTCACCCATACAACACATATAAAAGCGATGATAAAAGCTATTCTTTTATACATTTCGTCTTCTCCTTTTTTGGGAACCATGAATAAATATCACATAATCCTATAGCATAGGAAAAAATTGATGTCAAAAAATTTGGGCTCAGACCTTATCCACCGGGGTCAGGCCTTATCCACCGGAATGGCATAAGGACAAAAAGCATGCCAATATCTTTTCCTGATGGCAAGGCCTGACCCCAGAGGACAAAAAGCATGCCAATATCTTTTCCTGATGGCAAGGCCTGACCCCAGAGGACAAAAAGCATGCCAATATCTTTTCCTGATGGCAAGGCCTGACCCCAGAGGACAAAAAGCAATGAAATATCACTT
>Ga0255055_10000607_pt1 | contig 27552 bp, 27 predicted proteins | sample JV7_2_27_MG_FD_188633 | JGI IMG/M metagenome (GOLD analysis project Ga0255055, IMG submission 188633) | Seawater microbial communities from Jervis Inlet, British Columbia, Canada - JV7_2_27 | ecosystem: Environmental > Aquatic > Marine > Inlet | place: Canada: British Columbia | collected...
CGGGCCTTGACCCGCCTGCCTGGCGCGCAGCGCGAAACGCCAATCTGCGAGAGATCCAAGCGCAAGGTCACTATGAATGGCGTGTGTCGACCGCTTGCACACGACGGAGCTTGGCGGAGAACGCGGTGTCGCGATTCAAAACTTTGTTTGGAGGAAGGTTCTGGGCCCGAACACTCATAAGTCAGCAGGTCGAAGCATTGGTCAAGTGCGCCGCACTCAACCGGATGACAGGGCTGGGTATGCCGGCCTCGGTGCGAGTCCTGTGAACCCATACCCCACTGCACACCAGTTATCGGCTGAGCGCGACAATAATGCAACAACGTCGGTGACGGGTCCTATCTATGGTTTGAGTCGCCACGTTCCCTGCTGTCCTGAATGACCTTGCCGTCACGCAGTCGGATCCGACGCGGCGCGTGAGCGGCGATGTCCTCTTCGTGGGTGACCAGCACTACAGTGGCGCCTTGGTTCGACAGATCGTCGAAGATTCCTATGATCTCCTCGGAGGTTGCCGAGTCGAGGTTCCCTGTCGGCTCGTCGGCCAGGAGGATCGAAGGCTCATTGACCAGAGCTCGAGCAATAGCAAGGCGCTGGCACTCACCTCCCGAAAGCTCATTGGGGCGATGGCTGAGCCGGTCACCCAGACCCACTCGCTCGAGCGCCTCCACCGCCCTTCGGCGTCGCTCGACCGTTGATGCGCCAGCGTAAAGAAGCGGCAGGGCCGCGTTGTCCACCGCGTTCGCCCGCGGCAGGAGGTCAAAACTCTGGAACACGAAACCGATCTCGCGGTTCCGGATCGAAGTCAGTTCGTCGTCGACGAGGTCGTGAACGGCATTTCCGTTCAGCGTATAGGAGCCGCGGTTAGGTGTGTCAAGACAACCAAGGACGTTCATCAAAGTGGATTTGCCACTCCCAGATGGACCCATGACTGCCACGTATTCGCCACGGTCAATCACTAGGTCAATGCCGTCCAAGGCTCGTACCTCCGTGCCACCCATCAAATACACACGCTCAACTCCTAGGAGCTGGATGACCTGTGCGTGAACCGTGGTCACATCAATCCCCTCATTCGTATCGAAGCGACTCGATCGGATCAAGGTTGGCGGCACGGTAGGCAGGGTACACACCCGACAGGAGGCCCACAATCAGCGCAACACCTGTGGCGAGTAGCACGGACCACAGAGTCACGAGGGTCGTCCAGCCAACTGCGGCTGCAACCGCGCGGGCGATCAATAGCCCCATCAGCACTCCTGCGATCCCACCCAGCGCGGAAATCGAGAACGACTCGACGATGAACTGGACGAGAATGTCCCGACGCTTTGCTCCCACCGCTCGGCGGATCCCGATTTCTCGAGTCCGTTCCAAAACGGATGCCAGCATGATGTTCATGATGCCGATGCCGCCTACAAGGAGTGAGATACCGGCGATGCAACCCATGACGAAATTGAACAGACGCTGCGTCCTGCGGCTCTCCGCCAAAAGTGCTTCCGGGACAACCAGTTCGTAGTCATCGGCACCCCCGTGCAAGTGCTCCAGGAGGTTGCCAATCATCTCTGCCGCCTCGGTGCCGAACTCCGCGTCCTCGAGATGCACGATGATCTCGGTCAGCGGTGAGTCCAAGGGGCTCCTATCGAACTTGCGAAGTGCCGTGGACACCGGAAGGTAGATCGATCGTGAAGTCGACGAGATGGAGACTCCCTGAAAGGTATCAACCTCTGCGCCACCGGAGAGCACTCCCACAACCTCGAACCAGACATCGTTGACCTTGATGTGCCGGCCAAGGGTCTCATTGAGGCCGAAAACCTCTTGCCGCAATTCCTCACCGACTACGGCCACCTGAGCGTGCTCCGCGGTGTCTCTTGGGTCGAGGAATCTGCCTTCGGTGAGACTAAGATTGACCAGTCCGGCGTGCTCCGGCACCACTCCAAAAACCTTGGCTTCGACTGTGCCCGAGGCAGCAAGGACCTCCCACGGCTCGACCTCGACCTTGGGCGCCACCAACTCGACTCCCGGAACTGCGTCGCGAATCGCCTCAGCGTCGCGTAGGGAGACGCCAAGACTCTTGGTCCGTACCTCGCGTGCCTCGTCTGGCTTGAGCTCCTTGGCCCGCACCACAACGTTCTCGAGCCCCAGGCGTGAGATTGTTTCAAGAGCCTCCTGCTCTGCGCCGGCACCGATCGACAGCATTGCGATCACCGCGCCGACACCGAAAATGATGCCCAGCATGGTCAAAGCCGAGCGCATTTTGTGATCGACGATCGACCCCAGGGATATGAGGATCGCCTCGCGGACTATCACGGTTCCTCCTGGCTAACTTCGGCGACCAAGGGAGGACGGGCCATAGCAACTTCCTCGCCCTCCTCGAGGCCTCCTGTCACCTCTACCAAACCGAGGGAGCGAACGCCCAGCTCGATCGTGCGAGAGGCAAAGCGAGCGCCATCACGGACATAGACATAGGGGCCGTCGGAGCCGACGAAGATGGACTGGCGCGGCACTACCAAGGCGTCCTCAGCTTCCTCGAGAAACAGCCTGGCTCTGACCCGTTGGCCGGGTCGTGGAGGCACATCCTCCTGGTTCTCGATCTCGAGGGTGACCGTGAAGTACTGCACTGGCGAGCCGCGAAAGCGCGGTTCTGCCACGGCACCCACGCTCGAGATAACTGCTACGTGGACTGTCGCGGGATAGGCCTCGAGCACTACCTCCGCGCGTTTGCCAACTTCCAGGCCCCCGGCATCGGCCTCCAGCACGAAGACATTGACCTCCATCACCGACAGGTCAGGGATCTCGGCAATGCCTTGACTGCGCCACATCTGAGCACCGATTTGCGGCGGCTCGCCGCTCCAGTCCCGGGCCCAGGTCAGAAGACCGCCGTGGGGTGCTTGCACCTCAAGTGCCTGGAGTCCCTTGCTTGCCCTGTCGATCTTGAGTTTCGCCTTGCGCTTCTCAATCGCGAGGAGTTCGAGCTCGGTTTGCCCGAGAGAAGTCTGGGTGTCCCGCATCGTGGCGGCGATCCGTTTATGTTCAGCGGCCAGCGTTTCGTCGATCTGATCCTCGACGATCTCAATCCGCGCGTAGATGCCTTCATCGGTCTTCTGGAAGCGCTGGGCGTGGTCGAGCTCGAGGTCGGCGATGGTAAGGGCGGTCTCGTGCTCTGCCTCCTTGGTGTCGATCTTCGACTCCGCCTTCATGGCCCTGAGATCGGCGCGCTCGAGATCTCGTCGACCCTGGACCAATAGGTCTTCGAGATCCGTGGCGTCGAAACGCGCCAGAACGTCCCCTTCGGCGACTAGCCCTTCCGAATGCAGCCATGCGAGGCGCACCATGCCCTCAACTTCTTGGGGCACCCCTACTTTGGTCACTTTGGCAGACTTGAGATTGCCCTCCGCTGTAACCTGCTGACGAAAGGCCCTTCGCGTGACCAAATAGGTGGCCACATCCGCAGGTGGAGAGCACGCGGACAGAACCGCGACTAGCGGAAGCAGTCTCTTCGCGGAGTAACTCACCCTCCCTCTCCCAGTCTGCTGTCTCGCAGCCGGACCCGGTCGCCTTCCTCGAGCCCATCCACCACGGCGAAGAACTCCTTGTTTCGGGGACCGAAGCGAGGGACGACACGGAGTTCGCCGGCCAGTCTCTTGACGTAGACTGCCGCGCCCTCAGGCTCGACGAATACTGCCCCCTCGGGGACTACCAGGGCATCGACCAATCTCTCGACCTCGATCTCGCCGCGAAACCGCATACCCGGTCGCATTCGCTCGGTATCAGTCCGATCGAGCTCGATTTCAAGCTTGACCACCTTCTTCGGATTCCGGCGCGACTTTCGCTCGACTGCCCGGCGGATTTGGCACACCGTACCGCCGTATGCCTGGTCCGGATGCGCATCGAGGTGTAGGCTCACTCGATTGCCAATCTCAAGGCGGCCCATGTGCGCTTCGGCGACTTCGCCTTCGGCCTCAATACGGCTCAAGTCAGGTATCTCCAGCAACCTCTCGGCCCGCCAGACTGAATCGCCCACCTTCTTCTTTTCACGGTTCCAACGGTTGGCAATGTAGGTCACCGTGCCGGCGCGTTGCGCTTTGACATTCATCGCCTCTATGCCGTCTCGGAGCTCGTTGACTCTTGCCGTCGCTCGGTCTCGTTTTCCGACCAGTGCTGCCACATCTGCTGCTCCACGTACCGCGACGTGCCCAAGGGTGCCTTGCAACGACTCGATTTCCAGCAGCGCCAATCGGTGGTCGATACGTGCCCTCTGAAGGTCCGCAGATGCCGAAATCTCTTCGGGGACATCAAGCACAAGCTCAGCTTTGCGTGCTCTGGCTTCAGCCTCGGCGAGTCGCTTCTCTAGACCCTTTCGCTCCATCTTGTGGTCCGTCTCGGCCTTTTCAAGGCTCTTCTGCGCTTCGTCGCTTTCAGCGACTTTCTGCTGCAGCTTCTGCTCGAGTTGGCTGGTGTCGAACCGCAATACCGGCTGACCTGCAGTGACTTCCGATCCTTCCGGCGCCATCCATACAATGGTGAAATTCCAAGTGTTCTTGATCTGCGGTGGACCTAGCTGCTCGCTGTCCACCGCCCTGAGCTCCCCCTCGACGTCGACCGCGACGACCAGGTCACGGCGCTCGACGCGACTCCAACTTGACTCGCTGGACCTGAGCTCAAGGGCCAGAATCCCGACCGCAGTGAGAAGGAGCGCGGCCAGGCTCAGACCTAAAACGTGACGATTCTTCTGCCCCAATTCTCTTCCGCCCTAGCCTTATCCGGGCCCGCTTCGGGTAGTCACACGGCCCAACTTGGAGCCCTCATCGAGCCCATCGCGTACGACGCAGAAGCGAGCGTTGCAGGGCCCGACTTCAACCTCTACTAGCTCACCGGTCGCCTCCGCGGCCTTTGTCAGCTCACTTGAGAAAACCAGGGCTTCCCGTGGGACTAGTAGAGCATTCTGGATCAGCTCTCCCTCGACGACTAGCTTGACCGACATTCCCGGCCTCATGCGGACTGGGTCGATCTCGTCGAGGTCGATTGTGACGTCGAAGTAGCGCCGTGCCGAGAAGGCACCAGCTTCCGCGGCCACGGCACTGACTGCGCGAATCGAGCCTTCGAGTTCGAGTTTTGGAAAGGCGTCAAGCGTGGCATGAACTTTCTGGCCCACGGAGACGCAACCATCGTCGACGTCAAAGAGCCGAGCCTTGACGAAGAGGGAATCGAGGTCGGGAAGTTGAGCAACCGAGAGTCCCGGCCAAACGGTGTCGCCAGCCCGTATCGGACGTCCTTCTCTGGGATTGGTTCCACGGACCACGATGCCGTCGCGTGGCGCTCTGAGGCTGAGCTTCTCGATCGACGCCTCAGCCCGCGAGGCCGCATCGCGTGCCGTGTCGAGGGCGATCTGCTGGATTCGAACGTCGGCTTGACCAGCCTCCCGGGCTGCCTCCAGGGCCAACTCAGCCTCCTCGAGACCGAGATGAGCGCGTCTCAACGCGAGCTGAGCTTCGGCATACTCGCGTTCCGACAGAATCTCGGCTGGCACCCAAGCGGCTAGCTCTGCTTTCTCGACCTCGGCACACCGTTGCTCAACATTGAAAGAGGCCTCGGCGACTTCCGCCGCCACCCGTGAGCGTTCACTGACCAGGAGATTTGAGGCCTCGATCGCTTGGGTACGCATGTCCTCGATGTTCGAGAAGAGCTGCGAGTTGTCGAACTCGACTACCACCTCCCCCTTGGAGACGGCGGCACCTTCCTCACTGACGAAGCGAAGTGTGAGTGGCCAGATATTGACATTGGGAGCGGTTAGGATCTCCGCTTCCTCGGCTTCGACTTCGCCAGTCAAGAGCACCGACTCGGCGAAGTCACCGCGACGCACAACCAGTCCCTGACCACTCGCGCTCTGGGCTTGCGGCGCTGCCCTAGCTCCGAGATCTAGACACCCGGATGCGGTCACGGCGACAGCGACCAGAATTAGGGTAGATGTAGCCTTCACCAGACTTCACCTGCTCCGAGTGTTTGTACCACAAATCATGTTGCTGCCTAATCATATTAGCCTTGGGAGAACCGCCGTGAACGCGATACGCGGCTTGAAGTGACCCTGTCCCTGTCGTCTTTTCATCAGTCCTGTGGACAGCAGTCTTCGCGCCGGTAGCGGATATCCTCTCCGCGTGATGATTCGCCTTCTTGGGGTCTTGCTCCGATCCGCCGCTGCCGTCTTCCGGACCCGACGCCAGCTCGTCCTCGAGAACCTGGCTCTGCGGCAGCAGCTCTCGGTGTTCCGGGCCACATCGCGACGGCCGGCTCTGACTGACCTCGATCGAGCTTTCTGGACGCTCCTTCAACGCCGATGGAGCGACTGGAAACGAGCGTTGGTGATCGTCCACCCCGAAACGGTCGTCCGTTGGCACCGACAGGGGTTCAAGTACTACTGGCACTGGAAGAGTCGACGCGGCCAACCTGGAAGGCCACGACTCGACCCGGAGATCCGGACGCTCCTGCGACGGATGAGCCTTGCGAATCCGCTCTGGGGCGCACCGAGGATTCACGGCGAACTCCTCAAGCTGGGCATCGAGATCTCGCAAACGACTGTGGCGAAGTACATGCCCCGAGGGAGGCGACCTCCATCCCAGACGTGGCGAGCCTTCCTCGACAACCACGTGGAGGATCTGGTGGCGATCGACTTCTTCACCATCCCCTCAGCGACATTCAAGATTCTCTTCGTCTTCGTGGTCCTCTCCCACAACCGTCGACGAGTAGTGCACTTCAACGTCACCGAGCACCCGAGCGCTGAGTGGACGGCCCGGCAGATCATCGAGGCCTTCCCGTGGGACACGGCGCCGAGGTACCTACTACGCGATCGTGATGCCGTCTACCGGCATCGCTTCCAACGCCGGCTGGCCGGACTCGGGGTCACCGAAGTCCTCACAGCCCCCAGGTCACCCTGGCAAAACTCCTACGTGGAGCGCCTTATCGGCTCCATTCGACGCGAATGTCTCGATCACGTGATCGTCCTGGGCGAGGCACATCTCCGCCGCATCCTCGGTGCCTACATCGGCTACTACCAGGACTCGAGAACGCACCTCTCCTTGGACAAGGACGCTCCTGACCCCAGAGAAGTCCAGCCCCCGACGATGGGCAGGATCATCGAACTGCCCGAAGTCGGCGGGCTCCATCACCGCTACGAACGCCGCGCGGCGTAACTACCTCGCCGCAGTTCCACGCTTGTCATCCTGCCTCGAGGCGCCGTGGGGATGGCCGCGCTCGCACCCCACTTTCGCGGCTCATGCGATGGAGTCCTGCGCCAAGCCCCGAGCCAGACTGCTCTCGCTGCTCACCGGAGTCCAGTTGCACTCGCCTTGCTACTTACCGGATCAGTTTCCGACAGGGACAACCGATAAGGACCGCATTTTCGGGAACTTACGATGATGCCGCTTGTTCTCGTTTGTCCCCGTTGGTCCCCGATTGGCCGCCAGTGGAGTGTCAAGAGTGTGTCACGGATTCGGCCCCGTGAGCAGGTTCTCGAGCTCTCCAGAAGCTACAAATCGCATCCCCAGAATTAGTCCCTCGGTTTCGCGTTCGAGAAGATCGAGAACGGCTGTCAGCGTCTCCCACATCCGAATCCGGAGCCCGCGTCGCCCGGCAGCGCAAATCCTCGAACTTGAAACTCAGGCGGCCCGCTCAATCGGCTTCATGGCTCGGATCTTTGTCCAGGCCACTCTCCCCCACAGCAGGCCGAGAACGAACGAGTTTGAGCGCGTCAACCGCCGCTACTCGCTTCACCTGGTTGCCCCGCCATCTGTAGGCCTGCCGTACGGATCCTATCCCCGGCTCGTTCTCGCCTGGCTGAACACCGAAGCCCTGCGCACCAAGAGCCCCGAGCTCCACCTCGGCCCGACACTCAGCACCTTTATGCACAAGCTGAATCTGACTCCAGTCACGGGCAAACGCGGCACGGCCCGGCGCCTGCGCGATCAGCTTCACCGACTCTTCTCAACCTCGATCCGATGCACGAACTCAAACGAGGCTCCGGGCCGGGTCGAGTGCCTCGGCTACACCATTGCCCACGAGGACCACCTTGATTGGTCGCCTCCCGACCCGGCTCAAGGTCCCTGGTGGAAATCGACGATCACTCTCAGCGATGAGTTCTTCCGGGAGATCACTACCAACGCCGTTCCCGTCGATATACGCGCTTTCCGGGCTCTCAAGGCCTCTCCGCTGGCCCTCGACATCTACGCTTGGCTCACCTACCGCATGGGCTATCTGCGGAAACCGTGTCTCATACCCTGGAAAGGGCTTAAGACCCAGTTCGGTGCTGACTACGGGCGATTGAGGGACTTCAAGCGGAAGCTCTTGACACACCTGGCGGATGTCATCTGTGTCTACCCTCGAGTTCGTCTCACAGAGACGGCGTCGGTCCTCCTTTTCGGGCCGTCCAGACCTCCCATCAGGCGAACAAGCTGACTGGCGTCGGTCGCCTCGTGGAAAGGCTGGCGCTGGAAGCGCCCTCTGATATTCCGCCATACTATGGACCGATGGAGACCGCAGAGTTCCTCTCCGAAGCCGTAATTGTCCTCGCTGCCGCCGTCGCGGTGGTACTGCTCTCCACCCGCCTGCGCATCCCGCCGGTAGTCGGCTTCCTGATCAGCGGCATCCTCATAGGGCCCTCCGGCCTGGCCCTGGTACCGGAGACCGAGCAGGTCGAGGTGTTCGCCGAGATCGGCGTGGTTCTGCTGCTGTTCGTCATCGGGCTGCAGCTCAGCTCCGCCGAGATGAGAACCCTAGGCCGCTCGTTTCTGGTCGGCGGCTCCCTGCAGTGGGCTCTGACGACCGGGCTGACCATGGGGATCGTCATCGTCTTCGGGCTGCCGCTGGCCCACGCGCTCTTCATAGGCTTCGTGGTCAGCCTGTCGAGTACCGCGGTGGTCCTCAAGGAGTACCACGAGCGGCGCGAGACGACTACGCCACAGGGCAGAGTCGTGTTGGGCGTGCTGCTCCTTCAGGACCTGTTGATCGTGCCCATGATCGCCCTGACCCCGATTCTGGCGGGCTCGATCGAGGCTTCCGCCTCCGGCCTGATTTTGCGCTTCGGCGGCGGGCTGGCGGCGGTGGCTCTGGTGTTCTTCCTGGGCCGCGTCCTGATACGGCAGTTGACGCGGATCATCGCCGGCACTCGCATCCGAGAGCTCTTCGTCCTCGGTGCCCTGACCACCTGCCTCGGCATGGCCTGGTTCACGGCGCGTCTGGAGTTCTCGCTGGCTCTGGGTGCGTTCCTCGCCGGCGTGCTGGTCGCCGAAACCGAGTACAGCCATCAAGTGATCGCAGACATCGGCCCGTTTCGAGACCTGTTCGCCAGCATCTTCTTCGTCTCCATCGGTATGCTGGTCGACCTGCCCTTCGCGATGACCAAACTGCCGGTCCTCGCCGGGCTGGTCGTGCTGCTGGTCGTTGGCAAAGCGCTTGTGGCGGTGGCGGCGCTCAAGCTGGCCGGATTCACCAGCCGCATTGCCGTGGTCTGCGGCATCGGCCTGGCCCAGATCGGCGAGTTTTCCTTTGTCCTCATGGAGGTCGGCCGTGCGCACGGCTTGCTGCAGGGCGACCGGTTCCAGATTCTCCTGGTGGCAGCTGTTCTGACCGTCGCCTTGACGCCCATTCTGGTACACATCGCACCGGCGGTAGGCACCCGCATCGCCGCGCGGGGGCGCACGCGCTCCGGCGAGGGCTCGATGCGGGACCCGGCACTCTCCGACCACGTGGTCGTGGTCGGCTACGGCATGAACGGCAGTTTGCTCGCCCGGATTTTGGGCGAGACCCACATCCCCTACCTGGTGGTGGAGCTTGGCCCGGATGCGGCACGCCGCGCGCGCGGTGATGGCGTGCCGGTCCTGTTTGGCGACGCGACGCGAAAAGAGATACTGGAGCGGGCCGGCGTCGAAGGCGCTAAGATGATTGTTTTCGCGATCTCCGACTTCAGCGCCGTGAGTCGCTCTTTGAAAGCGGCCCGCCAGCTTTCGCCGAACGTTGAGATCGTGGTCCGCACACACAAGTTCAAGGAGATCGAGGACCTCCGCCGGGCCGGGGCGAATCAGGTCGTGGCCGAGGAGTTCGAGTCGGCAATCGAGATCTTCACCCGCGTCCTGGCGGCCTACCACGTACCGCGCAACGTAGTACGCGCCGAGACGCGGGCCCTGCGCGGCGAGGCCTACCGGATGCTGCGGAGCGCCCCGCGAGGCCAGGCCTTTGAAGCCGTCCTCGAGGCTCTAGAGGCCGGTACAACCGACATCTACCGCATCGCGGCAAAGGGTCGCGCGGACGGGCGTACCTTGAGAGAGCTCGGTTTGCGGCAGGAGACCGGGACCAGCGTGATCGCCGTGGTGCGCGGTGAGCAGGCGCATCCCAACCCATCGTCCGACCTATGCCTGGAGCGCGGCGATTGTCTGGTCCTGGTGGGCAGCCACGAAGAGATCGATCGTGCCTTCCGGTTTCTGGACGGCCATGCAACCAGCTGAGTGGTTCGTACTGAATGAAAGGGCGCGATCGGACTGCAGCGCAGCCTCCGGGAATGAAGTCGAGGTTGAAGATGTTGGAGCCAACGATGTTGCCGACCGAAATATCGCCGTGATCCTTGAAGACGGCTAGAAAAGTGACCGCGAACTCCGGTGCCGAAGTGCCGAGGGCGACCACGGTCAGCCCGATGACGAGTTCAGAAATGCCCAGATGCTCGCCGAGCCTGGCTGCGGCCTCGTCGATCTACTCCGTCGACTCGTTTGACACTCGCCCTATCGCGCTGCGACGCTGACCAGCTCCCGCTCGCTGATTCTCACCGGTGTGGTAAACGCCTCCGGCTTGACGGCCAGGACGGAGCAATCGATTCGAGCCAACACCTTCTCGGCGGTGTTTCCGATCAACACTCCGGCTGGCCCGCTCCTCGAGAGCGTTCCCATCACGACCACATCGACCTCCTCGCAGAGAGCGGCGATGACGTCGACAACTGGTCCCGTTTCTAGGCGGACATCGTGAGGCACGCGGCTCAGATCGCACTTCGCCAGAAGCTCGTCCAACCATCGCTCTGCGTCGTTTTTCGCCAAGGCGACAAGCTCATGACGATGACTGCGCGGCACGTTCTTCAGCCACCTCCCTGAGCCGTTGGACGCCCAAGGATCCAGGCAATGAACGATTCGAACCTCGCTGCCGTCGGATTCTGCGACTGACGCCGAGAGCTCCAGTACCCGTCGGCTCACGCTCTGTCGCTCGCTCCCATCCGCGCCCAGGTCGACAGCAGCCAGGATCCGCCGGCGAGGGTCGTCCTCGTCAGGCTTGATCACCCAGACGGGGCACGGACACTTCCTCAGGAGATGAAGCGCCGTGCTCCCGAACAGTTGGCCCGGTCCGCCTCCATTCGCCTCGGCGGTCATCAACACAAGATCGTGCTCATTGCGTAGGACCTGCCGAATGATCTCGAGGAACGGCCTGCCAATCAGCACCTGCGCTTCGACCGCTACTTTGCGCTCTCGGAGCGGGGCCACCAGAGTACGCAACTCCCGCAGGCGGCCGATCACGACGGCCTGCTGAAGTTCGGGCTCCCCCGCCACTGTCAGCCAAGGTCCGTCCGAATCCGGCAAGACGTCGACAACGCGTAGCGAGGCCTCATTCGGGGCGGCAAGCGCCTCCGCCCGACGTAGCGCAGCCTCTGGGCTGGCTGTTTCATTTGCATAGAGAAGGATCCTCTTGAAGCGTTTCATCGTGTCTCCTTTTCAGTGGACGTAGGTCCAAACACCTGAAATCACAGACAGTTAGATCGGCGAGACAAAGCCCTCCGGTTTGACCGTCAAGAGTGAGCAGCCGACTCTCCGGAGAACCCCTTCCGCCGTGTTGCCGATGAAGAAGCCGCGGATCCCTGTCCGGCAGACCGTGCCCATGACGAGAAGATCGATGCACTTTTCGTGGACGAGCCCGGAGATGGCGAGAGAGGGCGTTCCCGACACAAAATGGACCTGAGGATTCGATCCCGGCGACTGCACAGCGAGGAACTCATGAAGTCGCCTGTTGAGCTCGAGACGCGCAGTATGCTCCCACCGCTTCCACGTCTCCTGCGACTCCCCTACCGGGGCTCCAAACTGTTTCCAGGCGTGGACCACGTGAAGCTCGCTCTCCTCGAGCTTCGCCATGGAGACCGCGAGCTCCATGATCTTCCGGTTGAGAGAGTCCCTTTCCGGATCGGTCGGGTACGGATCGATGGCGGCCAGGACCCGCGTGTAACGGTCGCCGGGGCGTGGCCGAGCACCAGATCGCGCACGGACATTTGCGCATCAGGTGCATGGTGGTACCGTTGATCCAACCTCGTGCCTCCTCGCCACGACCTCCATCGGTCATCACGAGATCGTGTTTAAAGCTCTGCACCCGGCGAGTAATCTCGAGGAACGGCTTGCCGACTGTGAGCTCTGTCTCGATGTCGACGCCCTCATTTTGGGCCACTTTCGCCAGTCTGCCCAGCGCTTCACGTCGCTCTCTTAGATCGAGTTCGACCAATTCAGGAGGCAGGAGTTCTGAAGCCAGTTCATTATCGGGAACCACGTCGATCAACGTCAGCTTCGCCTGGTTTCTCCGAGCGAGGCGGAGCGCAAGATCGAAAATGCGACGGGGGAACGGCCCATCCTCTAGGCCGGCAACCAGCAAGATCTTGCGGAACCGTTTCATTGCGAGACCCTTCGCGATACGGGGCTGCGCGACAGGTCGCCCTCCACGCTGAACCGCAGGAGGCATCCGACCCCGCCCAGCCTGGTCAGGGCATCGCTCTGGTTCACGACCTCGACCCCACAGCCGGTCCGTTCGGCGAAGCGCACCATCTCTTCCTTCGGGTCGAACTCACGCCATCCCTCGGAGCCGCACTCGGGGCAGCGCGAGGACCGGCTCACTCTCTCCCGGAGGAGATGGCAGATCTTGCACGTCCTGACCGGCGCCGGAGAATAGTCTGCTGTTACGACCAGAACATTTGCTCGTCCCTGCCTCAGCACCTCGAGACATGTGTCGGTTCCAGCGGTCGCCAGTCCACCACTGCGCAGTTGCTGAACAAGCTTCTCTGCCACTGCTTGGGACTCCTGCTCCTCTCGGGCAACAAATGCATTGATCGAGGCCTCCACGACTTCCGATAGCGGCGTCCTGCTTGACGCGGGCAACCGATCGACGAGCATCGCGGAAACACCTTTCGGCAGCATCTCTCGCATCTGGGCGGTCGCAGCCGGATGACCGGCCAAGATCAAGTGGTTGTGACCTCCTTCACCGACCAACTTCGCCAACAATCTCGCCTGCTCTCGAAAGAACCTCAGCCGGTGATGACCGCGACGATTCCGGTAGTGAAGCTTGGTCCATTCCCGTCCCAGGCGCTTGCGCAGCTCAGGGCGCTTTTTCCAGAGATCTTTGGTCACCGCGCCGAGGTTGACCGCCACGATTCGTACCTCTTCTTTGCTACACAAGACGACCACATATCGCTCGTAGGTATCCTTCAACTCGACGAGGTGGTAGATGTTGGGTACGGTGTCAACCGCCATCCAGTCCGGTAGCGAGACATGGAACTGGAGTGGCAGGACGAACCGCTGGCCACCAGCGCGCGAGAAAATCGCAGCCCCCCTGGAGTCCGGAAGAAGCCGTGTGCTGATGAAAGACCGGATCGGCTCGACCGCGTTCTCGAAGTCCTGTCGCTCTCGCCCGCTCAGCGTGTTTCTAAGGTTCCGCACACGTTCTTCGATTGCGAACGGCCTGGCGAGCCGGCCCCTGGCAACAGCCAAATAGCAACTAACCACTGGCGCATCGGTCTCGCGCAGGGTGGCTAGGGTACGGACATGGGCTTTCAGATCGGCTCTATCCACCGACTCGCCCCTTTCTCCGCGCCTCCCACGAATTCCCACAGAGTTTTCGAGTCAAGCTGCCCTGGGTTTGGAGAGCCTTCTGGCACAGCGTAGATGAGCTACCTTGTCGCCCACGGAGACCCTGCTTTCGTGACTGCCAAAAATAAGACAGCAGACAGCGCAGAATTCCGATGGTCTGATGACTGGCACTGCACTCGCGATCGTCTTACTGACCATTTTCCTGCTCGACTGCTTACGGGAGGTGGCTTGTCTCATCTTGATACCTCCAACAGTTGCCTTCTCAGTCAAGAATGAATGTGAATCCGACATGGACTCTTTTCACGGCGGTTGGCCTGCTCGTCGGTCATCAAGTCCTGGCACATCGCGGGCAACCTCCTCTGCGACCTTCCTTCAGTCACCATCGCGAGAGCAAACCAAGGCCGGGAGCCACTGAGACGGTGGGAGAGACTTTACGCGCTGTATGAAGCGCGAGAAGGCGGGCCTTTAGCGCCGCTGCCGGGCGGCGAGATCCGATTGGGATAGGACTCTGTGATGCGACTCCCGGCATGGGTTGTACCCTCTTTTGTGAGCCTGTTGACGCCTTCCTCCGGCATTGGTCCTTCTCCTCTTTGGAGAACTCCTTCGCCGCTCGGGAGCAGCCTAGCTCGCCTGATATACTTGAATCAAGAGAGAACCATCGAAGGTTCTTTTCGCTTTTTCCGAATAAACGATGCCGATCCCGTTCCTGAACTTCCAGCACCTCTACTACTTCTGGATGGTGGCCAGAGAGGGGGGGATCTCGCACGCCAGCGAAGTCCTAGACCTCTCGCCGTCGACGATCAGCGCGCAGATCAGCCAGCTGGAGAAGTCCCTCCAGGTGAAGCTATTCCGGAGGGTGGGAAGGAACATCCGCCTGACCGATGTCGGCCAGATCGCTTTTCGCTACGCCGACCAGATCTTCGGGCTCGGCCGTGAGCTGACCCACGCCCTCAAGGGCTGGGATACGGAAGGCCCCCTCAGTCTCCAGGTCGGCATCGCGGATGCGGTGCCAAAACTCGTCGCCACGAAGCTCCTGCAACCCGCGTTCGCTGTTTCTCCGGAGATCCGGTTGACCTGCCGAGAGGGCCGTCCCGAGCCGCTTCTCGCTGAACTGGCACTGCATCATTTCGATCTGATTCTCCTCGACGCTCCCGTCGACCCAAGGGCCAATATCCGAGCCTTTAGCCGGCTCCTCCGAGAGTGTGACATCGCGATCTTCGGGACTCCTGAGCTGCTTCGGCAGTACGGTCACGGCTTCCCCGCATCTCTGGAGGGAGCCCCTGTCCTCCTGCCCACTCCTGACTCTTCCATCCGGAGATCATTCGGTCGCTGGCTCGAAGCGCGGGGACTCCAACCACGAGTCGTGGGAGAGTTCGAAGACGGGGCCCTGATGAAGGCTTTCGGCGAGGCCGGTGCTGGACTCTTCCCAGCGCCGTCGATCATCGCCGACGACCTCAAGCGACAGGCAGGTGTCGACTGCTTGGGCTCGCTTGAGGGTACCCGCGCACGCTATTACGCGGTCACCGTCGAGCGACAGCTAGAGCATCCGGCTGTTCAGGCGATCTGCGACGCTGCCCGCGAGGTTGAAACCTAGAGGCGGCGAACCGCTTCCCCCTCGAGGGTTGGCAGAGAAAGGATGAAGAGCGGAACGCCTACAGCCACGGCGCCCAGGATGAGCCAGACCCACCAGATCTGGACCATCAACGCAGAGATGGCCAGTGTGATCCAGAGAACACAGATCGACACAGCCTTCGCTCTCGCTGGGATTCCGTTTCCCGCCCGGTAGTTCGCGATGTAGCTTCCGGTAACCCTGTTCGTCAGCAGCCAACGATAGAGCCTGTTTGAACTCCGGACATAACAAGCGGCCGCAACCAGGAAGAACGGTGTCGCCGGCAAGAGCGGTAGGAAGATTCCTACGACTCCCACTCCCACGCTGAGAGTGCCTGCTGCGATGAGGAATCCCCTCCTCAGGGACTTTCTTGCGTTCATATGACTCATAATCCAGAGATACTGCGAGTTTCGTGAACCGTCCTTCCTAGAACGGCCAGAATAAGGGGATCATAAGCTTCGCGACGATCCAGAAGATGAAGTTCAGCGGAGCAGCGACTCGAATGAAGTCCAGAAAATGGTAGCCCCCGCGTCCGTAGACCATCAGGTTTGATTGATAGCCCATCGGCGTCATGAAGGCGGCAGAGGCCGCAAAACATACCGCCATTACAAACGGTCGCGGATCAACCCCCATGCCGCCGCCCAGGCTCAACGCGATCGGCACCAGAATGATCGCCGCCGCCGCGTTGGAGATCGCCTCGCCTTGCCCGCGTCATCGTACTCCGTGTCGGCTCCAACCCGGCCGACCTAGGAACAGGGCACGGAATCAGCGGAGATGCATCAAGACAGAAAAGACAAGCAGTGTTTTCGCTTTTTTCGAAGCCGTCCAACAGAGCTCCCCAACCCTGCGCAGATTGGCTCGAAGAGCTTGCCAGAATCGTCTCTGGCCGAGCCGGCCTGGGTTCCGAAGTCGTTTAGAAGGGCATGTCTTCTTCTTCCATCCCAAGGTGGTGGCCGAGTTCGTGAACGACCGTGTCGCGAACTTCGCGAATCACCTGGCGGCGGCTGCGGCAGGCTCGGAGGATGGGGAGGCGGTAGATGGCGATCCGATCGGGGACTGCGGAGTAGAAAGAGTCCCTCTCGGTGAGCGGAATGCCTTGATAGAGCCCGAAGAGATCTTCTTCTTCCGGGTCCAGACCGGCGGCGGCGAGGGCTTCCGCGTCCGGCTCGTCCTCGACTACGACAGCGACGTTGTCGAGCTCCTTGCCGAATTCGTCCGGCAGGAGTTCGAGGGCCTCGGCAACCAGCTCCTCGAAAACCGAGCGTGTCATCCACAGGCTCACCCGTCGTCCCCACTTTCCTGCGGCTCGCTCTTGAGGCCCAGGATGTTGAGGTGGAAGACCAGAAAAGGGCGCCGTGCGCGCGGGGCTCGGACGGTGCTGGAGGATGGGTGGGCCTTCCTATCCCCGCACCACGAGTTCGACCTGGCAAGGAATCCCAGAATCTCGCCGCAGCTCCTCAGGGGATTCAGGCCTCGAAAAGAGATTCCCCACTCTTCTGTAACCACCAGCACTGATCGTGTGATGCGCAATTAATCATCCTGACAACTGATTTCCAGCGTGCTTGACCCCTATGCCTATCGTAAACTCATCCGCTCAACGAATCCCCGTCTTTTTCGAAGTTTCTGGCAGCATTCCCCTCCTATCCAAAAACTCGGCCGACCCGTTCATAAATAGCCTTCCAGGACGAATCTTCCCTATTCGATGTACTCAAGCGGCGCGTCCAGGTGGAGATCCTGCACGACCGAGCTCATCTGGACCTCGAACCACTCCCGGAACATCTCGAAGGTCCGGTTCTTCGGCCAGCACGCCTCGTCCGTCACCTATCCCCCGAGCGTGGCCTCGACCTCAAGGCCCCGAACCACACCACGCTCTCGCGCCGGAACCAGACCGTCGAGGTGCCGCTCCTGACTCGAGCCCACGATGGCCCGATCTACCTGGTCGTCGATTCCACAGGGCTCAAGATCCTGGGTTCCGGCGAGTGGAACGAGCACAAGTACAAGGCATTGGGGAAACGCCGGGATTGGCGGAAGCTGCACATCGGAGTGGATGACGAGGGTTGGGATAGCGGCCCGATTCGCGCCGGGGTTGAATCGTGCAACAACGTCACGCTCATGATCAACGGCCGCTACGACATGCTCCTGCCGCTCGAGGAATCGATTCGGCCGATGTTCGACCTCCTGGGCACACCGCCGCCGGAGCACAAAGAGTTGCTGCTCTTCGACACCGATCACATCCCTCCGCGGAACGAGTTCATCAAGGGGACTCTCTCCTGGCTGGACCGGTATTTAGGGCCGGTGATGTAACGAATCGAGTCGTACGCGGACTAAAACTCCGAGGTCTTACAGATTTAGGATCCCGTCATGTTCCGCACTCGCACCTGCACGCCAGCCGTCTGGACCCCACCTCGGACTCGGCTCCACAGCGCCAAGTGTGCCAAGAGAGTGTCACAGCTACCGAGCAACCCCGAAAAATACGCCTCGGATTCATCGCAAGTGACTGATTACAAGGGACTTAGATGGTGGGCCGTGTAGGAATCGAACCTACGACCTTCGGATTAAAAGTCTCTTACAACTGTCCCAGCCAGGACCACCCAGGACCGATAAGGACCGCATTTTCGGGAACTTACGATGATGCCGCTTGTTCTCGTTTGTCCCCGTTGGTCCCCGATTGGCCGCCAGTGGAGTGTCAAGAGTGTGTCACGGAATCGTGCACGTGAACGGGCTCTTGAGCTCTCCAGAAGCCACAGATCGCATCCCCAAGATTGGTCCCTCGGTTCCGCGTTCGAGAAGATCGAGAACGGCTGTCGGCGTCTCCCGCACCCGAATCCGGAACCCGCGTCGCCCGGCCGCGCAAATCCTCGAACTTGAAACTCAGGATGCCCGCGAAGCCCGCTCAATCGGCTTCATGGCCCGAATCTTCGTCCAGGTCACGCTTCCCCACAGCCGGCCGAGAACGCACGAGTTCGAGCGCGTCAACGGCCGCTACTCGCTTAACCTGGTTGCCCCGCCATCCACAGGCCTGCCGTTCGGATCCTATCCCCGGCTCATTCTCGCTTGGCTGAACACCGAGGCCCTGCGCACCAGGAGCCCCGAGCTCCACCTCGGCCCGACACTCAGCAGCTTTATGCACAAGCTGAATCTGACCCCAGTCACGGGCAAACGCGGCACGGCCCAGCGCCTGCGCGATCAGCTTCACCGACTCTTCTCAACCTCAATCCGATGTACGAACTCGAACGAGGCTCAGGGCCGGGTCGACTGCCTCCGCTACAGCATCGTCAGCGCCTGCTTCGAGATGCTGAACGCCAACTGGACTCCTGCGTAGACCCCGACGAAGCTGCAAGTCGAGAGCACTACTGCGGCGCGCAAGTGCGGCGAGCCTCGGCGTAGGCGCACATTGCCGATTTCGCTATGAAAGAAAGCGGCACCGAAACCACTGAAAAACTCGGACACCAGGATCGTGGGGACAAGTTGAAGAGGTTCAAAGCCGAGGATCAGGAGAATCGGTGTCAGGGTCGTTCCGTAGCCCATGCCAAGGGAGCTGTCCATGAGTTCACAGGAGGAACAAAGCAAGACGATGCCTAGAACCTGCCAGGACAGATCGATGATGCCGGATAACACGGCAATCACGAAAACTCCCAGAACAACCGACCACCACAGGATCGAAGATGAGCGTAGGCGAGCCACTTCGCTTGTCCTCCTCAACTTTGGCCGACGCTAACAGGGACAGGGGATTCAATTCCAGGCCCAAAGGTACCCGCCTCGCCCTTGGGGTTAGCTGCCGAAGTAGTGGTCCGCAGAGGGTGTCGCTGCCGGGGCTTGAGTGTGCTTGGTGTTCGGGTCCTGCTCTGACTCGATAGCCCAGTCCGGTGCACCAGAAATGCTCGGTGTTCGTTGGCCCCTTTGCTATGATGATGCGAGGCGAAAAGGCGTGGTCTGGGGACCCCTTCAAACCTCCAAAAAGTCAGCGAGAACAACAACCAAGAGAGGCGTCGTGCATGCAAGCTAAGCCCTTCAATTCATTTGAGATGGCTCAGGCACAGTTTGAGAAGGTGGCCGATCAGCTTGGACTCGACTCAGGGGTGAGTGAGCTGCTGCGTTGGCCTTTGCGTGAGTACAGCTTTGCCATTCCGGTGCGTATGGATGATGGATCGGTTCAGGTATTTCGAGGCTATCGGGTCCAGCACAATGACGCCCGCGGTCCCTGCAAAGGGGGGATTCGCTTCCATCCGATGGAGACTCTCGACACTGTTCGCGCTCTCTCTATGTGGATGACTTGGAAGTGTGCCGTTGTGGACATTCCGTTGGGCGGCGCCAAGGGCGCGGTCGTTTGTGATCCACACAACTTGAGCCTGCCGGAGCAAGAGCAAATCTGCCGGGGATACGTTCGACAGATCGCCCGAAATGTAGGGCCGACTCAAGATGTCCCGGCACCTGACGTAATGACATCTGCTCAACACATGCTCTGGATGCTGGATGAGTTCGAATCAGTCCACGGTGCCAGACTGCCGGGCTTCATCACCGGCAAGCCAGTTGGTCTGGGCGGTTCGCTGGGGCGCAAGGAGGCCACAGGCTATGGCGTAGTGTTCACGATTCGTGAAGCCCTCAAAGAGCTCGACCTCAGGGCACAGGACACGCGAGCCAGCGTCCAGGGGTTCGGCAACGTAGCTCAGCATGCGATCGGCCTGTACCAGCAAATCGGCGGAAGTGTCGTCGCTGTCTCCTGCTGGGATCAGGAAGACCAGACCTCGTACACCTTCCTCAAGACAGAGGGAATCGCCTTGGAAGAACTCTTGGGCATCACCGACCGATTCGGAGGCATCGACAAGGTGAAAGCACAGGATCTCGGGTACGAGATGCTGCCTGGGGAGGCCTGGCTGGAGCAGGATGTGGAGATCCTGATTCCGGCGGCGCTGGAGAATCAAGTCAGCGCAGAGAACGTCGACCGAATCAGCAGGGGCGTCAGGATCATTGCCGAAGGTGCTAATGGTCCCATCGGCCCAATGGCGGATACCGCAATCAAGGGGCGCAACATCTTCGTGATCCCCGATCTGCTGGCAAACGCCGGCGGTGTCACGTGCAGCTATTTCGAACAAGTCCAAAGCAATATGAACTACTCCTGGGAAATGGATGAGGTGCTGGGGAAGCTCGACGTGAAAATGACCTCGGCATTCATCGCGGTGAGCGATCTGGCGAAGAGAGAGAACCTCTATATGCGTGATGCCGCCTATGTGATTGCGGTAAGTCGGGTCGCGCAAGCGTGCCGAGATCGGGGTTGGGTCTAAGCTCCGGTGCATGGTGGAGTCCTGCCGTGGAAGTCCGCAACAACGGATTCGATCAAGGGCCAATTCCTTCTTTTCGGAGAGGTTTGTTCGCCGCTGGCGACACGGTTACCCGGATTGGAGATGGGAGCCTCGGCGGCAAGGCATCAGGTCTGATTCTAGCTCGACGGATCATCGGTGGGCTCGACCGAGGAGACTCGCTGAAGATCGAGCTGGACATCCCCACGATGACGGTCGTGGCGACTTCGATGTTCGACGCCTTCATAGAGCGCAATCAACTGGCAGGGACCGCCGCGTCCGATCTTCCCGATGAACGGATCGCTCACGCCTTCCAACAGGGCGATCTTCCCGTTGAAATGCTCGGAGACATGAAGGCGCTCATGGACGAGACCCACGCGCCGTTGGCCGTGCGATCGTCCAGTCTCCTGGAAGATGCTCTCTACCAGCCTTTCGCCGGTGTTTACAAGACGAAGATGCTCCCCAACAATCAGCCTGACCCCGACGAGCGTTTTCGCAAGCTGGTCGAGGCGATCAAGTTCGTGTACGCCTCGACCTTCTTCGCCGCTGCCAAGAGCTACGTTGGCGCGACGGACCGAACCATCCAGGATGAGAAGATGGCGGTCATCATCCAGGAGGTCGTTGGCCGGCGCCGTGGTGACCTGTTCTACCCCGAAATCTCGGGGGTCGCACGTTCCTACAACTTCTACCCTTCGGGTCGCGCCCGCCAGGAGGATGGGGTGGTCAATCTGGCTCTCGGACTAGGCAAGACCATCGTCGAAGGTGGTCTCAGCTGGACCTACTCGCCGGCCCTCCCGAAGGCGCCGCCACCCTACGGATCTCCCCGAGAGCTGCTGCGCAATACCCAAGTGAAGTTCTGGGCGGTCAATATCGGCAAGCCGCCTGAGTATGACCCGATTGCCGAGACGGAGTATCTCGTCGAGGCCACGCTCGTCGATGCCGCGGCCGGCGATGCTCTCCGTCACGTGGTATCGACATACGATCCGAGTTCGGACACCCTCCATCCCGGAACCGGGCCGAAGGGTCCCTGGGTGGTGGATTTCTCCCCCGTGCTGGTCTTGGGATTGTTGCCGCTGAACGAGTCCCTTCGAGGGCTCCTTGCGAAGAGCGAGGAAGTATTGGGCGGAGCGGTAGAGATCGAATTCGCGATGACGCTCGAGGACGGGCCGACCCCCCAGGGGCGCTTGGGCTTTCTCCAGGTTCGTCCGATGGTCGTGCCGAGCGAAACGGTGGAGATCACCGATGACGAGCTCCGCGACAGTAGCGTCATCGTGGCCTCCTTCAGAGCCATGGGCAACGGTGTCGACGACTCGCTGCTCGACCTCGTGTACGTCAAGCCAGAAGCCTTCGATGCAAGTTCTACGAGGGCCATCGCCAGGCAGCTCGACAACCTGAACAAGGCTCTGATCGCCGAGAACCGACCTTATGTCCTGATCGGCTTCGGGCGGTGGGGCAGCAGCGATCCGTCGCTGGGGATACCGGTGCAGTGGGGCCAGATCTCCGGCGCCCGGGTGATTGTCGAAGCGACCCTGCCGCAGATGAATGTGGAGGCAAGCCAGGGAGCTCACTTCTTCCACAACCTCTCGAGCTTTCAGGTGAGCTACTTGACGGTTGGCCATCAGGCCAGTCCGAGAATCAGCTGGGACTGGTTGAATTCCCAGGAGACCGTTGTTGAGACGGACCATGTGCGCCAGGTCCGCGCCGCTCGCCCTGTCCTGGTCAAAGTCGATGGCAGGAGTGGTCGCGGAGGGATCTGGACAGGAGCCCGAGATTGAGATCAGGGTAGACCAGCCACCGCGACGGGGAGCATGACGATGACACCGATCGAGAAGCCCACGGACGAGATCATCCGAGCGCTTCAAGAGCGAGCGAAAGAGCTCAGCTGTCTATATCAAGTGGGCGAGATCCTGAACCAGAAGGATGTCGAACGAGACACAGCGCTCCGGCGGCTGATCGATGTCGGTCCACAGGGCTGGCAATATCCGCAGAGCTGCACCGTCAGGCTGGTGCTCGAGAACCGGCGATACGAACCAACGGGGTTTAAAGAGACACCGTGGGTGATGGCGGCGCCGATCATCTTCGAAGGAGAAAGGGTCGGTAAGCTGGAGGTCTACTACACGGAGCAGATGCCTGATTCCGATGAGGGCCCCTTCCTCAAAGAAGAGCGCCGACTGATCGACGCCATCGCCGAGCGGATTGGGCATTTCCTGACGCATCGCAAACTGAGGCATGCGCAGTCTTCTCAACCTCTCGTCGACTCGCGTTCCGGCACGCGCGTGGAGGAGAAATGGAGTGTCGTGCTTGAGCTCTTGCGCGGCACGGACCGCCCGCTGTTCACTCGCATCTCTCGGAAGATGATTAACTACCTGTTCACCAGAGGGGTTAGCGATGCTGGCGACCTCCTCCACGAGCTCAGGCCCGCTCGTCCCGAGCTCTTGGGAAGTGTCAATGACGAGAACCGGCCCCTTCCCAAAGAGGAGCCGCTCAACTTCGATTCGCTGGCAGAAAAGACCTTCGAGCTTGCTTCCACCCACCTGAGCGAGAACGAGGTGCTTACCTGTATCCAAAATTGGATCAAGGAGGAGAACTCTGGGTTTCTCTACGCCACCTTGGAGAACGTCGACGCGCCTCTTTCCGATGTCGCCAATACCCTCGAGCGCTTTCATACCCGCGGTGTCAACGAAATCGAGCTACCTGTGGCAGCGAGAAGGGGGCTGCGAGTAGCCCTTCTGCGACGCTTCTTCACCGCCTCTCTCGACTTCATCAACAGCGCCAAGGCCGTCGTCCGCATCAACGACTTCTATGAACTCGTGAAGCAGGCAGTCTACACCCCGCACGGCCACGGTAAATTCGGCGGCAAGGCCGCCGGTTTGTTTGTCGCTGGCAGGACGCTACAGCGCTTGGCGAAGGACGATACCGATCTCGGTAGCATTCGCATTCCTAAGACCTGGTACGTCACATCGGATGGGTCGCAGCAGTTCGTGCAGTTCAACAGCATGGAGGATTTCTACGACCTCAAATACCGCGAGATCGACCAGATTCGGCACGAGTACCCCTATCTGGTTCAGGTGTTCAAGAACTCCCCTTTTCCACCCGAGCTGACCCAGGGCTTCAGTGCCCTGCTGGATGACCTATGCGATTGCCCGATCATTGTCCGCAGCTCGAGTCTGCTGGAGGATCAAATCGGCTCGGCCTTTTCAGGCAAGTACAAAAGCCTTTTCTTGGCAAACCAGGGCAGCAAGAAAGAGCGCCTAGCTGCTCTGCAGGATGCCGTCGCGGAGGTCTACGCCTCCGTCTTTGGGCCCGATCCGATCCATTATCGTGCGGAGCGAGGGCTTCTCGACGTTCACGAAGAGATGGGGATCATGGTCCAGGAGGTGGTCGGCAAGAGGGTCGGCAAGTACTATCTGCCGGCCTTTTCAGGTGTGGCCTTCAGCAACAACGAGTTCAGATGGTCGAGTCGTATCAAGCGTGAAGACGGTCTGGTGCGGTTGGTTCCGGGCCTCGGCACACGAGCTGTTGATCGCTTGAGCGACGACTATCCGGTGCTCATCGCCGCGGGTCAGCCCGGCTTGAGAGTGAACTCCACACCAGAGGAAGTGGTGCGCTACTCTCCGAGGGAGATCGACCTCATTAATCTGGAAACGAATGCCTTCGAGACTATGGAGATTACAAAGCTGTTCCGCGAGGTGGGACCGGATTTTCCGATGATCCACCGTCTGGTCTCGGCCCTAGATGAGGGTCAGGTCCGTAAGCCCATCGGGACCAGGCTTGATTTCGAGAATCGAGACTACGTCGTCACGTTCGAAGGGGTGCTGAGTCAGACGCCGTTCGTACGTCAGATCCAGTCATTGCTGCAGCTTTTGCAGAAGCAGTTCGGAGTCCCCGTCGATGTGGAATTCGCCTCAGACGGCGAGGATCTCTATCTGCTGCAATGTCGTGCGCAGGGGCAGTCGCGGCAGGGTGCTGCAGCGGCGATTCCACGCGACTTGCCGCGCAACCGGTTGGTCTTCACAGCCAACCGCTTCATCTCCAACGGGCGGGTTCCCGACATCACCCACATCGTGTACATCAACCACGACAGCTATCACGATCTCCCCGACCTTGAATCCATGCGAGAAGTGGGCATGGTGGTGGGTAAGCTCAACTCCCTGCTGCCACGGCGGCAGTTCATCCTCATGGGGCCCGGGCGGTGGGGAAGTCGCGGTGACATCAAGCTGGGTGTGAGTGTGAGTTACTCACAGATCAACAATACCGCCGTGCTGGTGGAGATCGCTCGACAACGGGGGAACTACGTGCCCGATCTCTCATTCGGCACCCACTTCTTCCAGGATCTGGTGGAGGCGGAGATTCGGTACCTGCCGCTATACCCCGATGATCCTGACGTTACCTTCAACGAGGCCTTCCTACTGAGATCCCGGAACCTCCTTCCAGAACTCCTGCCCGATGCTGCCCATCTCGCCGAAACCATTCGCGTCATCGATGTCCCCGCGGAGTCGGACGGCCGGATTCTTCAAGTGCTGATGAACGCTGATCTCGAGGAGGCAGTGGGAATCCTCTCGGCTCCAGCAGAGGGCGTCATCGAAGGAGTTGAGGTCAGAGGGACGTCGGTTGAGCCCATGCCTGAAGATTACTGGCGTTGGAGGCTGCGCATGGCCGAGAGGATCGCCGGTGAACTAGATGGGCAACGCTTTGGCGTGAAAGGTTTCTATGTGTTCGGTAGCACCAAGAACGGCACGGCACGAGCGGGGAGCGATCTCGATGTCATCATTCACTTCAGCGGCCTGCAGCAGCAGCGTGACGAGCTGCTTCTGTGGCTTGATGGTTGGAGTCTCTGCTTGGCCGAGATGAACTACTTGCGTACCGGGTACAAGAGCGCGGGGCTCCTCGATGTGCACTGGGTTACTGATGAGGATATCGCCCAGAGAACGAGCTTTGCCGTCAAGATTGATGCCATTACCGACGCTGCGCGATCACTACCTCTCAGGCGCCCTTTCGAGATGGACGCCACTCAGCCGTCGTGAGACCCTGTCTGTTCGCGTGTGATCTCCACGGCAAGATCGGCCGGTATGCGAGGCTGTTCGAGTCAATCGAGCGAGAGCGGCCCATGGCGGTATTCCTCGGCGGCGATCTACTCCCCGGACAATTTGCGAAGCTAGTGCAACCTTCAGCGGGCTATGCTGATTTCATCAGAGACGTCATGGCAACTGGCTTCGAGCGCCTTCGCGATCAATTGGTGGAGGACTATCCGAGTGTTTTTCTCATTCTCGGCAACGACGACCCCCGCTTCTACGAGCCGGTGGTGCTGAGCGTGGCTGCGCAGGGTCTCTGGAAGTATGCACACGACCGCCAGATAGGACTCGGCTCGTTCGCCGTCTACGGGTACTCCTACGTTCCGCCGACCCCGTTTCTGTGGAAAGACTGGGAGCGCTACGATGTATCCCGCTACGTCGATCCAGGCTGTGTCTCTCCTGAAGAAGGGCAACGGTCCTTTCCAGTGCCTGAACATGAAGCGAAGTACGCGACGATTCGTGAGGACCTCGAGTGCCTGGCCGGAGACGATGATCTGGAGCATGCCATCTTCCTCTTTCACACGCCGCCCTATCGGACCAACCTGGATCGAGCCGCCCTGGACGGGCAGAAGGTCGATCATGTTCCCTTGGATGTCAACGTGGGGAGCTTCGCGGTGCGCCGTTTCCTCGAAGCCCGCCAGCCTCTGCTCTCGCTCCATGGACACGTGCACGAATCCGCGCGTCTCACCGGCTCGTGGCAGGATCGTCTGGGGCGGACCATCCTGTTGAGTGCAGCTCACGACGGCCCCGAGTTGGCCCTGGTCCGCTTCGATCTTGACGAACTGGAGCGTGCGTCGCGGACTTTGCTCCCGGTCGATAAAGCCTCTTGATGGAGGGCTCGAGAAGAGAGGCGTGCTCCGACGTTGTTGCAGAACCCGGGAATGAGCGGCTGCTAGCATCGCCGAATGCCGAAGCCCGAATTCACCTTTCGCTATAGGGTCCGCAACTGGCCGGAGTACAACCAAGCGCTAGTGGGCCGAGGCCGATTGACCCTCTGGTTCGACGAGGCCGCCGTCGCCGGATGGCGAGCCAACGACCAAAGCGCCGGTCCTGGTAGACCGAGAGTCTACGCGGACACCACCATCGAGTGTGCCCTCACGCTCAAGTCGGTGTTTCATCTCAGCCTGCGGGCCACGCAAGGGTTCCTGGGGTCCGTGCTTGCGCTCTTGAGGCTCGAGCTTCCCGTGCCAGATTACAGCACCTTGAGCCGGAGACAGCCGCGGCTGGCCATGACCCTGCCATTTGCGAGTTCAGAAAGACCCCGACATATCGTTGTCGACTCGACTGGCGTGAAGGTCTATGGAGCCGGTGACTGGCATGCGGGGTAATACCGGCGCAGTCGTCGCCGCACCTGGCGCAAGCTGCACCTCGGCGTCGACGAGACGACTAAAGAGATCGTCGCCGTAGAGGTGACCACCAGTTGCGTTCACGACAGCAAGCGCTTACCGACCTTGCTCTCTCAGGTGACGGGGAACATTGCTCAGGTATCGGCTGATCGCGGCTATGACGCTCGTGCGTGTTACGAATCGATCGTCAGCCGAGGCGCTGTCCCCACCATCCTGCCACGCAAGAACGCATGCCTGGGCTCGGGTGTCGACCCGCCTGCCTGGCGCGCAGCGCGAAACGCCAATCTGCGAGAGATCCAAGCGCAAGGTCACTATGAATGGCGTGTGTCGACCGCTTGCACACGACGGAGCTTGGCGGAGAACGCGGTGTCGCGA
>Ga0255055_10000608_pt1 | contig 27541 bp, 26 predicted proteins | sample JV7_2_27_MG_FD_188633 | JGI IMG/M metagenome (GOLD analysis project Ga0255055, IMG submission 188633) | Seawater microbial communities from Jervis Inlet, British Columbia, Canada - JV7_2_27 | ecosystem: Environmental > Aquatic > Marine > Inlet | place: Canada: British Columbia | collected...
GAAAAAATATTTAAGTTAAAAAAAACTCTGCGACGCCTGAGGACTCGAGCGAAGCGGGCGTGAGACATATCTCACACAGAGCTCTCAGAGATCACAGAGAAAAAATATTTAAGTTAAAAAAAACTCTGCGACGCCTGAGGACTCGAGCGAAGCGGGCGTGAGACATATCTCACACAGAGCTCTCAGAGATCACAGAGAAAAAATATTTAAGTTAAAAAAAACTCTTCGACCCCTGAGGACTCGAGCGAAGCGGGTGTGAGACATATCTCACACAGAGCTCTCAGAGATCACAGAGAAAAAATATTTAAGTTAAAAAAAACTCTGCGACCCCTGCGGACTCGAGCGAAGCGGGTGTGAGACATATATCACACAGAGCTCTCAGAGATCACAGAGAAAATAAACATTTTAAGTAAAAAACTCTGAGTACTCTGCGGACTCGAGCGAAGCGGGCGTGAGACATATCTCACACAGAGCTCTCAGAGATCACAGAGAAAAAATATTTAAGTTAAAAAAAACTCTGCGACCCCTGAGGACTCGAGCGAAGCGGGCGTGAGACATATCTCACACAGAGCTCTCAGAGATCACAGAGAAAATAAACATTTTAAGTAAAAACCTAGGGGTTCTGAAAGAGACCAAACCAAAAATGGAACTGAATGAACTATCATCAAAGATTATTAAAGCTGCTATCAATGTTCATAAAGAACTCGGGCCTGGTCTGCTTGAGTCGGTTTATCAGAAATGTATGGTAATAGAGCTCAAGCTAATGGGATTGGAAGCTCAATCTGAGATTCCATTACCAGTTACTTACCGGAGACAAAGAATCGATGATGAAGGCTTTAGAATAGATTTGCTTGTTGAAGATAAAATAATCGTGGAACTGAAATCGGTAGAAAAAATACAGAGAGTTCACCCAAAGCAGCTTTTAACTTATCTAAGGTTGGCAAAAAAGCAGTTGGGGTTATTGATAAATTTTAACGAAGTTTTACTCAAAAATGGGATAAGGAGAGTAATTAATGCCCCGCAGGGGCTTGATGATAAATCTTACACAGAGGCCACAGAGATTTAATATAGCTAACATAGCTTTTGAACATATGAACATAGTCCAAACAAAGCTTGATAGAGGAAAATAATGTGAAGCTATTGCTTGAATGAGAGATAAATAGCAATCCTGTGCGGAGCGCTGAGGGTTGAGGTGAATACTTCTCTTAAGGATTCACTTCAAGAAAAAAATACTCCGTGAACTCTGTGTGCTCGAGCGAAGCGGGCGTGAGACATATATCACACAGAGCTCTCAGCGGGCACAGAGATTATATAGCTAACATAGCCTTTGAAATTGTGAAACTAGTTAAAAACAAGCAGGTTAAAGAAAATTAAGATGATTAAAAGGCACTGAGTTGGGAAAGAAATTGTAAACCCTGCGCGGAGCGCTGAGGGTTGAGGATAATCCTGCTCTCAAGGATTCTCCTCAAGAAAAAAACACTCCGTGAACTCTGTGTGCTCGAGCGAAGCGGGCGTGAAATAAAAATTCAAGAAATAGATCAAGGTGAAAATAATGAGGAATAATCTATTTATTATAATAGCACTTATAGTCTCGGCTCAGATTGTTGGCTGTTCCGCACAAAGTAGCAATGTTAAAGAGGCCGAATCAATGGCGCCGACCGCTGCAATAAGCCCACTCAAGGCTGCACCGTATGTCATAAATGCCGGGGATCAGCTGGATATCAAGTTTTTCTACAACCCGGAGCTAAACGAAACGGTCACCGTTCGTCCGGACGGCAAGATATCTTTACAGCTGGTGGATGAAGTTCAGGCAGCCGGTCTGCAGCCCTCTGAGCTGGATGATTTTCTGACCCAAAAATATTCGCAGGAGCTCAAGAAGCCCGTGCTGACGGTGATTGTCCGGTCCTTCACCGGTCAGCGGGTTTATGTGGGGGGCGAGGTCATGCGGGCGGGGCTTATTACGCTTCCGCCCGGCATGACCGCTCTGCAGGCGGTCTTTAAGGCCGGCGGTTTCAGAGAAACCGCCCAGCCCGCCGAAACCCTGATTATCCGCAAAGGACAGGATACAAAACCGGTTCCCATCCGGATCGACCTTGCTGAAGTCATGGTTGCCAGCGACCCCAATGCGGATTTTCAGCTGCAGCCCGATGATATTGTTTATGTGCCCAAGTCGGCCATTGCTAAAGCCAACAAGTTCGTCAATCAGTACATCGAGCAGTTGTTTCTGTTTCGGGGTGTGAGCCTGGGTTTTACCTATGAGCTGCATAGCGAAAGCAAAGATTAATACCGTTTCAAGGAAACGCTCAAGTTAAATTAGTTTTATTTGTCTCATTGGTTGAATTGGTTGTTTTAAACCGAACCAATTGAACAAATCAAACCAATTAAACGAACCAAACCATTAAACTAATATAACTAATTCAACTAATTTAACCAATAAAACAAATATTATCCGTGCACCATGCACCCTGCGTCGGATTAATAAACGAAACAACAAGTAAGAATGAGCGAAAACGATTTATGTAATCGACCAAGCGGAGCTGTATGTAAAAAAGGCGCAGGGCTTGGGGCTTCGCGCTATGCGCTACGACCCCACAAGCAAGGTTCAGGGTTCAAGGCATAAGGAAGGTTGTATTAGGTTAGAGGTTTAAGGCGTTAAGTAAATAGCTCATAGCTCATGGGTCATAGTAAATAGCAATCTGCTTTCAGCTGCGAGCTAAGAACTATGAGCTAATTTAATCCTGTCTAATGATACTGAGGAAAGTGAAATAGGGGTTAATGCTATGCTTAAAGAGCATAAAAAATCCTTCGAAAGATTATTTAGGTTTTTTGATTTCCTCATTATAGTTACTTCTTTCTGTGTTGCCTATTCTCTAAGGCATGGTCTTTCTGGACTTTCTAATTTCGATTTTCCCAAACAGTTTAAGGTTTTTCTTTTTTCTTATATAGCAGCGTGGGTTTTCTTATCAAAACACCTCCAATTGTATTCTTCTAAAAGATTCACAATCTTCTGGAGTGAAATCTGGGATGTCACTAAAGCCATTTCTCTTTGTTTAATCATCGCTACAATTCCTGCTTTCTTTTTTCGACAAAACCCTTTGAGCCGATTGTTTATTTTATATCTCTGGCCAATTCAAATAGGTTTTTTAATCGTTTTTCGATTCATTACCAGAAAGTTTCTGAAATATATCCGTTTGCGAGGATACAACTTCAGACAAGTCCTGATTGTCGGGCGTAACCGAAGAGCAGAAAACATTGCCAAAAAGATTAAAGAAACTCCTGAATATGGGCTTCGTCTCCTCGGATGCCTTGACTGTACTGAAAATGGAAACAGTTCACGCTGTAGTTATGATTTCAACTTAATTGGCAACCTGGAGGACCTTGAAAAGATTCTCAGGGAAAAGGTGGTGGATGAGGTAATTGTTACACTACCAATGAAGTCTTTCTATTCCGAAATTGAGAGTATCATTTCTAGGTGTGAACAGGTTGGAGTTGAAGTAAAAATACCAATCGATCTATTTAGCGAGAGACTGGCTAAATCAGTCATTTCTTATTACCATGACATTCAAGTCATTGATTTTTACACAAGCCCAAAAATGAACTGGCAGTTGGTGGTTAAAAGGTTAATGGATTTTATAATTTCGGCTCTGCTCATTGTTATTTTGTCTCCAATCGTTCTGGTGGTAGCTATTCTGATAAAAGCAACATCCAAAGGACCCGTTCATTTTAGTCAACATCGGATCGGTTATAATGGTCGAGTTTTTAACTGTTTGAAGTTCAGAACTATGGTACAAAATGCTGAATACTTAAAGAAAAATTTAGCAGAGTTAAATATAATGGATGGCCCTGTATTTAAGATTAAAAATGATCCAAGAGTCACAAAGATAGGTAGGTTTCTGCGCAGAACGAGTATCGACGAACTGCCTCAACTTTTCAATGTCTTTAAAGGGGATATGAGCCTCGTAGGACCAAGACCACCAGTTCCGGGTGAGGTTTGCGAATATCAACTGAAAGATAGACGCCGTTTGAGCATGAGGCCTGGGATTACATGCACATGGCAAGTTAATGGTAGAAATGCTATCCCTTTTCAAAAATGGATGGATTTGGACAGACAATATATTGATAATTGGTCTATTTGGTTAGATATTAAAATCTTGGTGAAAACGATTCCTGCAGTAGTTAGAGGGTTTGGCGCATCCTAATAAAAATGCAGTCTTAAGGTATGAATTTATGAGCTGTTTTAATGATGATTATTTCCTTAAAAAGGTAGTGTTTAAGATTGTAATTAAGACCTAAAGATAACAGGCAGGGAGTCACTTTCATGTCCGCGGTATAGTAACAGAAGGGAGCAACATTTTAAAAATAATTTATTTTATATGCCGCACGTTCAGTAAGATTCCTTTAATATTCGTGCCTGTGGTTATATTGAGTATCGTTTTGGGAGTTACAATTTTCCTCGTTGGGGGACTCCCATTTAAATGGGTGTTTGTTCTCGCTACCATAGGATGTTTTCCTCTTTTAGTCCTTGGTTTAGGTTCCCTGAAGAAGGCACTCTTGGCGCTTCTCATTCTAAGTTTCTTTATGGTCTTAGATGTTAATCTATGGTGGTCCGAAAAATATCAAAACATAAATCCTGGCTTTTCTATTAGTCTTAGAGCAATCATTCTTTTTGCACTATATTCCCTTTGGGGGTTTGACCTATCCCGAAGGGTCGCTACGGTTCGTCCATTCCTTTCGGTAACACTTCCGTTCGGTCTTCTTGTTGCGTGGTCTGGGTTTTCCATTATAATTGCACCAGAACCCTCATGGGTCCTATTAGAACTTCCTAAGGCAATAGTGGCTTTCTTCCTCTTTTTTTACGTTGCTAATATGCTGAATTCGCCCGCCGACATTCGCTTCGTTGTGGTCTGCGTAGCAGTAGCGGTCGGGTTCTTTGGTGCGTTAGCAATTTGTCAGTCTGCTACCGGGAGCTCATTCGGGCTCCAGTTTTTAGGTGGAGAAGAGACCATGGCGCAACAGCAGTATGCGCGGGAAACTCTTTCCCGAGTGTCAGGGTTTCTAAAGTCTGCTACTCTTATGGCTGGGATTTTGTCGGGCTTACTGCCCCTGTTATTAGCCTACGGATTGGCGGCCGCCGATGCTCGTCTACGGATGCTCTGCGCGGGCTCATTTGCCCTCGGGCTCATCGCCCTCATTCTTACATTTGCCCGCACCGGCTGGCTCTCATTTTTTATAGGCGCAGCTTTGGTTGTTGGCTACCTGATGAAGCAAAAAATCGGTAAAGGCTTTCGGGAAGCGCGGGGTCGCCTAGTCATTCTGGTACTGGCCGCAATTATGCTAATTCTTCCGATGGGCAACAAGATATTTACGAGGTTGACAAAAGACGATTATGCTACAACGGAGGCAAGAGTAACCTTGGCTCAAGATGCAATAAAGATAATTCATCGATATCCACTGACGGGCGTTGGCCTCGGAAATAGCGAGGCTGTTATCCCAGATGTTAACCCTAATCCAGTCATGGATCTGCCCGGGAAAAATCCTTTGAAAAATGATTTAGAGCCCATTAATAATGCTTATCTCCTCGTCGCTGCCGAACTCGGGATTCCTGCCCTGGCCCTGTTTATATGGATCTTAATGGTCTTCCTGAGACGCGGAATTGTTGCCTTACGATCTCCAGACACGAGTGTCACTATTTTTGCTTTAGGCCTAATAGCCGGACTTGCGTCTATCTATATAAATTCCTTGTTAAACCCTGGAAATATAGGCTGGCCAAATTTTGCTCTCGTATGGTTTATGGGGGGGCTCCTTATGGCCTGCAGTACTTCCTTGGAAACAAGTTAATTGGACTAATTAGACTCTGTTCAGAATCGAATGACAACCCTATATTCTCGAACCAAAGGCCGTTGATGACAACAGTGAGAAATGCGAGTATTCATATGGCAATGCATAAAATGCGCTTGCTTCTCCCGAGTACCGAAGTGGGGGTCTTGATGTATCACCAGATAACCAACATGTCAAAGGGTGAGGACCATCTCGGTCTATCCGTCTCGCCACAGCTATTTGACAGCCAGATGAAGTTGCTATTGGAGGCTGGATTTCGGTCTATAACCCTGGATGACCTAGTAGCAATAGAGGACGATACTCAGAAAAGCTTTCGGAAAGTATTTATTCTAACATTCGATGATGGCTATCTCGACAGTTATACAAATGCTTTCCCTATTTTGCTTAAGTATGGGCTTGCTGCGACAGTGTTTCTGATCACCAATTGTGTTGGGGAAACGATACGTTGGGGTACTGACAAACCAGCACCTCTTATGACCTGGGGACAGGCTATAGAAATGTCAAAACACGGGATATCCTTCCAGTCCCACACTTGTACCCATCCCGATTTAACCAAACTGGATGACAAGCGCGTTTTACGCGAACTGCAGAATTCGAAGAAAAGGATAGAAGACGCCTTCGGTCACCCGGTGCACCACCTCGCATATCCTTCCGGAAAATACGACGAGAGAATAATTGAACTGGTCAAAAAGATCGGTTACCAATCTGCCTATTCGGCTGGGCTCTCAGGGCGGTTCAGGTTTGCTAGGGAGCGCCTTGCTTGCAATGCCTCTGATATTGGTTGGAGATTCAAGTTGAAGGCTAGTGCCTGGGGTAGCTGGCTTGGCCACATTCGAAATTTTCCACTAGCCATGTTTCGTGTGTTAGGAAGACCGAATGCAACTGACAGCTAAAGGCAAGATCGAAAAAAACGCAATCATTCTAATCCTTTCTGAAGTACTGGTCAAAGTCATCGGCCTATCGATTACAATAGCGGTCGCGCGTATGCTGGGGGTCGAAGACTTTGGTCTCCTTGCTTACGCGTATGCACTCGCTGGTATTTGCTTGGTTGTTCCGGACTTTGGATTTAACCGTCTGACTGTGCGTGAATTATCCCGCCGAACTTCTCGTGCCAGTCGGTTTCTAGTCAACATCTCAGCATTCAAAGCCATCTTATATTTACCGGCTGCTGCTACCTGCACTTTTATCGTCTTTTTCAATTCGCAAGATTACAGTAGGCTGTTGGTTGTAATGGTGGTATTTTTAGTTTTGGCAACTCAAAATCATATGCTATTTGCCTGCTCTTTTTTCAGGGCGATACAGAAGATGGAGCGGGAGGGTATGGTGAGACTCACTCTTGCCGCTTTATCACTTTTGACAGGCATTGCTGTTTTATTCATGGGGTTTGGATTAAAGGCTCTGGTGGTTTCGAGGCTTGCCGTCTCGGTTTTATGCTTATTCCTTTCCATTCTTTTTTTACATAGGGACCTTGGAGTATCGCTTGTTAAGGTTAGTTGGAGATATTCGAAAACGCTTATAGCCATGAGCACCCCTTTAGCCATTTTTACCATTTTTGTTACGGTCTATTCTTTTTTGAATGTTGTTATTCTTGGCTTTATTAAAGGCGATATCGAGACTGGTTATTATACAGCAGGCTTAAAAATTATCACACTCTTTTCAATAGTATCTCGTGGCCTTGCCGAAGCCTCTTTGCCTGCGCTCTCAAAATATTGGAGAGAGGACTCTATCGCTTTCCAACAGGCTAGTCAAAAATCAATGCGGCACCTCCTGCTTTTAGCAATTCCTCTTGCAGCAGGTGTCTTCCTTCTAGGAGGAAAGGCCATAATTTTGTTTTTCGGCACGGAATTTATCCCAAGTGTATACGTAATTAAGATTTTGGCGTTTTCCCTAATTCCAGATTTTCTGAATACTATTCTCGCGGCGATACTTATTTCTATGAATCGTGAAAAAGTGGCAATGGAAGCCACAGGGGTTGGAGCAGTAATAGCTCTTGGTTTTTGCATCATGCTCATTCCACGTTGGGGTGCAGTTGGAGCGGCTTATGCCTGGTTAACCGCAGAGACTGTTGTATTCTTTTTCCAATTTTGCGCCCTATACCACAGGTTTGGAGTTGCTAAACAACTGGTTACAGCTTTCAGGGCCACTTTAGCTGCAGGCCTGATGGGAGTTGTGCTGATCTGCCTTATTAGGATTGGCATCCCAATTCCGTTTTTAGTAGGACTTTCGATCCCAGTATACGCAGGGGCTCTTTTGGCTCTCGGAGAGGTAAAAATTACCGAAGTAAAGTTTGCTATGGAGGTTCTACAGGAACAGGCTCAATCATTATTGCGAATAGGTATATTTCATGAAAGGAGTAAATAGACAAAACGATGAAGTATTCACATCGTATTAAAAACAAGCGTCAGCGTCTTCCAGACATAACGGTCATTATTCCAGTGTGGAACCGTGTAGACATTGTAGAGAAGTGTCTTGATGCGTTAGAGAATCAAGAAACTGAAACGACGAGGTTTGAAACCCTGGTCGTTGATGATGGATCAGAAGATGGGACTTATAAGCTACTCGCTGAGTACAAAGAGAAGGGAAACCTGGACCTTCGAGTAATAAAACATAGTTACCACCAGAATCTGTCTGCAGCACGGAATACAGGGTTGAGGCATGCAGAAGCGAATATAGTGTTATTTTTGGATGCAGATATATTAGCAAGGCCTGATGTTGTGGAGATTCATGCCAATTATCATCGTCAATACCTGGATAATAACGTGGCTATTTTGGGGAACGTTTCATTTCCTAAAGAGTGGCCACAGACCCCATTCGCTGAAATTAACAGCGCCTCGAAGATGTGGCGCAATCTGAAACCGCATGAAGAGTTGCCTTGGTGGAATTTCTTCGGAGGGCACATATCTGCCAAGAAAAACTTCCTCATATCTGCTGGGGGCTTCGATGAGGGACATTCAAGATATGAAGATCTCCTGCTGGGGAGACGGCTTATGCCAATGGGTCTGAAAATCATTTATGCAAATGAGGCGGTAGGATTTCATCATCACTGGAGAACACCGAAAGAGATGGTATCAAACGCGATGGCTTATACAGAAGCACGTCTTCAGCTATATAGATCTGGCGATCCAGTCCTGATGGCTTTTTTGCGTGATCATAAGATCGAAAAAAAAATGAAAGCTTCATTGAAACGGGCCATTGCAGCCTTAATTGCGAATCGTATGGTGTTCCCTTTATCGCTGTGGACAGCCAACGTATTAATGGACAGATTCTCCAGCATTGGTACTCTTCTTACCCGCATGCTTTGTTACCATGTGGGGCACTCTACTTTTAAACGTGAAATAATAAGACTTGAATCAAATAGGAAAAAGAGTGGGTAGAATGTGTCCTGAAATTTCGATAGTAATAGTTAACTGGAACACGCGGAAATTATTAAAAAATTGCTTGCAGTCTATTGCTTCAGTGAAAACGAGTCGGGATTCGGAAATTATTATTGTCGATAACGGGTCTAATGACGGCAGTTCAGAAATGTGCAGAAAGGTATTTCCTAAGGTGCGGTTAATAGAAAATGGCAGCAATTTAGGCTTCGGTCAAGCGAATAATCAAGGGATATTGTCGAGTAAAGCCGAGCTTGTTCTGCTGCTAAATAGTGACACTATTGTACTCCCCAATAGCATTGAGAAAATGATCGAACCGATGCATAAAGATTCATCTATCGGTGTTTTAGGGTGTCGACTCATTCGCCCGGATGGAAGTTACCAACCGTCTTCTATGAATTACCCGAACCTCAAGACGGTTATTGTGGAACGGCTTCTGCTTTATAAATTATCATTGAAACTGCCGCGGACTCCAGTAGAGCCGCCTTATATAGAGTCACAAATAGAGTGCGATTGGGTTTCTGGGGCGTGCATGTTGATTAGGAAAAACGCCTTAGAAACAGCGGGGCTATTTGACCCTAATATATGGATGTATGGCGAAGAAATGGAACTCTGCTATAGAATCAAGGCGGCCGGGTGGAAAGTAGCTTTCCACCCAGATGCTACGATAATTCACCTGGGTGGGGAATCTTGGAAGGAACAAGCGTACTCTCCTACATTGCTTAAAATGACCGGACTACTATTTTTTTTTAAGAAACACTTCTCGATTTCAACTTATTTCACAGTCTGCTTCCTGACCTCAGTGGGCGCAATGTTGAGACTTTTGATTTGGCCCTTCTCATGGTTGTTTCAAAAGAACGAAAGACCTCACATTTTGTTAGAAATGAGGTCTAACTTACTGATCCTAGTGCAAAATATAAGGTCTCTCTTTATGGTATAGATGGAGCAGCATATATTTAAGAAACACTTTGAATAAAAGAGAAGGATAAGATTGTGAGGTAAGGTCTATCTGGAAATATTTATTACCCAGTGACGAACAAGTATTGGTGCGAAGATTTTTCCTGACAATAATTGAATGAAGAGGCAATGGTTATTTTCAATTTGATAAATAATTTTCCTCAAGAAACTACATTTAGTGCAATTCCTTCAAGGAAAGTATAATACGTATGGCATTAAGAACATTGAGCAGACAGCCAATAGGGATCTTGCGGAACATGCGGGGCCGTTAACTGGTGAACTTTTTGTCACAATTTTTCATCAAGGTCAATTTTTTATTAGATTTAATAAAGCACGATCGATTCAAAGTATTGTTTTATATTTTCAAGAGTTTATTAAATGTTTGAAATCGGACGACACACATGTATTAAGTAAGATTTTAAGGCATGGCAAACGAGGTCTTGCTAGACTAGTTTTGTGAGAACAAAAAGGACCTGTCGAAGATGAATAAATAACCTATTTTTACATTCCGCTATCCGGTGGGAGATATAATCAGCTAGTGCCTGAGCGGCAAGACATGAATTCTTAAAAGGAGGGTTAGTTGAGATTGCGGGAGAGATAATTCTTAAATGAAGATTATTCAAGTTCACAACCACTACACGGTCTTTGGTGGTGAAGATAAAATGTTTGGGGCAATTAGCCGCATTCTTAGACATAAAGGCCATAGGGTTCGCTTATTTGAGCGAAGTAGCAGAGATTTAATAGGTCTGAAGGGAAAAACTAGTGCATTTGTGGGAGGCATCTATTCGATTTCGGCAAAAAGAGCGTTTTCAAAAATTCTTTCTGCAGAATCCCCGGACATTGTCCATGTGCACAACTTATTCCCACTAATTTCTCCTTCAATCTTAGTCGCTTGCCGAGAGTTTAACGTGCCCGTGGTGATGTGCTGTCCAAACTATAAGCTAATTTGTCCAACGAGCCTCCACTTACGGAATGGCACTGTTTGCGAGATGTGCTGTGGCGCACGGGAGTATTGGTGTATTTTGAAAAACTGCCGGAACAATATTTTCGAAAGCGTAGGCTACGCCTTGAGGACCGCAGTTGCACGAAATTGGCGGCTTTATCAGGATAATGTGACGCTCTACGTCCCTCCGACTGAATTTGTAAAACGCAGGTTGGTTCACGCTGGATTCCCGGAAAATCGCGTAATCGTTATACCAAACATGGTTCCTTTGCCTGAATCAGGTGTTAACGGCTCCGGTGGAGAATATGTTGCATACGCAGGGCGTATCAGTCCGGAAAAGGGTATAAACACTCTTCTTGAAGCAGCGCGTCAGACAGAATTGCATGTATGCTTAGCGGGCGACTATTCACAGGTGTTGGAAATTGTGAAGAAAGCTCCACAAAATGTACAGTTCATTGGCCACATGAACCGAGGGCAGTTAGATGAATTCTACCGCAATGCCCGATTTTCTGCTGTTCCCAGTGTGTGGTTTGAAGCATTTGGGTTGGTTGCTGCAGAGGCAATGAGCTATGGATTACCTGTAATTGCATCGAAGATCGGAGGACTGGTGGAAATCATTGATGATGGCGTCACAGGGTCCCTTTTTGAGGCAGGAAATGCTAAAGAGTTGGCGGACAAGATGAAGTTACTTTGGAAGAATCCAGATTTGTGCCGCCAGATGGGGGTTGCGGGCAGGGAGAAAGTAATTCAGGAATATAGTGAGGATGTTTATTATCAGCGGATAATGGATGTATATAGAAAAGCAATCCAAATGAATAAACGATAGAAGTACCTTATTTTGTCAACAACTAAAGACCGCTCATCTGCAAATTAGAACTGCCTTTTTCCCTTGGATCACATGGACAATTATAAAGTGGCTGTCTTTGGCGGAAGGAATACTGTAGGTAAACTATTTTAGGTAAACCGGCTGGTGATTTCTTTGACTGACCTATCATGTTTATTGAGATCATAGCCGCCAAGTGCATGGGGGATAGGATGTTTAATGGAACGGTTATGAGATATAAAGAGATCCTTGCTAAGAAGTGGTGGTCTCTCGAACGCTTTGGACTAACTCCGGCTAAGATACGACGGAGGGCTACTAATCGCGATGAGCCAAAAATTATATGTATTTGCATCCCTAAAGCAGGAACACACTTGTTAGAGAGAGCGCTGTGTTTGCATCCAAGACTTTATAGAAAAGTGGTGCGCACGGTGACCGATAGAATCCTCACGAAATGGGGTGGGCTCTCCAATCTGCTTGATGCGTTGAAGCCTGGACAGATTCTGGTAAGCCATTTGTACTTCACCCCAGTGCGCCTTCGAGATATTCGATCCCGAGGGATTAAAGGCATATTTATTATTAGGGATCCTAGAGATGTGCTTGTTTCTGAGCTGTTCTATATACTTAAGCAGAAGCAGCACTTTTTGCATAAGCTGTTTGCACAACAAGCTGACATGATGAGCTGCCTGAAGTTAGCTATAAGGGGAAATTGTTCTGCTAATTTCGAATCAATTTGCGACATGTTTTTCAATTATTCAGGATGGCTACTGAGCGATTTTCTCATTGTTCGGTTTGAGGACTTGATAGGATCCTATGGGGGCGGGAAAAAAACGCGACAGATGAATACCTTAGGCTCTTTGTTTGATTTCATTGGGTTGAGTATGATCGAAGAAGACCTATATTCGTTGAGTTTACGCCTCTTTTCCAATGATAGCCCGACTTTCCGCAAAGGTCAGATTGGTGGGTGGAAGATGTATTTTACCCCCGAGATAAAACGTCTGTTTAAGGGCGTCGCTGGAGAACCACTAATTCATTACGGTTATGAAAACGACGATCAATGGTGAGTGCGTATTTTGGAAGGACTAACTGGTGTGACATCGTTTTTTCTAATTCTGTGGGTGATCATGTTGGGGACTGGGGAGATCAAAAGGCATTTGCTCATCAAACCTCGTGTGTGGGGAAAGGCTACTGGATTCAGACACCCAACAAAAACTTCCCAATTGAACCCCACTGGTACTTTCCGCTGTTTCAATTCCTTCCTTTGTCAGTGCACGAGGAGATTGCGGTTTTCTGGCCCTTTTCATTTCCCAGACGGTACGGGCATCGAATGGCTGAAGATTTGAAAGATATGGTTCGAAATATAAGACCACTTAAAGTTGAAGAAATGAGGTCTTTGTTTCCCGATGGTGATTTGTGGGAGGAGCGTCTATTTGGTTTTATAAAATCCATTGTCGTTTACCGCTGTTAGGCGTTAGCACCTAAAAGGACTTATTTCGGCGGGCGAGCTTAAGCCGGAGAGGGCGGTTAGAACGTTCATTACAAGCGATCAATGACTTCTTACAGGAAAGCCATTGAGATAGGTAAAGACAAGAGGAAGCGAGAGAGGGTGGATGATGGATGATAAGGGCAGTGACATATGGCCGCATAAATATAACCTCTTCGGGGTCGATGTGAGCGCAACAACTTACGACGAAGCGTTGGTCGCGGTCACCCGGGCTGCAAAAGCAGGGAGGTCAGCTTGTGTCACACATCTGGCTGTTCATGGCCTCATTGAAGCCAACCAGGACTTGTATTTTAGATCTATGCTCAATGGGTTTGATACCGTCGCGCCCGACGGTATGCCAGTTAAGGTAGCCCTCAATTTACTCTACAAAACCGACCTTTCTCACAACGTTCGAGGTTCCGAGTTAATGAGCCGGCTCTGCGAACGGGCCGCGGCGGAGGGGATTGGGGTGTTCCTCTATGGCAGCCATCGCCATGTTGTGGATGCATTGCGGAAGAACTTGATTGGTTGGTATCCGGGCCGCCGTATCGTGGGCTGCGAACCTTCGGTTTTCAGACCTATGACTGAAGCTGAAGAAGAGACCCTAGTGCAATGCATCAACGATAGCGGGGCGGGTCTTGTGTTTCTCGGCCTGGGCTGTCCGTTGCAGGAGAGATTTGCTTACGAGCACAAGGGCAGGATCAAAGCCGTCCAGATTTGCGTGGGCGCCGCTTTTGACTTTCTTTCCGGGAGCAAGAGTATGGCGCCTGTTTGGATTCAGCGGTGCTCGTTGGAATGGCTTTTCCGGCTTTCACAGGAGCCTTGGCGCCTCTGGCGTAGATACCTTGTCACAAATACCATTTTCCTGTCGAAATTGCTTCTGCAATTAAGCGGCCTGAAAAAGTATACACGGCCAATATTAGACAAGCGATAAGGAGATAAAGAACGATGAAGGCACTTATAACTGGCAGTTGCGGGTTGATCGGTTCAGAAGCTGTTCGATATTACGACAAACGCGCGGAACTGGTTGTTGGAATTGACAACAACATGCGGGCGGAATTCTTTGGTAAAGATGGTGATACAACTTGGATGCAAAATACACTCGAAGTGGAGTGCCCTAAATACAAGCACCTATCCGTGGACATAAGAGACCGGGAAAAGATTACCGAAATGGTGGATGCGGTCAGGCCCGATCTCATTATTCACTGTGCGGCTCAACCTTCACATGATTTGGCTGCCCGGATTCCTTGTGTTGATTTCGAAGTCAACGCAGTTGGTACTCTTAACTTGTTAGAAGCAACTAGACTTTATGCTCAAGATTCAGTATTTATTTTTATGAGTTCTAATAAGGTATATGGAGATGCTCCAAACAAAATAAAATTAAAAGAATTAGATACACGATGGGATTACGATGATCCTCGCTACACTAAGGGTATACCCGAATCTTTCACCATTGATCAATCAAAGCATAGCTTGTTTGGGGCTAGTAAAGTTGCTGCTGATATTCTTGTCCAGGAGTATGGTCGTTATTTTGGAATGAAGACTGTGGCATTCAGAGGTGGATGTTTAACAGGTCCAAACCATTCTGGAGCTGAACTCCATGGATTCCTATCTTACTTTTTTAAAGCTGCACAGAATGGTAAAAAATATACAATTTATGGATATAAAGGAAAGCAAGTGCGAGATCAGATTCACAGTGCTGACGTTCTCAGAGCAATGGATGAATTTTACAAAAACCCCAAATGTGGAGCAGTCTACAACTTGGGCGGTGGTAAGGAAAACAGTATATCCATACTTGAGTGCATAGATAGGGTAGAGCAGATGCTAAATAAGAAAAATAGCTATTCATATTCTGAACAGAATAGAAGCGGTGATCATATTTGCTACTATTCAGATTTAACCAAATTTAAAACCGACTTTCCTAATTGGTCTATTACACGCACGATTGATGACATATTTGAGGATTTCGCCAGATATTATTCTAACTAACACTGTGTCAAACATATATAGCAACAAATATAGCCTGCCTTCTAATTCTCGAGAAGAAGGATGTCAGATTTCTTAAAACAACCTCGAGTTCTATTGGTTACAGATATAAAGTTGCGGAAATATCAAAAGACCAGGATGAATTTTTTGATTTATTTGTGGGAACATGTTAGATAATGCCAACTTCGTTAGGGCTTTTAACGATAGGAAATAATCCGGTTTTTATAGTAATCCTAAAGAAGATCCATCTATCCCATTTAAGTTTAGCATTAATTGCAGGGACCTGAATCTAAGCTGACATTTTTTGCTAAGAACTTACGATCAAACCAAACCTGACTAAATTTCAAATCTTATTTTTAACATATTGAAAGTTTTACCATTGCTGTAATACCATTTTCGTATCGGAATTATTACTTTTTTGAAGTTACTTTCAATGAATCTTCGTTTTTAGGTCTTAAATGCGAACCGCCAGTGGAAACCCAATATATGGACTTTAAGGTTAGTAATGGTGTTTTATCCGGATCCGAATATTCATTGTTAGCTTTAAAATACGCTTAGTAAAGAGAAGATGTTTATATCATGAAAAATGCTGCTGAAGAAAAGGTGTCCAATTTCTACAATAGAATTGGCTGGAAAATAGAAAGTGGAATCACTGAAGATGCACGAAGATTTGAAGACTTAAGAGAGAACGCCCAGGAATATGTTAGTAAATGCAGATTGAGAGTGGCAAGGCATATACCTGATGATGGCAAGAATATACTGGACATGGCGTCTGGCCCAATACAATATAAAGAATATGTGGAGTATTCAAAGAATTTCAAGAAGAGATATTGTATTGATTTATCTGCGAAGGCTTTAGAAATGGCGGAAAAAAAAATTGGAGATCACGGCGTTTTTTTGCATGGTAGTTTTTTTGACATTCCCCTAGAACAAAATTTCTTTGATTGTACAGTTAGCCTCCATACAATCTATCATATCGATAAAGTCAAGCAAGAAGAGGCAGTAAGAAAATTGATCAAGGTTACTAAGCCCGGAAAATCAGTAATTATTGTGTATAGTAATCCAAATTCGATAGTAATTTTATTAAAATCATTATTAACTAAACGTATACTAAGAAGAGCAAAAATCATTTTGAAAAATATTAAGAAAGTAGCGAAAAATGAAGAAGAATTAACCCTATATTTCTATGCATATCCTATTGAATGGTGGAATACATTCGGTGATATTGCTAACGTAAAGATCTTTCCATGGCGTTCATTTGAATCAAATATCCAGAAAATACTAATACCAAATAACCATATTGGTAAAAAGATGTTTGGGCTTTTGTTTTATTTAGAGGAGACGTTTCCAAATTTCTTCGTTAAGAACTTTCATTATCCCATGATAATACTAACGAAAAGAAGCTAACATCTATATGGCCTTCGGTTGTCGAGGGAAAGGGGGTCGCCCATTAAAGGGCGGGTCAAGAGAAAAAACACCTCTCCTTGCGGAAAGAAGGGGACATCCTATAATCCCCCTGTCAAGAAAAATATTTTATTTATTAATACCAGTATGTTAAAGAGTTGCAGGTTTTCTGTATACACTTCTGCTGTGGCTTTCACACAAAATGCTTTCGGCGCAATCTCTCGCGGAACTAGGATCGGGCCACGGTAACTGGTTGATAATTTTAAAAAAGAGCTAAAAATGAGGTCGATTTTTAGGCTTAGCGATACCATTCCGGGGATAAAATGAGAAAAGCATAGGGGTCAGGTCTACACATTTTATATAAACAATCCTGTTTTTCAAAGATGGAGGTCAGCCCTTAAATTAAGTGACATCGATGTCAAACCCTTAATAGTGAATAATAAAAGAAAGGTGAAAGGCTCCCCAGTTGAATTCGCTACGCTCGTCTTCTGCGAAGCCCCGGTGGAATCCCATCTTCGATGGGTTCGCAAAGCGAAATTCCACAGGATAAAAATTTGACAGGGCAAGGCGGGCGTGGGGCATCAGGCAAATCGATTGAGGATTGTGGACCCGCCCTGTTAAATGCCGCTGATGACGGCCCTTCTACGGAGGATTCAACAGGGTAAAGATTGCGGAATTAATAGGACAAAAAAGAAAGGTAAAGGAGAAAAAGGCCCAAGCAAACGGGCAGACCTTTAGAACTGCCATCTGCTAATACGTTGCATTCCCAACATTCCAAGTATCGATTGGTAGATTGAAGTGTTCGATGGTTGTGTTGAGTCTAATCCAATATTTTCTGTCTTTCATAGTTTCCAATATCAGGACAACTCCCGGTTTCTTTTTAGTCTGCAGTGAATAATACGCGCTTTGTCCGATGGCCTCTGCCCATTTGCTGCCAAAATCAAATTCAATCGCATGGGTGGCAGTCACGCAATCGCAACGGGTACCGTCCGGCAAAACAATTTCAACCTGACCTTTATGCGCCTCGCACCACTTCTGCTGATACCATTTTTCCGGATGCTCTCGTTTCGCTAATAGCAGCGATGGAACCAGGCATACAATAATGCAAAGTAAAACAGTCTTTTTCATTTCACTCGATTCTTATTATTTTGGGAATTAACTGATCTTACCGATAGATTTGGGCCCTATTAAGTAATATTAAGTATAACCAAGTTATACAATCTCAAAATATTTGTCAATAAAAAAGTTGAACTCAGTGATACTTTATTTTATTAGGAGAGTATGCCTAAAATCTTGATTGGAATAAAAGTGGACCCGGAGTTAAAGGAGATCCTGAAGGAAGCCGGCAGGGATGAGAACCGCAGTCTTTCTAACTTTATTAAACATGCTCTTATAACCTACCTTAAAGAAAACAAGGGCATTGATTACAAAGAAGACCATTAGATAATAGTTAGAAAGCATATCGCGTTCGATTTCAGTCAGTGAAATAGCCGGAAAACGGCAAGTCGGTTTAGTGTGGTTTCGCTCTTAATTCTGAATTGCAGAAACTATTTAACGATTCGACGATTTAACTTTTTAACTATGTGACCAAATTGTCAAAGTCAAAGATCTGACCTTCTTGCATACACTATATGAGCTGTGTCACAATTTGCTGTGACACATTAGGCCGGAAAACGACAAATCATGCCGGAGGCAGAAAAGTCGCAAAGGTTTGCTTCAATTTTCGTTGCATCGAAGAAAGGCATAAAATCATAGACCCCAATTATCCAATTATCTTGATTTTTATCGCGAAGCGATTGACATTTTTTGTTCGGCCAGAGTCGGCCGAACAAAATGTTAGTGTGAGTCCGTGTGGGTCTGTGGCTAATTAAAAATCAAAGTCCGCGTCCGTCTGCGTGAATCTGCGGTTAAAAATTAAAAATCATTAAATCAAATAATGCCTGAAACGATACATAAGTTACCAGTAAAAAACGCAACAATGCAACCCCGTCCCTTTTATTCCAAGCATTATGATCGCCCTTTTATCAAGAAATTTAAGACCGCATCGAGCTGCTACATTTATGATGTCAACACAAATCACCTGCTGAAAGTAGACAGGGTCCTTTACGCGATCGTGGATGACATTTACCGGCTGTCAAAAACTGAAATCATTCAAAAATGGAGCACACAATTTTTAGACGCAGAGCTGGAGAATTCACTAAAAGAATTGAAATACTCAATCAAACGCGACCGGCTCTTTCGGAGGGAGCGGCCGAAAGAGCTGCGGCCTTTCGGTGGCCGGTCCATCAGAGAAAAGCTAAAAGAGCCCAACGGCGAGCATCTCATCCTAAACACGACTGAAAATTGCAATTTGCGCTGCAAATATTGCCTTTATAGCGGCAGATACACAAAACAGCGGGTTCATTCCTCAAAGCGGATGACAAAAGAGGTTGCGCGCAGGGCCCTTGACTTTTTCATCGAAAAAAGTAGCGCAATTGAGGAACCTCATATAGGCTTTTACGGCGGCGAGCCTCTGCTTTATCTTGATCTGATCAAATACTGCGTCTCGTATGCAGAGTCAAAGCGGCCGAACACCTTCCAGTATGGTATGACAACAAATGGGACGCTTTTGACGCCGGAGCTGACAGAATATCTTACCGCTCATAATTTCAACTTACTCGTTAGTTTGGACGGTCCCCGCGAAGTACATGATAGTTACCGGGTGGATAAACACAATCGCGGTACATGGGACCGTGTCCTAAAGAACCTGAAACTTCTTCATGAAAAATCAAAGGACTACTTTGAAAGCCACGTCAGCATTTCGGCTGTTATTGCAACAAACCGAAATATGGCAAGGATTCAGGAATTCTTCGAAAAACATTCCCTTTTTTCAAATCGGAATGTAATCACATCCAACCTTGTTTATACGCGCAATGCACTTGAATTTGATGACACTGATGAGAAGCACAATCCTCAGGTGTGCGGACAGCGCTCGGTTTACAACAGGTGTGAGGAAACACTGCTTAAAAAAAGAAAATTGACCCATTTTTTAGAAGGGATGTTTCAGAGGGAATTCATGAAGATTTACAACCGTGAAATCTGCAACGGGTTCGATGGGGGCATTCACATTAATGGGTGCTGTTTTCCCGGCCAGCGAAGACTGTTTGTGAATTGCAGAGGCGATTTTTACGTGTGTGAACGGCTTGATAATGCTTTTTCGCTGGGTAGCGTTGATGAAGGTCTGGTCCCGAAGAAGGTGGAGCGGCTGATTGATGCCTACATCAAGGTTTCTTCGAGTTGTTTGGATTGCTGGGCAATTCGGTTTTGCACGAAATGCTATGCAGGGGCGTGTGTGGACGGAAAGATCAACAAAGACTTCCGCGAGGCAGAATGCGAAGCTTTCAGGCACGATTTTGAAAAAATCCTTACTCTCTACCAAGAAGTGGCTGAAAATGATTTCAAGGCATTTGACTTCTTGAAAAAAGTTACGATTTCGTAAGTGTAACTATAGGTATTATCAAAATCTAAAGCCTCAAAAATCCATGTGTTTAGGTCCTGATTAAATTAAACAATTATCAGAAAGGAGGGCGCTATGATTGAGAAGATGCCGACCAATAATTCAAACATGAAAGGAAATAATGACTGTGCCTGCGAATGTGATGATGAAAGCAAAAAGTCTTCCGCTAAAGGTTCGCTTAGCTCAGGGGGCGGTAGTGGATGCGGCTGTAAAGGAAAAGGTGATTATGCAAGCGTAAAGGCTGATGTGGCATGCTCTTGTCAATGTAACTGTGATAAAAAAGAGGCGCGGGCTCACGACCGTGGGCATAACGGAGCTGCGTTGCAGGGCTGACATGTCGTCTTCCTAAAACCCAGCGTGATGTTATAAATCTCTGTCGTGCGGGGTTGATTAACTAGTTTGTCCTATTGCTATTTTACCACAGATCCGCCCGCCTCGCCTTGCGGTCTCGCATGGCGGGCGTGGGGGCACGGAGTATCAGGCTGGCAGGCTGGGGTCGGGCCACGCCAAGTAATTGACATTGCTAATAAAATGACATAAAAACCTCTCTGAAATGGTCTTAATCGACCGGTTTTCCGCCAAAACTGCCCTGTTAAGAGATTCGACAAAATGGCTCGTGCAAAAAGACATTATATACCCGGCCATGTCTGGCATATAACCCACCGATGCCATAAGAGAGAATTTCTTTTAAAATTCCCAAGGATGGATTTGGGGGTCGTGTCTTGATTAGTGATTATAAGAAGGTCGGGGTCTGACCAAGATAACTATCTGATCGCTAATATGATGCATTTCCGACATTCCAGGTATCAATCGGCATATTGAAGTGCTGAATAGTGCTGTTAAGCCTTAGCCAGTATTTTCTATCTTTCACTGTCTCTAATACCAGAACAACTCCTGCTTTTTTGCCAGTTTGTAATGCGTAATACGCGCTTTGTCCGATTGCCTCTGCCCATTTGCTGCCAAAATCAAATTCAATCGCATGGGTATCCGTCACGCAATCGCAACGGGTACCGTCCGGCAAAACCACTTCAACTTGCCCCTTACGTTCTTCGCACCATTTCTGCTGATACCATTTTTCCGGATGCTCTCGTTTTGCGAATAGCAGAGATGGAAACAGAAATACTATAATAAATATTAGAGCTATCTTCTTCATTGCCCCCGATTCTCATTATTTCTCGACCTATGATTACACAATATTACCCAGTAATATAATATATACTCTAAGTAAGACCATGTCAAGTGAAATGTTGACACCAAAACCAAAAACCTTTAAAAAGCCAACATGCAAGTCTTATTGAATCTAAAAGTTGACCCTCGTATGAAGGCTGCACTCAAAAAACTCGCTGACAAGCAATTCATCAGTGTCTCCGCTGCCGTTAAACAAAGCATTGAGCGGCATCTCCAAGAACATGGTATAGACTGGCGCAAGGAAGGTAAAAAAGAAGCATCTTCAAAATAACCTTTAGCCGATGTTGCCACGGATTAAATTCAGACCCCATTTAGTTTTGCTAACCGAAAATTGCCCCCTAACGACAACTCAATTTTGACGCCCTCTTTGTATTTTACTTACATAAGTTTATAAGTTTCTCTTTTTCAATCTCCTAAAATTAGGAGATTTGGAATATCGATATCAATTCTTTAAGTGAATAATAGAAGAAAGGTACAAGGCTCCCCAGTTGAATTCGCTACTCTGTTTTCTTCGAAAAATTTAACGGGGCAAGCATGGCGTAGGGTATAAGGCGCAAAGGGAGAGGACTGAGTAATGAGGACTGAGGACTGAAGGAAAGGAAGTAGGGAGGCGGAAAGGAGCCCTTGCCAGGCCATGCCGGAAAACGACAGATGAGAGGTCGGAATGTGAAAGAGGGAAGACGGATGGGATGTGAAGTACAGAATATCGCAAGGTGGAATGGATTTTGTGATTAAATACTTCATCGAAAAAGATTGGACGCTTCCATTTTTCTTTTTGGCAATATTTATGACGATTTTGGCGATTTCGTCCCAAAGTCTATGGATTGACGAGGGTATTACGACCTGGTTCGCGTTTCAGGAAACTTTTACAGACGTAATTAGTACAATTAAAAATACTGATATGGCTGAATCCCTGATGCCGGGCTATATTATTTATATGTGGGCATGGGTGAAAACATTTGGTATTTCCGAGTATAGTCTGCGTTTATCCAACTTACCGTTTATCATAACCGTATTATTTCTTTTCACAAAACTTCCTGTGAGTCGGGTATTCAGGAATACCCTTATTTTATTAACCTGTTTAAGTCCGTTTCTCTGGGTTTATTTGAATGAAGTCAGATCTTACATTGCGCTTTTCTCTTTCAGTGCCATAGGCCTCAGCGGTCTTTTATTCTATTTTTATGGAGATTCAACCTTAAAAAAAATAGGCCCGTATCTGACGGTATTCGGGCTGCTAATCGGTTCTTTTTTTAATATTTCGACTGGTTTTACTATAGCGGCCCTGATTCCGACGGCCATTTTTATGCACCGGCAAACAAAAAATAATCAAAGTAATTTTTTGCTCGATTGGAAAAGACCGGTATTATACGCGATACCTTTTTTTGTTGTTCTTGGCGGATTTTATTTAAAGGTTATCTTAGCTGGCTCAGGTGGAAGGCTGCAAGCAAGTGCAGGCGAGCCAACCCTTAAAAATATTGCCTTCTGTTTTTACGAGTTTTTGGGATTTTCAGGTATCGGGCCACCAAGGAATATTTTAAGAGCGAATCCTTCTATCGAAACATTCAGTCCTTATTGGCTGTGGCTTGGCTTTGCCGTTTTGATCCTGACAGCTGCTCTGGTGTATGCCATAATTTTGTACCGAAAAAGCGACCGTGAGATCCGGTTTCTTAAGGATGCCTACCTGTGGGGATTTTTATGTGGGTTTTTAACTTTTTGTGTTTTTGCATTTACCTTCAAATTTGTTTTTTACGGCAGGCACGTTATCTTCCTTTATCCCTTTTTTATTTTTGCTGTTGCCTTTATGGTCAAAGAGATCTGGTCAAAGAAAAACAGGTTAATGTTAAGATATATTCTGATTGTTTCGATATTGTTTATCTTTCTGGTTTCCGGTCTGCGGCTCAGATTCGATCCGGCTTATTTTAAAGATGATTATCGGTCGGCAGCTTCAACTGCCCTTTCTCTGGCGAATAATGACGAACCCATTTTCTGGGCTGCTGATCTTTCTACCGGCGCCTATTATGGCCTTGAATATGACAATACTGATTTCAACCGACCCCTTAAAATAAAGCCGATCAGAAAAGTATACGCTGCGGCTAATTGGTCAATTGAAGAAATCAAAGAACATATCAGATCATTTGAATCTGTGATCCTGGTACTCTCTAAAAAAGATACCTTTGATGAAAAGAATGGCTGGTCTAATTTTATTGCCGGATATAATGCGGTTGAAACCGCGAGCTATAACGCCTTTAAAATATATAAATTTAAGCTTTAATCAATTCTAAAACTACTAGAAAAAAGTCAATGATCTCCATAATCATTCCGACATATTGCGAAGTCCAAAATATACCCGTTATCATCCCAAAAATATTTGAAGTCCTTCAAAATGAAAACATTCAATCCGAATTGATCATCGTGGATGATAACTCGCCTGATGGGACGGCCGATGCCGCCCAAACAATGGCGAATCAATACCCTGTCAGGGTGGCGGTTCGTGAAAAAGAAAAAGGCCTGGCAACGGCGGTTATCAAAGGCTTTGACCTGGCCAACGGTGATATCTGTGTGGTGATGGATGCAGATCTGAGCCACCCGGTGGAAAAACTTCCGGATTTAATCAGACCTCTTATGGAACAAAATCTTGATGCCGTCATTGGCAGCAGATACGTGAATGGCAGTGGAATTGAAGGATGCTCCTTGTTTCGAAAGATGATCAGTAGAGTGGGTGGTCTTCTGGCAAAAGGCTTAACAGAAATGTCTGATCCTACCAGTGGATTCATTGCTTTTAAAAAAAGTTTGCTGAATAATGTCAAGCTGAATCCGATCGGATGGAAGATAATTCTCGAACTAATGGTAAAGGCCGACCCGAAGTTTAAAGAAATTCCGATAAGGTTTGCTAAAAGAAAGCTGGGGAAAAATAAATTTTCCATCAAAGTTCAAATTGATTTTTTGCGGCACTTATGGCGGCTTTACTTTTATAAGTTTTCTAAATCTTATAAATTAGATAAAACCTTTCAAACTGTGAAATAAAATCTATAATTATGGGCGGTTTATTTCATATCACATTGTGGTATTACTTTTTAAGTAACTAGAATTATATGATATTTTAAAAGTGTGTTTTTTCATATTTGGGCATGAATATTGCTCTATAAGATGATGGTGGCTAGGGGAAAATGCCTGTTTGAAAATTGGGCAAATCTTTTTTACCAAATTGAGAGGAGAATAAATGATGAAAAAAAATCTAACAATCTTATTCTCACTGGTTTTAATCTTCGGGTTTGCCGGTATCTCAAGCGCAGGTTCTATGCCTTACGGAATTGGTGATGTGACAGACTTTTTGAATGATGGGGCTTACTTCAACGGGTACACGGAAATATCCGATCCTTTTAATTTTTCCGGTGTATGGGGGTACACGGCGATTGCCTTTGAATCCGGTAATATCAATTATATCAATGAAGGGGGCTCGCCAACCTTTACGACAGCTGACACCAGTAATTTCGGGTTGATGGATACTGTTAATTTTGACACGGATAACCTGTATTTTTCGGATGGTGATCCTGCAGATGTGGCCCTCGATGATTTTGATCCAACTGATCAGTTATTTAGAATGTTCCGGCTAACGGCTGATTCAAATCCTTTGTCATACCTGGCATCAAATCCCGTCTTTTCGGCCGGCACCTATATTATCGGTTTTAATGACAACGGGTTCCCATCAGACTTCGATAGTGATTTCGACGACATTATTGCAGCGGCGAATCCTGTCCCCGAACCCGCCACCATGCTCCTTTTAGGCACCGGACTGGTTGGTCTTGTAGGATTGGGCAGGAAAAAGTTTAGAAAGAAATAAATAAGCCAAATTAGCTCACAGCTGATAGCTGATAGCTCATAGCTCACAGCTGATAGCTCATAGGCATAGACCGTATTAGAACTAGGGTCGGGCCACGGCAAGTGGCTGATAATTCATAAAAAGAGCTAAAAATAAGGTCGATTTTTAGGCTTAGCGCTTACATTTCGTATACTGAAAATATTTTACTTCTAATTCAAGCGATATTTGATGAAAAATCAGTTATGTACCTTCAAACAACCACCATCCATCATGTAAATTTTTATATGCCGAACACGGTACTTCGACTAGCACGCAGACTTTTTTATGCAGCTCACTAAACCCTTGTACATCTGCCTGTATTGGGACCTTATTTCTGATGATCACTGACAGGTGAATATTTCGGCAAAAATACCGAATATTATTCCAGGTCGGCTTTTTTGTATTCATTTTTTGGGGCAGAATCGGAAGTTTTTCTATCTTCTGCTTTGTCATATTCAATCGTACATTTCTTTCAATTAGCGATACGATCATGAGTGCAAAAAAATAAAGTAGCAATACTGCTTCAATCCGACTTTCTTTTTTAAGAAACACCGGGGCTACATCTAATATTGACTTCTTTGTGTACATCCGCTTTTCAAGATAGGATTGTCGCTTGTACATTCGCAATACTTCGGCAGCATCCAATAAATGATTATTGGTGATCAGAGGGAAAAGGCCGTCTGTTTTTGATTCACTCATAGCAGCTTGTTCATTTATCTTCCACTCCAGCCCATAGTTAAATGACCATTTGTTTTCATAAATTGGATCGCCCGCTTGGCGCCTGGTTGATGGGATTCTTTTACAAATCTGCTTGCGCCCTTTAGTGATTTTTACATCTATTAACCCATCTACATCCTGGCAAATCTTATTAACCGCTTTGGTAATCTCTTTTTGTGTTTTTAAATGATACGCATTGAGTTTGGGTATCAGTTCTTCCAACGCTTTTTGGGCGTTATCTATTTTTTTCAGCCTTCTGTTTTTATCTTCCTGCTCCTTAGAACTGCAATGCACCCATATAACCCGATAGCCTTTTGAGTTTTTGCCGGCTTCATATGTTCTAAATTTATTGATCTCTTTCTTTTTGCGAGAGTGCCGGATTTCAAAAGCATCTTCCCATTTAACATCATGGGTTTTAATATATTGCACAAAGCTTGTTGATTCTTTATGGAATTTTGGAATGATGGTAATAAAGTAGCCGTTATTTTCATCAATGTATGCCAGATTTTTGCTGCTGCATAATTTGCAGTCAGCGATGTAAATAAAGTCTTGTTTCTGTAACAAGGAGCGTAGTTCATTCCAGTTTGGGATATGGGTTGTGTCATCATTTGTGTTGCCATTAAAAGCCTTATAGCTAAGCGGGACATGGCCGTCAGCGGTGATGTTCAAACCGAAAACAATCTGCTTGCAGTCAGGACGAAAATCCTTATTATGTCCGTGCTTGAGTTGAACTGCATCCGGATCAGGGTTTGCGTATTGGCCTATGAATGTAACCGTTGTGCTGTCATTATGAATTTCATCTGTCAGCAGCTTGTGCAGTTTAATGGCATTGCATGATACCTCGGTCATTAACGAATGCCGGTCTGCCTTAAAAAGTGCAGAAAGAGATCTTGCTAAACGATCATCGTTAAACTTGTCTGCATTTACGGATTCATTTGTGAGCCCGTCTGCATATTTTGCCAGCCACTCTTGAACTTTGTATAACGGCTTATTGTCACAAATAATATTTGCGGCAATAATGCATAGGCTTTCGGCGTGCTCAGCCAGGCAACTGTTTGAGGCAGGAACATATTTTTTAAATAAATTATACAGATCAAGCGAGTTCATATAATGCTTGACCATCGGCAAAACATCGACTTGTTTGTACCGTGCTTCAATTTGCACCATAACGCCTCCTATTTAGCTTGTAGAAGGCGTTATAAAACATTTAAAGGGCAAAGTCTAGATTTTTTATTTATTGTAATATAAGTAAGTTACAGAAATAACTAGCAATATCTGGATATGTCTTGAAATTTAATTTTTTATGTGCGAAATGTGAGTTAGCGCATCCATTTTAGGGGCGAAATGGGGGCTTTAAGTAATCTTTCGATATCACGATAGAACCAGGCTGGTTGGCAGTGCCCAGAGTTTTTGGCCAAGCCGCACCGCATCCTCACCGTTGTGGCAAAGAATCCCCGCTTTACAGTGAGGCGTTGCCGT
>Ga0255055_10000609_pt1 | contig 27517 bp, 23 predicted proteins | sample JV7_2_27_MG_FD_188633 | JGI IMG/M metagenome (GOLD analysis project Ga0255055, IMG submission 188633) | Seawater microbial communities from Jervis Inlet, British Columbia, Canada - JV7_2_27 | ecosystem: Environmental > Aquatic > Marine > Inlet | place: Canada: British Columbia | collected...
ACAAGAGCTGGGATTACAGTACTAGCTGTTCAAGAAAAAGATAGTGATTGAATGACTTGGGAAGACATACCTTATCTTCAAAAAACGTGGATCAAGAAAACAGCTTGGTTTTTGGCAAATCTGTTTACTTTAGGGAATATCGTTATAGCTGTTGTTGGAATTGTTTACACTTTCATTAATCCTGAAAACTATGTTTTCTGGTTTGCTAAATTTCTAGCAGTATGCTCTATCTTAGATTTTGCAGATGGAAAATTAGCTAGAATAAGTGGAAGTAAAAAACTTGCAATTGATGTGGATACTATTGTTGATTCGATTTCTTTCGGTGTTTTCCCAGCGGTATACTTAGGAAACTTAATTGCTAAATGGGAATATAGTATGCGTGAAATAAGCACAGGATGGAGTATAACTCTTGGTATAATTACAGGACTTATTTACCTTGGTGCAGTGTGGTTTAGATTATATCGATTTGTGAAGAGAGATCCTCTGTATACACCTTACTTCAATGGATTACCCAGTCCATTTGCAGCAATGGTTATTGCATGTTTAGTTATTTTCCCCGATACACCTGAATGGGGAATTTTGATTGCTACAATCATTATTTCAGGATTTATGCTTTCGAAAATACCTTTACCCTCTTTTAAGGGAGTTCCATCAAAATTCGATCTTTATTGGATAATAACGACAACAATTCTATTTGTTCTTTTCATAGCTATGCCTTTTCAACCTGTTAATCTCATGATTTATCCAGCTTATGTAATTGCTGTTTATATGCTAGTCTACTTAACTGGTGGTCCTGAATATGCAATGAAATTAGAGGAAAAATATAAAGAAAAGGGATCAATGAAAGAAGAAAAATAAAAACTATTTCTTCAGTTTAGTTTGTGCTATTTGTTCAAACCCTAAAGCATTAGACATCACAGCATCTTCAGGCATTAGAACTTCATCTTGCTTTTTGACAATATTTGCTTCAAAGAATGCATCTTTCAGGTAGTCTCCAAAAACAAATGCTCCACCACCAGTGACTATCACTTTTTCAATCCATGCATCGGGGGGGAGATTGTTGAGCAATCTATTACTCTCATCAACAATAACATCAGCTATTGATGTTACTGCTTGTTCCATTGCTGGAGTAATGTTAAAAGCCTTTCCACCCACAAGAATATTTGATTTACCTTGTTCTATAGCTGCCATTAAATCGAAAGGCCTAACAATTTTCCCTGAATTTTCTTGAATAGCTCGAGCAAGAGCACTTGTAAGACTATCTACAGCTTCTTCAAGTGATCCAGATGCAGCTCTCATCATGTTTCCTTTGTACATGCATAGAATGTCTGTAGTGCCATGTCCTATGTCTACAATTATTGAATCAACAGCTGTTTGAACACCACTGGTTTTCAAAGTATGCCAGTAAGTACCATAAGGTTCAGGAGCAATGAAAACCTGTTCAACTAGAATTTTCATTTGTTTTGATTCACCAGTTGAATCGTTTCTAACTTTTATTTCATGGGTTCCTTTTAATCCTCGACTTAGAAGCTTACTTTCTTCAGTACCAGTTGCTATTGGCACACCTGTTGCAACTACAAATTGCTCATAATTAGACTTCATTATTAAACTGAGTATTGCTTTTAATGCAAGTAAGCTATTTTCAATTGATTTCATTTTACCTTCAGAAGCTAAAGGTTTCCTGATTTCGCTTTGTAGTCTAGCTAATTCCCCAATATAGACTTCTTGACCCTTTGAATCCTCGATAATCAGATTGTTTAACCAACTTTTATCAGAGGACATTCCAGTCCATCCTGGATTAGGATTTCCTATAACAGAAGGGATCCGATATTTAAAGTCATCACAAGCAAGTTTGATTGTACTTGTCCCAAGATCTATTCCTACGGCATTTGTCATCGAAGCGATAGGCATTTTTGTTTCACCACGGTTATTTACAATTGTTTTTGTTATATAAACTGTTTGTCTTATCTCTAAATGTAACTGAAAAAAATTCAAATAGAATCATTTTAATTATTGAATTATTGAAGTTTGAAATAACAAAAACGCAAGGAATGATAGCTAGCAGTTTTTTAGTTTTTTTTTCCAATTATTCAACTCAATTTAATGTTAGACAAATACATTTTTAGGTCGTTCCAATAACGTTTATTAGGAAATAGGCACTGTTGTAAAAAAAGTTTATAAATGCATATGCTATTTTACAACACACATCCAAAAGTGATTCCTTTGGGTTTCTTTGAGCAAAAAATGGACGAACTAGAGGTGAGGGCTCAGATTGACCGTGTTCTACGGCAGTCATCTAACCTATTTACCATTGGGAATGGTAAAAGAGTTCGATTAAATGAAGCTATAAGAGTAAGGGAATTTACAGCAGTTTTAGGGTTGATAATTGCTTATAGTGCGGGAACTTTCATGAGTGTTGATCGTTTCAGATTAGATGGGGTACACCCCATACGCTATAAAAGAATAATAAATCGCTTAAACTGCTATAGTGGACAAGTAAGCAGCGCCTTAATGCTTGAACTGTTAAGACTTAGAGATGATACAAAACTAAGTAAATATGACTTAATACAACAAGTTCAGGATAAGTACTTCACACAAAAACCAATTGGAACAAGAGATATAACAGAATCACTTAACCGAATGTTAAGAAAAACAATGGATGAATTCTTCAGATTTGAAGATAGATATTTCAGAAGAAGTGATTTTGAATTACGATTGGTTGAAATTCCTAGAAACACTCCGTACGAACTTGCGAAAATTAGTTTAGATAATGTAATACAATTCTAGAGCCTTACAAACCTAAGTGGACTTTTTTCTATCACTTTTTGCACTTTACTACTTAAATTCATTCTAATTATTACAATGAATTTTGATTAATAAAAATGCACATCAAATACTTTGAACATATTCCAGACGTTGTTCAACTACTAATTGAGTAAGTTTCTGAATGGGTCTAACAATTAACCACACCGATTCTGGTCTTTTATCAATTCTTAATCTGCTATTATCATCGAAATACTCATCTCTTGAATCAGAGGTTAATATAGAAAGTAACTCATTTCTAGCATTTAAGCAACTTCCAGTCATAACATAATTAGCAGCTTTGTCACTGTGAATAGCTCCATCATCAATTAATTTCTTGATAATATCTCTCTTATCAAGACGCTCTTCGTTAGATAAATCTGATTTATTGATGTAAGCAACAACAGGTATTTTTTTACCAAATTTTTCTCCTACTACTTCTTTAGCTTCTTTTATCGTATTGTGGTTCATCGTTTTTGCATTTCTTTCAAAATTTAAAAATAGAAGTACTCCGTCTACACCCTTCATGACAATATCTCTCTGTACTTTATGTCTTTCTTCTCCTGGTACGGTCCACAATTGGTAACGCAATCTATCGAATTTTTTACCTTTGAAAGGAGGAGTCTGAAAAACACCTTGATCAAAAAAGACTGTTCTACCCGATAAATCTTGAATTTTTGTTAATGAAGAAACTATTGTTTTAGGATTCTCCATTCTTCTAAGCGCATTAAAAACGGTTAACATGCTAGTCTTTCCACTTAGTGGAGGTCCAAAAAGAACAATTTTCATAGTTGGCTTTCCTTCTCTATCAACCGAAAAGATGTCGCTAAGCTCTAAATGACTCATACCAAACACTACTTTGATTTATTATTTAAAAGATTCCAAATAGGGGAAGAGAAAGAAGCGAATTACTTTGCTCTTCTTTTTCTTACAATGGGTATCATTAAAATAGAAAGAACAGCTGCAAAACCTACCCAAAAGGATGAAGATACACCATTAGTTGTTGGAGGTTCTCCTTCTAATGTAAATCTATCAGATTCTGGTGATCTTACAGTTCTCCCTGCATACTTGAAACTTACCTTGATATAATGTTCTCCATTGAAAGAACTGAAATCAACCGCTCCACTTTCCCAATTATTAGTAACAGGATTGAAATCTATAGGAGTTGCTGTTTGAACATCCCCATTTGAGTCATATAGGATAATGCTTGTTTCAACATCCTCTGAAAATACACTCCAGGAATTTAGTTGTGTATAAGAAGCATTGACTGTTACGGTTAAACTGACATCTGTCAATAATATTACGGAAGGTTTTTCGACTGACAAAATGTGTTCTACGTTAATAGTTCCTAGATTGCGTTTTCCATACTGCTGGGATCCAGTTCCTATAACAGATACAACAAATATTTCTTCATCAAATGATTGAAGAGATACAGCAATATTCCATAAATCTATTACAGAATAACTCAAAGCAAATATTTCATAGATATCTGAGGTACTTTGATATTGAAATTGGACATAAACATCTACTCCGCTTGTTTCATTTATTTCAGTACCATTGTTATCTTCAATATAAATATCAGATAATGAAAAACTCCAAGTACTAGTTACATAATTCAGTGTGAAAATTGAGCTTATTATCAAAGGTTGACCTGGTTCTATTGCATAATCTATTTTATCAGTGTAACCCAATCCTACTTGATTACTGGCAGGAATTGCGGGAGTTACACTTTCCATAATACTTGAGATAACATAAGCTGTATCTATCAATGTGCCGTTTAGGAATCGCAGCACATCTCCACTATCTATGCTTTGGTTTACATGCCAACCATCATCATCATGAAAAGCAATAGAAGTACCTAGACTAAAAGATGCAAGACCTGTTGCTGTATATTTGAAATAATCAGGAGGAGAAGTCAATTTTACTCCATATATCCCATAATATCTGTGATCAATATCTGTCTTATAAGCTGGATAGGCAAATATATTGGAATCGAGATTTAGATTTATCTCCATATTAACAAAACCATATAGTCCACCACCAAAAGAAGGATCATCCACTATAAGAGCAGTAATCCAGTTGAGATATAAATCATTGAAGTCTATAGAGTGTCCCAAACCTTGTAAAGAATCTTCGACACCAGTTCCACTGGTATCCGTATCAGAGACGATGTTTTTTATTGCAGCATCACCATATTTCTCTGCAACATAGAAGATAAAAGCATAAGCACTACCATAATCTATTCTTACATCTTTACCTCCTTCGCTATCGTAATTCCAATATAGCAAAGAATCGTCAGGATTAAGTTCAAAATAACTAAGAAATTCAGATCTATTATGACTGGGGTAATAACCATTTACAAATTTGGCATACTCTGCACATCCTTCATCAACCCAGAGGAATTCATCAGAGTCGTAATTGAAATGAATCAGATGTTCAAATTCATGTGCTAAAACACCCAAACCAGGACCGTAATCATGAGATATGTATACCATTTCTCTTTCATTTGAATTAGGATAGGTTGCTTGAGTATATTCATTGATAGGGTTGAAATAACCAGCAACACCACCATCCATACTGGATACTAATACAGTAACTTTACTATCTGAATCAATATCTCCGAGGGTACCGTCTGGATTTCCAAAATATTGAATATTATTTGGATAGATGTTGTTTTCGAACGCATCATGCCAGGTTTGGGGAGATATTACAGGAGTTAATCCGTTCTGAACATAAATATAGCAATGAGCACCTGCTTTTTGTAAAGTAGCAGTTATAGTAATATAATTATAAGGATATGTTAGAAATGATTCAACAATTTTGAATTGTGTTTGTTGACCCTCTGTGTCCATTAATTCAGCTTGAGATCTCTCTTCGTTATTAGATAAAGAGATGAGATTTTCGGTTTCATCTCTTATTTCTTGTTTCAGTATCTGTGTTGGATTTGTTGGATCTTGTTTAAACAAATCATAAGCTGTTATACTATCATTATAATCCTCAGTGATTTCAACTGCACTAGATACTGGTTGAATCTTATTACTAGTTTGAATGAACATCAACGGAATTAAAATTACAAATAGAACAAATATAGCATTCTTCTTATTTTTTAGCATAAAGTGAACCCTCTACAATGATTAACATCAAGAAACAATTAAAAAGGTTGACAAATTAGCAATTCTAACTTGAGTAGATAGCATTGAGTATAGCTTGGGAAATGACTGATACAATGTAATTTGCTGCAAGAAGAGCAAAAGCTAACACAATTTGCTTAATTGCATTTAGATTCCTTCTAGCATGCTTTGAAGCTGCAATCATTTCCTTTCCCCAATAAGTTTCATCTTCTCTCTTAAATTCCCAGTATTCTAGATAATCTTCTTCATCAGATTCTGGATCACAGATTATCCTAATTTTATCATTTATTTCCCCTCCAGTTAAATCCCTCGCTCTCACTTCCAGAAGTATTGATATAGCTTTTTTTGGAGGACTTTTGAATACTTTAGGAACAAATGCTATAGATTTCTCTTTATCTATTTTATGAGGTAAAACTGTATCGTTTACGACTATTTGCATTGTTTTATAATTAACAAATCTAGAATCGTATCTTACCCTTATTTGAAAATCAGAAGGTGTAACAGCTTGATCGTCAGGTTCTACAATTCTCATTTTCGGAGGTACATTATATCTTGATAACCCCCCCATACAACCTCCAAAAATCAACAAAATTCCTGGAATTATAAATAATTGGTAACCAAAGAAAAAAATACCAATGAAGTCTGTATAACGTTCTATAAGAATCATTATGATTATTTCTGGTAATAATATTATACCTCCCCATTTCAAGCAAAATAAAGTGATTATTTTTATTTTCTCGTTTCTTGTTAAGCTTAAAATGTCGAGTTTATCTTTTTTTTCCTTTCTTTTGAAACGTTTAAACATCTTAATCACTTACAATATACTTGAAGAGCGAAACTGAATAATATATCATCAAAATTGCTAAATGAATTCCAAGGAATGTACCTACTAGAGAATTGTATCCTTCCAAAGGTATTGAACGAAAAGTAGCATAAATAAAAATAGTCCCTCCTCCAACTAGCAGAGCAACACTAAAAGCTAATGCAGCCATCATTTTAATAATAATTGTATCAAACTGTCTGTCTGGTTTTTGTTTCTGTATGGGAGTCTTTGGTCTGCTCAACCAAGTCTTCTTTGGAGGTTTCTCTTCTGACATTATATTCCCTGCTATTTATTCATGCAATTTTTCTATTATTTATTTGTTCACATTAAATTCCTAATATCAAATGCTTTTAATTTATTTTAGCATTTATCTTTTGGAAAAGATATAGTCTAGATTTAATCACTTCTTTTTGGATTTCTTCTTCTTAGGCTCTCGTGAAGAAGCTTCTTTTGTTAAGCTTTCTTGACTCAAGTAAATCTTATCATCTTCTTCCTCAATAGTGACTTCCCTATGAGTTTGCATTTTTTCCACAATATGACGAGGTAATTGTATTGTACCATAGGTATCCAAATATACTTGGTGCATATCTCTAATTGTTTTCAAATCAGCTGTTGGAGAGTAGCCCGATATTCGTCCATCGACAATCTGTATCAGTCTGTCAGTTGCTTTCGCAACATCAAAATCATGTGTTACCATTATAGCAGTAATTCCATGAGCATCATTTAGATGTTTGAAGTATTTCAGGAGATCTCCAGCAGTTTTACTATCTAATTCACCAGTTGGTTCGTCAGCTAGGAGAAGAGATGGTTGATGAGCTAATGCGCAAGCTAATCCAGCACGTTGAACCTCTCCTCCGGATAGTTGCTGGGGTTTATGATTCATTCTTTTACTTAAACCAACTTCACTCAGCAGTTCTTTAGCTCTTTTAATTCTTTCTTCTCTTGGAATGCCTAATAATCTCATCGGAATTTCGACATTTTCGAATATATTTATTTCCCAAATTAAATTTCTATTGGGGATTTGCCAAAGAGTTCCAACCTTATGTCTTCTATAGCTACTTCTATCATCTTCTGAAAGCTGGTCTAATCTAATATCACCAACTCTGATATAACCTGCAGAAGGTTCAGCCATTCCTGCTAAAACTAGTAAGAGAGTTGTTTTACCACTTCCTGAAGGTCCTATTATAGAGATAAATTCCCCTTCTTTTACATCTAATTCAATTCCTCTCAAAGCTGGAACTCTAATACTATACTCGTGTGATTTATATATTTTGATTAGATCTCTGATTTCTATGAATGACACAATATCACCTATGCAGATTGTCTTAATTCTGTTCCTATTTCTTGCTTGGAGGAACTAACTGTTGGGATTGTTGCTCCAATTATAGCTGCACCCAATAAAGCAGTAATAGCTATAGCTATACTTCCAATTGGGAAGCTTAGGAAATATGGAGGGATTGTTCTATTTGTTGTTAATACTCCTAAGAGCATTGAAGATGTAATATACCCTACAAGCAATCCTAGTAATGACGAAAATGCTAACAAAGCAATGTAAACGGAGATGTAATAAATAATAAGTTGTTTTGATGATATTCCCATTGCTTTCATTGTAGCAATTTCCTTTGATTTATCGATTAATTGTATTGCAGCGAAAAGAAATAAAATTATTGCATTGATTGCAAAAGACATTAAGAGTGTTGAATTTATAGCTGAATACAAAATTGAAGATCTAGGACTATCAGGTTTAACAAAGATTAGGTCCTCTACACTCGTCACAATTCCTCCTGCAATACTCTGGATTTTTTCTGATGCTTCTGATATATCATATTCATCATTTACATCAATGTAAAGATATTGAATTAGATCAGATGGATGGACTTCTACTTGATTTATGAAATCATTTCTTGCAACAAAGTGATAATATATAGAACGGACATTATCTACGGAAATTTCTTTAACTAGTACTGGCCAGTATGTGTATTCATCTTTTATTGTTATAGTTAGATTTAGATTATCTGTTACACTTCCTTTAGTGTGTTCCCAAGTTGCATTATAAGCTAAATACGTGATGGGTTTAGCTTCATTTATATTCCAACCTATCACTTCTATTTCATCCTTTTGTGCTAATACTTCGTTCGAACCATTTAATTTTCCAACCATATTAACAATCGATTCTTTACTGAAATCATCTCTGTAATATGCCGTTTTAAGATAACTTTCTGTCTCAATAATAAGTACTGAATAGGTTATAGCGAGATCACCACTAACATCTCTTAAATTAACAAATCTCACAGGTGAAATCGAGTTAATTTCTGTTAGATTTTCTATTGATTCCTTTACAAAACTGTTATCTAGAGGGAAATCTCTTATAACAATATCTGCTCCTAAATCATAGTATGCTCCTTGAGCATTGAAATCTTGATAACTTATAGGTACAACAATTGAAGCGACCACTAATGAAAATGAAAGCGTTAATATGATTGAAGATCTTGCATAGCTTTTCTGATATCTATGTATTTCTCTAATACTAAGAGAAGGTATATCTAGTTTTAGTTTAGAAGTTATCTTCACTAAAACTCTTGAAAACCAGGGTAATGCTCTCTGAACGAGTAGAATTAATCCCAATAGCATCAACACTGTGGAAGGTATTCCAATGTATTTTGCTATTTCACCCTCAAAGCTGCTTAGTATAGGTAATTTATATATCACCCATAGGATAATTGAGATTCCTATAAGTAGAAAATCTACAAGATATTTGTAATATTTAGGAAGAGTTTTTTCCACTTTTCCATAATCCTCAATACTTCTTTTCTTTAACAATGTAATCGTATTAAAGATCTGAATTAACAACACAGCACCAAGACTCCCTATTAAAGCAACCATAACTGAAGCAAGATCCAATTGTAGAGGTATTGATGAATTTGAAAACATCAAGAAACCAGAACTTTTTGTGAGTAGAGCTGAAATTGGAATTCCCAAGAAAATACCAAAAATCAGTGAGATACCTCCAATGATTAATGATTCTAGAGCAAGATATGATCCTATTTCTCTTCTATTTGATCCTCTTTCGGTTAAAATAGTTAATTGTCTTTCTCTTTTTTTTCGAACAAGGTTTGCAGCGTAAACTGTTAAAATAACAGTAAGTGCGATAATTGGAGAGAGGAAAGCAAACATAAAAGTCTGATACAGGTTATACTCACTTTGAAAACTTTCTAGTAAATTGATTAGAAACGAATTAATTCTAGTTCCTGAATAACCTGCACTAAGGTACCATTCTTTCAGCTCAACCCCGATCAACTTTATTAGATCAACTTCTGATTGAAGAGCAAATGAATCTATTAAACGAATATCATAGAATAAATCAACTCGAATATCTCCAAGCCCATGTGTAAAAGTAATATCGTGTAGGATTTCTGATGCATGTACCCACCATGAAACTAATCCTTCTCTCGATTCCATTTCAAGAAGTGTTTCAATTTCAATACCCTTGTCTGATTGCAAAACATGATATTTAGGAATTTCATCTAGAAAAACAATACCAGTTATATTCACAGTAGTTTGAGCTGTAGGATCAAGAAGAGAAGCAGTTTTTTCAAGGGCAACTGGAACATAAACAGAAATAGTACTGTTTTCTCTCACACTTGAATGATTATAGAAATCTCTTGTAATTAATGCTAGAGCTTCGTGTGAATTTTCAGGAGCTCTCCCTTCACCAATATGCAAAGAAAGGAATGATCTAATTTTACCTTCAGTTCCATACAAGGGCATGTTAGGTAAGATTGAGGCATTTGAAGAAGGGTCAACCGTTTGAATAAACGTTGGCCTCGTAAAGTAAATGTCCGTTTGTAAGATCCGATGAGAAACATTGACGAAATTTGTAGCATGATCTGAAATACCTTCAATGTAATCATACTGACCATAATCACCGATTAGAACTGATTCAAGTTCTGCTTGAATATAAGTTCTGGGCTCTTCTGCTAGATATAAATCAAATGCTTGAAATTGATAGGAATAAATAAAAAACACATATTGCGTGATAATTGATACTGCTAATGTTACACCTATAGCAGATATGAGAGCGTATTTCCAACCTGCTTTGAATAATGGCTTAAAAAGATGTAATCCAGGAGTAAAGAGAAGAAGAAATAGATCTACTATTAAAAGAGTTACAACTATTAAAGGAAAGAAGAGCAATAGAATGACGCTTAATACAATTCTAGTTTTTTTATCTTCAACATCTTTGGAACCAAAAAGGAATCTGAAAAAAGTTCTAGTTACTACGAATAAGTTTTGTAAAAGATATCGGCTGTTGTTTTTAGGCACGGAAATGGCTCTCTTCATTAATGCTTTTCACTTATATACACCTATAAGCCTTTTTCTTTTTACAGTAAACGATCAAATGATTGCAAAATATTAACCGGAACTCATAATTCTCTTTCAACAATAAAGTGAAAAAATACTCATCTATTGATTGCAAAATTTTTGCCTTTATGTTGATGCTTAAATACATATTTTGTCGGAACAACACGAAAATTCGAATAATTCGAATAATACGAAAAGTTCAAATATTCGAACACTACCAACTACTTGTAGATATTTTCCAGATAATTTGTCTTGTGATAATTATGGATGAATACGAGAAGATTGCTAAGGAAGCATTTGAAAAAGGAAAAGAGGATTCTTATATTCCCCAAGATCCTTTTGTTTCCTTTGGATTTGAAAGCAATCCTTTTCTTGAAACATCTATAGCTGAATTAAGAAAACAAGCATTTCTTCAACCTAGAGTTCGAAAAATATCTCATTACATTGGAAAGGTATTTTCAAGCTGTTTAGAGAATAAGAATGAAAAAAGAAACAGAAATGAATCTAAAACACTTGATGGAGTTTTATATGGTTCTAGTCAAACAGGTATGTCAACACTGATTTGGTTTACTTGCGAGCTTCTGAAGCAACATCAGGAAATCACTTATGTAGATGCAAAGGAACTGGTGGAATTTGAAAATTTACAATATTCTATTGCCGATACCATTCGTAATTTCCGCAATGCTTTAGGAGACCTCGATACAGGAACTGCAGCTCTTTCCATAGTTATCATTGATCATGCTGATTATCTCATTGATTTTTTTGAAAGTTTCAGAGATGCGTTTGAAAGAGATTTCCAAGGAACACCACTTGTGTTTATTTTTTCACACTCAGGTTGGACACGATTGAAGAGCAATTTAGCATACTCAAATTATGATATACACAATAAAATTGTACAAAGCATTCACATAGATCCATTAACCAGAGAAGAGATAACACAGATACTTAGAATGAAGCTCTCAAAAGAAGGGCACATCCAACAACCTTTTTCTCAGGATGTGTTGTCGTTAGTTGCTCAGAATTCCGGAGGAAGTATTCTTAATGCCATAAAGATCTGCATGAAAATATGCGAAGAATGCTTTTACAATGGTTTGGATACTGCTTCACGTCCATTAGTGCAGGATGTTACTAATATCCTAAATATACAGAAAAACAAGGAATTTTATGACCTAATTACATTAAAAGATAATACTCAGACATTCATTCTTTCACTTATTTCAATGAAATCAATTGCTAATAATTATGGAATAACATACGATGACATTGTTCTAAATATGGACATACAGAAAACATCTGTTTCACATCATTTAAAGCAATTAGAAGAAAAACGATTTGTCACAAAACAAACTGTAAATCGAAAAGCATTTTATAAGCTCAAAAATGAGCTATTTGCATCTTCTGATTCTTTTCTTCTCCCCAAATTTGAACAAAAAGAGAAGTATGTGAGACTTGAGAATATTTCAGACATTTATTGAGATTAATTCATAATTCAAGTTTAGAAATTCGATTGAAAATTAATATCCTCAAAAATCAGAGGACTTCACCAATATTCGCTCCCTGTTGTAAACTTGATTCATAAGCATCCTTCATTCTTTTCTTAAATTCTTCATCTGGTTCTCCAATTCGCTCCTTGTTGTAAACCTGTATCATAAGCATCCTTCATACGTTTTTTGAATTCTTCGTCTATATCTCCTCTTCTTTGCTTCTTAGTTTTGTATTTGAATAATTTCTCTATTTTTCTTCTAAGACGTAACCATCTTATCATATGTTTACTTTCTTTTTCTCCCATAAATATGTTTTCAAAAAATATTCTTTATGTAATTAGTTCAATAAAAAGATTTTATCAGCATGCTTTTTTACAGCAACACTAAATCCTGGTTCAAAACCAACTATAATTGTCTCAATCCCTTTCTCTTTTAATTTTAACATAATAGGTGTAATTCTAGCATGTCGAGAAGCTATTATTACTGATTCTAAATCACTATTTTGTTTCAAAATATTCATGACTTCTATTGATAAAGTAATATAAATATCATAAGGAGATACAATTGGTTCATAGCCACTGTTTATTACAGCTTGAATGAGCTTCTCACTTGCAAATTCATTCAAAATAACTTTTCGAACAACAGCTTTCCCTATATCTTTAATTTTTTCATCAATTTCGTCTAATTTTATTTGTCTGCCATTTACCTTTCGCAAGAAGTTGGGCCCATCCACTATAATAGCTATTTTTCGCTCCCCCGATAACCTATCTCTGAGCGTCTGAATATATGAACTACTCAAAATTCTATCTGCTATTTTCTCATACAGTTTTCGTTCTTCTGCTGTTTCTTCTTCTACATCAGACATAGATTATCCCAATTATAATAGAAAAGAAGAAGGGAAATTTAACTGTATTTGTTAAATCATTCCTTATCTTCAGCTTCTTCTTCCTCATAAGATAAAGGAGGTGTTAACAAAGCTGTAGATTCAATATTTGTTTTTCCAGATACAATATTCTGTTTTATATACCCGAAATAGTCTAATTCATAGATGTATTTTGCAGCGACTTCTTCAGGGATATTGAGAATCCTCGAAATTTCATCTTTTACAAGAGGTCTTTGGAAATCGTTTAGGAGATAAAGAATTCTATATTTTGGATCTGTGTTAAGAAATGCTTCTACTGATTTTAGTGTTTTTGTGGATTGTTCTATTTTCTTCTTTAGTTTTTGGAGATCTAATTCATACTTGTATTTCTCATCAGAAGACATAGTTCCTTGTTTTTCCATTGTTTCCAATGTTTGTTTTGTTGTTGTTAATTCAGTAATGGATTCCTCTAGTCTAGCTTTTAAATCCTCAATTTCATCTTGCTTATCCAACATTTCTTCTTCAAGTTTCTCTTTATCATTTGTTGTTTTCTCTGATAAATCTCTAACTTCAGTCATTTCAGCTTCTCTTTCAGCTACCTGAAGCATCATTTCATCTACTTGAGTTTGAAGTGTATGAGCTTCTTGTTCTTTAGAACTAATTGTTTGTTGAAGCTCCATCATAGTTTCAGCAAGGCTTTCCATATCGCTGTCTTTTTGATGAATCTGACCTCTCAGTTCTTCAATAAGACTTGATTCTGCTTCTTTGCCTTCAGTTCTTTCTTGAATTTCTTGTAACTGACCGTTCAGTGTTTCAATTTGTGAAGTTTTTTGTTGGATATCTATTTCTTGAGTTCTAACTTTATCTTCAAGTTCTGCTACTTGATTCCTCAAATCGAAAATTGTTTGTCTTGAGTTATCCAATTGCTTTTGAATATCATCGAATAATTGACCTTCTTTGGATAAAGCTTCAGTTGATACTGCTCTCAATCTAGTTTCCATTTCTTCAACATGTTTGGCCATTGCATCTCTTTCAATTTTAAGTCGATTGAATTCTGATTGAAGATTGTTTTTCTCCAAGCTCAATTGATGAACCAATCGATCTTTATCACCGATTACTTGATCTCTTGCTTCAATTATGGTTTGATCCACACCCATAGTTGTTGCTCTCTCAGATAACTCTTCAATTGCCTGCTCTTTACTCTTCAAGACAGATTGAATATCTGTTATCTCGTTTTGAATTGAGATATTCTCAGCTTTGAGATTTCCGAGCACATCATTTAATTCATCAATCTTTAGAGCATCATCCTGCATTTTTTGTTGAAAACCAGGAATTTTTGCAGCTTCAACTCTCAAACTCTCGAGTGTGTCTAACATCTCTTTAGTAATCATTTCAGCGTTAATATAACCTTGTTCGATGCCTTGCCTAATTTTAGAAGTACTTTCAGTAACAACCATTAAGTGAATATCACTAAGTAAACCTACATAACTATCTTTGAAATTTCTAATTATAATATCTACTTCAGAAACTGAATATTGTGCTTTTCCAGGGGCAAGAGAACCACTTTTGATTTCCTCAGCCCTAGCTTTTGCTTGTTCTTCAGAATTTGTTCTGATAACTCTCATTTCACCAAGAAATTTTTTCACTAACGAACGTACAATACTAAAAGGACTTTCAGATTCTACAGCCATTTATTTCAGCTCAAACCTTTTACTTAAGAAGATAATTGGTAGGATAAGTATAAATGAATTTCGTCACTGCTAAACCCTTTATCTGATTTTCTCAACTTCATTAATCAAGTAAAATATTCAAATAGAACATTTTTTCTCTATTTTCATCAATTTCTTGTAAAAAGCCTGATAGTTGCTTATATGGAATGATAGGTACGTTTTGAAGAAATTGAATCTGGTGATCTCTCCAAGAAATTATAACAGGAAAAAGAAATAGTCTTCGCTTTAGAGGTAATTGTAATTTCGAAATAAGCTCATTAGAAATTATAGGAAATATTTCAAACAATGCTTCAACTCTTTCTTTTTGTTTTTCGACTGCATTCTCAAGAACTGATAAAGACATGTTCTTGTAATATTTACAATCAATAACAAAAATATAAGGAAATTTAAAGGAAATAACATCTGTTTCATATTTTGTAATTTCATCCTTAAAACGGAAATTAGTAAGTACAGAATAATTCTCTCTATTAAAAATCGTAGAAATGAAAATTTCAAATTTCTTCCAGTCCAAAAGCTGACCTATAGCTAGAATATCAATATTCAACTTAAGTAGTTCATACAGAAGATTACCTTGTTCTTCTTCAGAAAATTTACTCTTCTGAAAAAAATCTTCCAAAGAACAATCGAGAGGCTTCAGAATTGATGAGCATTTTTTCTTTTCTGCAGCTGAAAAAAGTTGAACATTAATTTTTTTGTTACGAAAAAGATGAAGTAAAATAGAACGTGTTACATTGTCTAAAATCAAATTTCTCCCTCAGAATTAGAGATAATCTACTCTCCGCCTTTAGCAGTTTTCACTCTATTAATAATAATCTCTCTTGTTAACTGTTCGATTGGTTGAGATACTTTTTGGACACTTAAAGGTCTTTCACCTTTCTTCAATCGTCCATATTCATCCAATTTTGATTTTATATCAGGACTACGTAACACAGCCATTAATTCATTTCGAGCTTGAAGACACGATGTTTCAATAACTCTCATATAAGCATCACCCTTATGACTTGAAAGCTTCTTTTCAATAAGAAGTTCAAGAAACTTATCTGTGGGAGTTCTCTCTTCTGCTGGAAGATCTATCTTATTGAGAACAATTAAGAATGGAAGTGATTTTCCTAGAGTATCTCCTTTTAATGCAATAAGTTCTGTTATGCTTTCAACATTATCGTTCCACATGTTTTTACTTGGATCGAACATGAAAATTAAACCATCTGCTCCTTCTAAAACAACCTTTCTTTGAATGTAATGCCTTTTTTGTCCAGCAACAGTCCACACTTGATATCTCAACTTTGGAACACTCACACCTTGACCCTTAGGCAATTCAAAAGTACTTTGATCATAAAAAATAGTTCTTCCACTAGGATCATCTATTTTCTTCAGTGATGAATAGATTGTTTGTGGATCTTCTACTTTTCTTAAAACATTGTAAACGGTTAACATGCTTGTTTTACCCGCTAGAGAAGGTCCGTAGATAACTAGTTTCAGATACGGAATACCTGAACCATCAACTTTGAAAATATCTTTGATTGTGAGTTTACTCGACATGGTTTTACTAGCCGCCAGATTGTTTTAGTTATAGATGATTTTTTGATTTTATTTATAAAATCTTTTTTGTGGTTAAATTATATGTCTTCTATGTATAGAAACCTATTAAACTTTACCATAATCTCATAAAAATCATACTTTTTCGATAACAAAATTGTGATTAAAAACGAAATCTAATCTCGCATTAGAGACCTTGATTGTGCTCGTCCAATAAACTCTGTTCATCACGGTGAAGAGAAACAGCTAATTCTGCAACAATTCCATCTAAAAAAGCCAATGCTGCTTGTTCAAATGCTGTACCTTCTGGAGCTAAAGTGCTGTCCAATCCTTTGTCTCGTCTCTCTAAATCTAATTTAGTTCTACCTTTTAGTTTTACCGTAACATCTCCAAGACGACCAATAACACTTTGAGGATAACTTGTTAAGACTATTGCGAATGGATTAAAAATCAGATAAGTCTCTAGCATTGCTTTAACAATTGGAGTTGTTCCTGAACCACTAATCACTATAATAGTATCACCTTCTCTTAATCTAGGAACTGAACGTGTATTTGTAATAAAACGACATTCTACACCGAAGTGTTCTAGACGTGTTTGAAACATCTGTCCAACCATAGCACTTCTACCACTTGCTAAGATGTAAATCCGCTTATTGTTTTGAATGTCTGCCATAAGCCTATCTCTAACTTGTTGAACATATTCATAATGTTCAGTCATGTGGCTCACATTCAAAAGCAGATTGTCTATCATCAACTCCATAGATCGGATAATTACAGCTTTTTCTGTATAATCAGCTAACGATGCTATACTTTCATCTTCAGAAATCTTTTTTTGCTTTTCATCAGCTTGATTTTTTATTTTATCCTTGCTCCCCATTTTAACCACATAAAGAGAGATTTTCTGTTATCCACAGTACCCTAAGCTTCCAATAAAATTCTTGTTTTTAAATTGCTCGGTATTCTTCAGTTATGAAATATTACATAAGTCTTGAAGATAAGAAATAAGATTATAAGGAATAATTGTAGACACTTAATTGATAGATGTGAAATTTTGGGACAGGCTTTTAAAGAAACCAAAAACAATTGCTATTAGTGTTATTCTATTTTGGTTACTGATTGTCTCAATAAATATTAACCGTATCTTTAACGTTACAGATTATCTGGAAGATGAAGCAACCACGATTTTTCCACCAAGATTCCCTGAGTCAATAACTGGGGCAGATATAATCTCATCTTATAGTGAAGTATCTGATACTTTTCAGATTATAGTACACAACCCAAATGGTAGCATTTTGACTGAAGAAATAAAATCTACTCTAACACAAATCATAAACAACATCACGCATAATTCTAAGATTGGACCTTACCTATCTGCGAAGCAACCTTATTCATCTTTGTTTGACGATGCTGATAATATGTTGAGATCCATTTTAGCATTGCAATGGTTTGCTACTCAATTATCTTTTGCATCCATTCACTATATATGGGGGGGTTTGGATTATTTCAGTATAGAATGGATTGACAGATATAATGTTACAAGCGATGTGGAATTAGCAACCGAATTAGCAACTCAACAAACAGTAAATCATGTCGAAATTCTATTGGATTCCAACAATGAATCTCGTTATTTGACTCAAGTAAATGAATTCTACAATTTTTTTTCTGAAGCATTTTTGTATCAAGCAAATCAAAGCCTTCCAATTACGCCAGAAGAGGTTTTTTCTTTATCAAAAAGCGTTATCCAAAATAATGAAACACTTTTTAAAAATTATGCAGAAGATGTTAGAGAACTGCATCTTCTTCTTGCAATATCATCTAGATTCAATGGCACAAGATGGCAAGAATCAGATTACATTTTCACTGAAATTACAGACTATCTTTTTGATGTAAAAGATACGTTCAGCATTGATTTTGTAGAAGAAGTATTTTCTAATGGCTCTATAGAAGGTTACGTATTAGCTAAGAACAAATATCTACTTCCCTTGCTCAAGAGAGAAGTAGACATTCCCCCAATATCTACTGAAATTGTTGAAGCATTTCTCATGAGATATACAAATTTCAATTCATATACTAAAGAAACAAATGCAACAATCATCACGTTCAATGCAGTTTTTAGTCAGTTAAATGAAAAGGGAAAAGGAGTTTATTTGGAGTTAATGAGAATCATTCCAGAGCTAAGAGAGTTTTATTTGCCTTTGGAACTAGATGCAACAGGACTTGATTTGTATGATGTTGAATTGTCCCTTGATTTTGAAAATCAAATAAGTAAAACCGATATGATTGTAATAATAACGATCGTTGTAATTTTGTTATTGGTCTATAGATCACCAATATTGCCACTAATACAAATGGGAGTATTAGCAGTAGCATTCGGATTTTCAAGATTAGTCTTTATCTTAATGGGAAAATACGTTGTTGGTTTAGATCCTACAAGTCTAATAATTTTGAGTGTGAGTCTATTAGGAGCTACTACGGATTATTGTGTTTTCTTAATGGGGGATTATCTAATCAATTTAAAGACCGAAAAAAACAGATTGAATGCTATTAAACTAACAATGAAGAGAACATCGAAGAGCATAGTGATATCTGCATTATCACTAACGATTGGTTTTGGAGCATTGATGTTTAGTAGATTTCCATTAGCTGCTGGTATGGGAGTCGGGGGAGCGATAGGATTTCTAACAAGTATGATAGTTTCTTTAACATTGATTCCTGCTATCCTAATCTTAATAGATGACAAAATCCTAACGAAATGGAAGCTTGTTCTTCCTAAACTTAAGAAGCGGAGATTTTCTGTCATTAACCAAGTAAGAAAAGCAGTTAGAAATCCAAAGAAAGTTCTAATTGTAGCATTTGTTATTGTAATTGTTGCAACTGGAGTTTTCTTCATAGTACCCACTGATTTTTCTCAAATTTCATCTGCACCTAAGAGCTATTACTCAAGACAAGGTATGGATGCTATAAACCAACATATGGGACCAGAGTATACAAGTCAGATCATAATTCTATTTCAAGTTCCAAATTCCGATGACTTCCTTCTGGAAAATCAGAGTTTAAACTTTGATTCTATTAATCTTATTTTAGAAATTATGTTAGAAACGGAAGAAACAGCAAATGTAACACAGATTGTTGGCTTGAGTCATCCATTCGGAAAGCCATATATTGAAAGCATTGAAAACAATTCATTGTTTCTATTGGAGGAAACATATATTCTTATGAAGAATTACATTCTTCCAGAGAGTACTCTTTGTTTAGTTGTATGTGGTTCTCAATACATCGAAGGTGACAGTAATTTAGAAATTCAAATTGAATTAATTAGAGATACTTTAATAACAGAATTAGATGAAAGAGGATTAACAGAATGGAACACCTATGTCACAGGTTTTGCTCCAATTGTATATGATGCGAAACAAGATATCAAAAAAGACTTTAATTTGATATTCCTGTTTGCGTCAATTGCAATAATTGTTCTACTCTTAGTTTTTCTTAGAAATATCTTTATGTCAATGAGGGTTCTTATTACAATTTACGCTTCTTTAGGGCTAAGTTTAGGAATTTTTGGTTTGATTAGCTTGATTTTCTTTGGTGGTTCAATTTATTGGGTAGTACCTTTAATGCTATATGCTGTACTTACTGCACTGGGAATGGACTTTGATGTTCTGTTTCTTGGTATTTTTATGAATATTAAAGATCAATATGATAGTGTTGAGGAAGCTTTAGTAAAATCTGTTGAACAAACAATGCATAACATTTCAGTAGCTGGAATTATAATGGCTGCTACTTATCTAAGCTTGATATTTACATCTTCAATCCATATGCAGCAGCTAGGTTTAGGATTGGGTATTGGAATCCTTATTGACGTATTTGTATCTAGATTATTCATAGTTCCACCAGCTGTAATAATTACTTTCAAGCCGCAAAAGAAGCTGATTAACAAAAAGGGTGAAAAGGATGAAAAGTAAGATTATCATATTAACAACTATATTGTGTTCAATATTAGTTATACCTTTCTTCCCACTAGAATCCTATGCAGTAATAGATTTCAGATCAGTAGATTTTGACAAAAGAGGATTTGACATTAAATATGAGATTGTACAAGGTGAAAACCTAGATAACATCTTTACAGATTTAGGTTTTGATTTCAAAGGATCATTATCTGGAGGGGAGTTTCATGTTCTGTTAAAGAATAAAAGAACCAACATCCCTCAAGATCTATATCTGATTGAAACTGATAGTTTCATTCCATTTTTAGCAGATCCATATATATTCGAAAATTACATTATAACTTCCAATCCTTTAGAAGTCGAATTTAATACTAAAAGTGAAGTTCTAACAGACCTGTTTTGGTTTGATTATAAACCCATTGAAGAAGAAATTATTCAAGCAGAATTGCCTAGGTATTCATCAATGTTTTTACCAAGTATCTTTACAAATATCTCTAGACCGAATTTTGCAGCATTAATGAGAGATGCTGATTTTTTGAATTTTCTTCCATTTATACTTGGAAATGATTATACTAGATACGAAGCAGAATTCACAGCTCTATTATTGAATCAATCATTCTCAATTAATATTTTCAATCAAGGTTATGATGATTTCATGCTATCATTGGATATGAAATTGGATCCTTCAATCTCATTAAGAGCATCATGGGAAAAGTCATCTGGACTTCTAAAATCCCTATCGATTCATTTTGTTTTTGGAGAGAAAAGTAGTACTCTGGTTCTTTCTTTAATCGACTATGAAGAAATCAAATCCCCCTCTGATGGACCAAATCTAGAATTTTTCATTACTAATAGTTCAGCATATTATGAACTTTACAAGTATCAAAGTGCAGTAGATGCTCAACTTAATGATTTGACTAATTTTGTTAACCTACTAAATCAAACAATAGGTGTGAAGTATCAGCTTTACAGAAACGCTCTGGAATTAGATTGGAATATGCTTGTATATGACAGACAATACAACATCAATTCAAGTACAACTCCTCTACATGGTTCAGTGTTATCACAGATAGATCCTGTAATTAATCCTTTGTGGGAAAGGTTTACAGGGATTGTTCTTCTAATAGACAGTTTGTGGCAACAGTTAAAGGATACTGTTCAAGGGTATCAGTTTACTTTATCAGGAGTAACAGAATCCTTGTATACTTTGTTTCAAGCTTCTTTGAAAGTTGAACATCAATTAATTGATTCAATTCATCATGTTATATGGGAGATTTCTTACGCATTACAAGAAAACAACACTCAAACTGCTACTCCTAGAATATTCGTCCAAGAATCACAAATCAACATAACTGGTTGGATAGCATACTCTAGTTTAGGAAGGTTAGAAGGTTTTTCATTGTTATATCAGAAATACCATTATTCATATCACGATTATATCTTCGATGATCCACAATATACTGATTTACTCAATGATTATATTTATGGATTTTATATAGAATCTGCAGCAAACAATCTCACAAAACCTTCTTTCCAAGAAATCGCTGAAACTAGTTATTCCTTCGTAATAGAGCAGATAATTTTTTATTGTATTCTAACCTATGCAGTTTATAGAAAGAAAAGGAAAAAGAAGATTCACAATGAATTCTGAGACCACCCAATCAAACAAATATGTTCTTGACACAAATTTCTTCATCAGTGGATTTGAAAAAAATCCTGCTGATTTCAATTTGTTTCTTGAAATTGTAAATAAGATGGGTGTTGAACTTTATGTCTCAAATTTCATACTTCAGGAATTAAGATGGTACCTTCGAAGGAGATTAAAAGATCCAGTGAAAGTAATCAAGGTACCTATCAAAGACATGCGAGAATATAAAGATGAAATCGAAGAGGATTTTAAAACATCTCCTCAAATCTATGATTTATCAAACATAGTAGTAGCAGAGCAAGTAAATGGTGTAGTTGTTTCAAGCGACCTCAAATTAGTAAAGACATGCGAGCAACTGAAAATTCCTGTACTTATCAGTTCTTCATTCATGTTTCTTCTAAAAAACACGAACAATGATGAAAATCAAATTGAGATACTTGAAAGGATATATGATACAATTCTATCTGATGAAATCCGTCATTCTGTTGAAAAGAGACAGATGTTTGATCCAGTAACAAGAATAAAGAAAATTCAAGAACATGCAATAAATGTATTACAGAACATTCCTAAAACTGAAAAGATAACAGCAGCTAAGAATTCTCTGAATTACCATTTACTAGAGGAGGAAAATAACTTAATTGAATTAATGAATGATATTGAGTTTGAATTTCCCAATTATCTTGATCAATTAGAACATGGGAATCTTGAAGGTCTTCAATTTGTGCTGGAAGAAGCCTATCTAACTCTATCGGATTTATCCCTTGAATTGCGAGTTGCTTTATTAGAAAAAGAAAGCTACATAGAAGAATTAGCTGTCAGATTAAAAGCTAGAATCCTTTTCCTTCTTAGTGTCGTCGAATTCACTTTGTTAGATTTCGAAAAACTAGAAGGACATCTGAATATAATAACGGAAGTTTCAGTTATCTTTCCCAAACTAGTATCTGATATTTTTATGGATCTTCATTTCCTACGAATGATCTTCTTTTTAGTAACAGACAATCATGAGAGACTAAAGGGATACTATTCAGAGAAATTCCTATTTTTGTGTGAAAAACAAGAACGATATGATTTACTGCGTCTCACTAGAGCAATTATTCTTGGAACAACAATCATGGAAAGCGGATTAATAGATAAGAGAGCATCTTTAGATGGTAAAGATGAAATATCACTCTTAATTCAAATTGGTTATATTCTTCTTCAAATGAAGCAATTTGAGCATGCATTGTTGATTCTCCTTCAATCACATTATCTTGCTGTAAATCTTAAAGATCCAGTATCAGCAAAAGATACTCTGGAGCTGCTTGTTATTCTCCATTATTCAATAAAAGAGAGATGTACTGAAGAAATTTATCAAGGGATCGAAGATCTGAAAGAATTAGGTGTTTTTGAATTACCAAACATTTCATATACAAATATCATTGAACTGCAAAGAATGATTACTTCAGATTTTACTCCAGTAGATAATCTTTCAGTAGTTTTACAGGATTGGTTTTATATCTATCATAGTGGAACTGTAGTTAAAGAAGGAGAAATGATACCCTTCATACTTCTGAAAAACCCATACTATTCCCCCCGTATAGCTCTTTTACTACATTCTCCTTTCTCTTCATATGATGTAAGTCCAGGAAGACAAATAAAGATATTTGAAGGAAACGTCAAAGTATCAATTCCAAAAGAATCAACAATTGATGGATATCCTGTTGACTTAATTGTAGAAGTAGAAGAAAAGGAAGGAAAGTTTATTTTCCGAGGTCCTTTTGGAATGAAAATCATTCTTTAGATTACGAATTCCATTTTTGAATTAGTTCTGCTAATTCGTTTTTGTCTATTGGATGACGTTTTAGTTTCTCAATTATCTGACTCATTTCATGAGTTTTTATTGTAGACAAAGTCCCCATTTCCATAAGAGCATCTCGAGCATTAGTAAAGGCAATAATCAATTCCTGCTTGTCTGCTTCAACATATACAACTGACATTAAATTTTCAAATATCTTTTCAGGAGAAAGACTCTTCCAATTTTGTGTTATATCCGCCATTTCTGCAAAATCCGATGATATAACAGAATAACCTCTTCCAACTTTCTTGATATTCTCTTTTTGCTCTAATCTGAAAATAGCTTTACTGACCTCTGAAGATTGGACTAGCAAAGTTTGAACTATTTCACTTTCTGTCTTTGGCATATCAGCTTTTAGAAGAAAACCAAGAATTTTTTGATCTATTGTACCATCTGAACCACTATATTCAATCAGACCTTGAAGGGCTTGCACAAAATTGTCGTTAGTTGGTTTTTGAAAATAAGCCATCAACATCTCGATGTAATTATTAATTTGAGTAGCCACTGCAGATGATGCTTGAGATTGTAGCGATTGTGTCTCCATTGCTTGAACTTGAGCTGTTGCTGAAGCATCTTTTAATTTTTGAATTTCTACTTCTTTCTCTTGAACAAGTTTTTGAAGCTCATATTCTCGATCATCTCGCGCTTTTTTATCTCTCTCAAACCACACTCTTTCTTCTTCAACACGTGACGAATAATCCTTCAGTTCTTGATCTTTCAAAGATGTTCCTTGCTGAATTTGACTAATTTGTTTATGTAGATCTTCTATCTCTGCTGTTTGATTTGCTATCCGTTGCTGAAGTTGAGTGATAAATTGCTGTTGAGCTTGGTCTCTCAGTTTCGCTTTCTTGGGATCATCAATAGAATCATCTGAATCATAGGGATTGTGAACCATCTAATACACCTTAAATTTTAATTTATAATTTAACAAATAAAGTTACTTATTAACTTTAATGTATGAGGAAAAAGAAACAAAAGATAAAGGGGATTACAAGATATGTTTTGAGGTTCTTATTCAAGTACTTCTTTGATTATAATCTCAAAATCTCTAGTATTGCTTTCAATTGTAACATATGGCCATCTTTCATTTTCTGTGCTCATAACATAGTCAGCTAGTGCCATAACATCTCCCACGCCGTACCCTAATTCCTTCTTGTTTCGAGCTAGAAAATTGTCATAGTTTCGAAGTAATTTATCTTCTTCTGCTTTAGCACCTTTAGTGTCTTCTACTCGATCTGGATTATTCAATCTGTTGAACCTTGTTTTCATAGAAGTATGAAAAGCGATGACATATACATTATCATCTCCATATGTTTTCTTCAAAACTTCAATCTCGGAAACAGCTCTAATTCCAGATATGAAAACTCCAGGAACATCCTTAGGAAGAGCATCTACTTTTTTCATTAAACGTTCTGTGAAGAAACTATCCGATATTTTCTTACATTCGTCAGTAACCATTTTAATATTCTCAGGAGTAAATTCAAACCCTCTTCCTGTTACTTCTTCAAGAACTTCGTTGCCAGTTTCATAAAGAGGCATGTTATAATCAGAACCAATTTTTTTCGCATAAGTTGTTTTGCCACTCAAGGGTAATCCAGAAAGAACTATGATTTTCACATTGATTCACCATGTATTGTTTTTGGCCAGAGAGCACACCCTCTTCACGGCTAGCCATAGCATTGCTCAGAGAGGTCTATGATAAGCTCTGGCCAATACCACAAGAATTTTCATATTTAAAAAACCAATGGTAAGAAGATAGTTCAAAAAAGAGATGGAAAAAAGAAGTCTAGGACCTTCAAAGTAGCCGTTTTTCACCATCAATTTTTCTAATATCAGCGATGTCTTGAGTTACTTCTAAAACACCTTGATATTCTCCTTTTTCATCTCTAACAGGAAAATATCTGATGTATACAAACTTATCCTCAAATTCAAGCCAAAATTCTGCATTGTCCAATGTATTTTTCTTGAATCCATCTATAATCTCTAAAACTCTATCAACACTTTTTCCTGGATGGCAATTTTCAACTAATCTTCCTATTACACTTGGTGTTCGAACGAATATTCTATCAGGACCTTCACTGTAGAATTTAACTTCATCATCTTTTCCAACAAAAGTGATATCGATAGGTAAAGTTTCAAAAATCATTTTCAACTCTTTAACTGATAGACTTCCAGTTCCAAGGTTTATCAGATTTTCAGTGATAGATGGTTTGGTTTCTTCTTTAATCTCTTCTCCATAGAAAGGAACTTCAGGTGTGAAACAACAATAACCAACTTCATCAAATTGGTTTCTAATATCTTTCCATTCTCCTTCAGTGAACAATTGAATTGAGGTTGGAAACAAAACTTTGTTCTCTTTTGAAAAATGACTTGCTAGTAATTCAGCTAGGCCATGTGCTAAATTATGATATTTCTTGACAAATTCTTGATATTCAAAATTCATTTGATTTTCAATTAATTCATATAAGTTTTTTTCAACCTCACGAATTCGATCGTGATCCATCCACATTATCTTTGGTGGTTGAGTCACCCCATATTTTTCTAACTGAGCAAATATAATATTTTCTTCTCTTAGATAATGGCTTTCAGAAGCTTTGAGGTGCTTAACAATATCTGAAATTTCTTTTAGTTCCTCAGTAATTGCATCAAAGTTTGTTTTTTCATTCAGTACCTTATACAAATCTCTGAGTCTGTTTGCATACTCTAGGAGTAACGCATGTTCTTGCATAAGTATATTCACTGGATGTCCTGCAGGAGCTAGATCCATGTCCTCTTTTAGTGATTCATGCATAACTTCTAGGTGAATATCACACATATGATGAATTTCTTCAGCTGGCATACCTTCCTTAATTAACAATTCTTCAGCTTGTGAAATTTCAAGAGGTGTGAGTCCTTTTATCAGCTCCTTGAATTCTTTCCTTACTTCTTCCGGATCTTTGCCTTTATGCAATTTCCTTATTAATTCTTTAATTAGTTCTTTATTCTCTTCTCTGGATTTACCAACTTTCTCATGCATTTTTATTCCTCTAATTGCATTTGTTTCATAATACAAATAATTTAGCCACTATAGGGGTGCTATATTCAATTGATGCACGTGTAAAAAAATAGATAAATAAATATTTACTTTTAACAATTGTATTCTATCAATAATTCAACAAAATTGGCTTAATGGAAGATTTTAAATGTTAGTAAAAACTCATCTCAATCGAAGTTCAGAAGGTGAGGGCTCCTAATGGTCTTATACGAAAAAAAATCAGCTGAAGAGGAAAATGAACTCATAGAAGTGGATGTAAGCGATTTCGATGATGAAGAGAAAGAAGTCGAAGACGCAGAGGAATTAGAAATAGTTGAGAAAGATCCT
>Ga0255055_10000610_pt1 | contig 27440 bp, 25 predicted proteins | sample JV7_2_27_MG_FD_188633 | JGI IMG/M metagenome (GOLD analysis project Ga0255055, IMG submission 188633) | Seawater microbial communities from Jervis Inlet, British Columbia, Canada - JV7_2_27 | ecosystem: Environmental > Aquatic > Marine > Inlet | place: Canada: British Columbia | collected...
ATACTAACGAATAAATAATAAATAAATCAAAATTTGTATATTTTTTTCCATAGATTTTCACGTAGTAAGCATACCATTCTTTATAGTTTTCAGATTCTTGAATGTCTATACTTAACAAAAACTCTTTAATAAGATGTAATTCACTCTCATACTTCGATGCTTCAAATTTCATGAGGACGTAAGAACCCAGAGCTCTGTTCAAATTTTTGATTAGTTTTTACTTCTTTCATAGAATAATCAATGAATTAAGACTATTAAAACAAGTTAAATTATACTCATTTTATTATTAGGGCAGAAATTAAAGAATTTGTCCAATTATGGCAAGAGAAAAAGAACACACCTATGGTAACTAGGGGGGCTCCTCGAAGGATCCTTGACGATATCGAGAAATTAATATGTGTTAAAAGCTAATATCTATCTAATAGTACTTATTTTTGTGTCTGATTGTAAGTGACCGATTCGTCTTCGCGTAAAATTCAGCTAGCAAAGAAGTTCGAAAACGGCGTGTATTTCACCTGCGAGATGTGCGGCTCTTGTTGTCGCGGTTTTAAGGAAGGAGAAGTGTATTTGTACCAAGACGATATTAAACGGTTAGCGGAGCACTTAAAGATAAAAACCACGTCGGGATTAAAACAATTCGCGAAGAAGTACCTTAAAGTAGTAAACGATTCGTTTTTTTGGAAGGAACCCGGCGCAGAACGAGGAAAAACCTACCGATTTAAATCTCTGGGATTCAGGTTTACCGGGGGAGACGAGCATTGCCAGTTCTTAAAAGATAGCAATTGTTCAATTCACGAAGCCAGACCCTTCCAATGTCGTGCGTTCCCAGTTGGATGGAACATGCTCATCAATAGCGTTAAGAACTTTAAAAATTACTCGAAAAAATGTCCCGCGCTTCAAAATTCGCTTGAAAATAAAGGAAAATTCTATTCCAGAGAGGAGATAATACTATGGGCGAACGAAGAATACGAAATGGAGAAAGAATATTTTTTTGAAATGAGACGAAACGATTTTAATATCTTCAAAGTGTACCCTTTCTTATCAAAAGATATGGTTTCATAATCGTGATTATTAATGAGTAAAAAAAAAATTGCACAATCTCAGGAGGAAATAATCATTGCCGACAGAACCATCTGACTTTGTTTTTATTTCCGCATTAGAAGCTGCAAGGGCTATCAAGAAAGGAGAAGTATCTTCCTTAGAACTTACTAAACATATTCTTGATCGTATAGAAAAATATAACCCCGCTCTTAATGCAGTTGTTACAATCCTCAAGGATGATGCCCTTAATCGGGCTCGCGCTGCAGATAACGCACTGGCAAAAGGAAAACTATGGGGACCTCTACATGGCGTCCCCTGCACAGTAAAAGACACACTCGAAATAGCAAATGTTCTTACAACCGCTGGATCACCTGAATTAGCTACTTATATACCAAAAAGACATGCAGTAGTTGTTGAACGATTGCTTGGGGCAGGAGCGGTCATCATAGGTCATACAAACACACCATTAATGGCTGGTGATTGGCAAAGTTACAATAAGATCTTTGGTACAACTAATAATCCTTGGGATCATAAACGTACCCCGGGTGGCTCAACAGGGGGTGGAGCAGCCGCACTTGCTGCTGGATTAAGCTATCTATCATTAGGAAGTGATATCGGGGGGTCAATCCGGATCCCTGCACATTTTTGTGGGGTATACGGTCACAAACCTAGTCTGAATGTTGTTCCGATGCGCGGTCATATCCCACCTCCCCCAGAAGTCCTGATACCACCAGAAGACTTAGCTGTAATTGGACCGCTCGCGCGGAGTGCTGCTGATCTCAAATTAGCTCTCAAAATCATTGGAGGACCAGATCCTGCTGATGCCATTGCGTATAGTTGGAATCTACCGCCTTCACGAGGAACTCGTTTATCTGATTATCGAATTGGTTATGTCTTAGATGATATCCTTTGTCCGGTTACTTCTGATGTGAAAGAGGTGCTAATTCAAGCTGTTAAAGCACTTCGTAAGACAGGAGTAAAATTAGAAGACGGTTGGCCCTCTGGTGTCAATCAATCGGATCAATATGAAGCCTATCGTTTCTTATTATCATCCACATATGCCAATGAGCTACGAACCAAACATTTAGAAAAATATCGCGAAATTGCTGCAAGAAAGGATGGCAGCGAGGAAGCTAAGAATGCTTGGGCTTGGACAGCCCCTCATAAGTATTTTCAGGCGATTAGCAGTTATCGGATAACAGCCAGAGCAATATGGCAAGATTATTTCCGTACTCACGATGTATTTCTCCTCCCAACAGTATTTATTCCAGCATTTCCTCATGACCATAGTAAACCTTTTGAAAAACGCCGTCTAATCACTCAGGAAGGTCCAAGACCATATTACGATCTATCATTTTGGATATCATTTGCAACATTGACTGGTCTCCCAGCAACCACAGCTCCAATTGGACTAACAAAGGAGGGACTTCCCGTGAGCATTCAAATCGTGGGACCTTATTTAGAAGATGCAACTCCAATAGATTTTGCAGGCCAGATGGCAGATGTAATTGGAAAATTTCAGCCACCAAAGGGTTATTAATGATTAATTATTAGATTGGGCTACTAGAGAGTACGAAATGGAGAAATAATATTTTTTTGAAATGAGACGAAACGATTTTAGAATCTTCAAAGTATACCCTTTCTTATCAAAAGATATGTTAAATAAGTAAATACCGCAAAATCTTTATTCTAAACAATGGTTAAAATTAATTTTAATCACATATTAGGAACAATTAATATAAACATCGTTTTATATTACTCATAGGTTCGCAAAAATTGAATATAAATTTGAGGGTTTAAATTGAAAATTGGCTTGTTCATCTGCGACTGTGGTAAGAATATTAGCGGAGTAATTGATAACAGCAAATTAATGGACCATTTTGGAGAATATCCCGATGTTCACGTGATAGGAGATCAGTATTTATGCGCAGAATTAGGTTTAAATAAAATAACTAGCGAGATAGAAGAACAAGAGATCGACCGCGTCGTAATTGCTGCTTGTTCTTTTAAATTGCATGGATTTTTGTTTAGAAAAACAATAGAAAAAGCTGGTATCAATCGATATTTGATATCTTTTGCAAATATCAGAGAACAAAATTCATGGGTACATGACGATAGTCCTGAGAAAGCTACAACGAAAGCAATCGATCAAATTAATATGGCTTTAGAACAAGTTAAACTTCTCGAACCCTTAGAGGTTCAACGAGCAAAAGTCAATCCTTCAGCCCTAATTATCGGAGGTGGTATTGCCGGGATTAAAGCCTCACTAGTTATAGCAGATGCGGGGTATAAGGTTTACTTAGTGGAAAAAGATTTAACAATTGGAGGCAAAATGGCACTTTTTGACAAGACCTTTCCTACCCTAGATTGTTCCATATGTATTCTTGGACCGCTGATGTTAGAAGTTAAAGATCATCCGAATATTGAGTTACTTACTTATAGCATCATAGAAAGTGTTGATGGATATGTTGGAAACTTTTCCGTAAGAGTTAAGAAACAACCACGTTTTGTTAACGAAGAGACTTGCGTTGGTTGCTTCAATTTATGTAGAGATGTTTGTCCAATTGACGTTGAAGACACATTCTTTCCTAGAAAAGCGATAGATGTAGTTTATCCACAGGCGATTCCTCTGATTCCAAACATATTAGAGGAGTATTGTATTGGATGTAAAGCGTGCGCTCAAGCTTGTGATCGCGATGCGATTGATTTCGAACAAACATCCGAAAATATCGAATTTGAAGTTGGAACCATAATAACCGCAACTGGGTTGAAAACATTTGATCCTAGTTTGCTTGGTGAATTTAATTATCAAAGATATCTGGATGTAGTTACAACAATGCAGGTTGAACGATTGCTAAATAACGATGGACCGACACATGGAAAGATCGTGAGACCGTCTAATGGGGAGATACCTACAAGAGTTTCATTTATTCTATGCGTAGGTTCACGAAATAGGGCGATTCACCGCGATTATTGTAGTCAGGTATGCTGCAATGTTTCGATTAAACAAGCCGTACTGTTGAAGAAGGAACGTCCAGAGACTGAAATTAATATATATTATAACGACATACGAGCAGTGGGAAAAAATTGTGAGGAGTTCTATAATCGCGCTCAAGAAGTTTTTGGTATTAGATTTATAAAGAGTAATATATCTGCCGTTATTAAAGACGATTTATCTGAGACTGGTGAATTATTGATTCGTGGCGAAGATGTAATAGATGATAGACTTTTTGAAAATAAGGCTGACCTCGTTGTTTTGGCAGTTGGAATTGAACCTGCTGAAAACACAGAAGAATTAAGTCAATTACTTAACATTTCTCAAGATACTTATGGGTTTTTATTAGAAAAGCATCTTAAGATAAAGCCTTCTGAAACTTCCGTAACTGGTATATTTTTAGCAGGGGCTATCCAAGGGCCTAAAGACATTCCCAATAGTATAGCTCACGCAGAAAGTGCAGCAGCAAAAGCAATTGCCTTAATGTCTAAAGAGCATATCGAACTTGATCCTCATATCGTATACTTTAATCCTGCTGAATGTGATTTATGCAGACTTTGTGAGGATATATGCATATATAATGCATTAAAAATAGAAAACGATAAATTGAATATCATTAATGCAAATTGTACGGGGTGTGGGGCATGCGCAGCGATGTGCCATACCGATGCGTTATATATTCCTGGCTTTACTAAAAAACAAATAGGCGCTCAAATTACTAAGATTTTGAGCGAAAAATCTGAATATCCATTAATTGTAGCATTCCTTTGCAATTGGTGTTCTTACATGGGAGCAGATCTAGCTGGAACAAGCAAGATAAACTATCCTACCAATGTAAGATCGATAAGGGTTATGTGCACAGCAATGCTAAACCCCTCTTTAGTATTTGAAGCTTTTTTCAATGGTGCCGATGGAGTGCTGATTGCAGGATGCCACCCACAGGATTGTCATTACGATACGGGTTTTATAAAGGCAGCCAATAGATATGAAAGCATTAGAGAAATCCTCGGTGAGGCGGGGTTAAATGAAAATCGCGTAAGGATAGAGAGTATTTCTGCTGGAGAAGGTGAGAAGTTCGCACAGGTTGTGTCAAATTTTAAAACTGAACTTGAAAAATTAGGGCCAATAAAACCGGGAGAATTTCAAAAACCATATATCGGGGAACAAAAAAAAGAGAAAAAAAAAGCAAAATTAAATGAATTATAAAGACGTAAGGATTTTAATTGAAAAATTATGAAAGTTCGAGCTATTACCGTTGGAAACAAGATTCCTTATTTGGTTGAAGATAAAGAACTTGAAGAAAGAATGGAACACAATCTTCAAAATTTTTACTCTTTCAATTATGAACTTATTCAAAAGCTTAACGAGAAAGAAATTGAAGTACAGACGAAAAGATTGTGCTCTCAACCAATATTATCGTACGAACAGCAATTTTATTCTAAAAATTTAAATGAAACCATTATAAGAATCCATGATCAGTTGGAACTAATAGAAAGAATTGTATCAAAATATGAATTTGACTATTTTGCTTCTTGCGCTGTATTAGCGGACGAACAAATACAAAAATATGGGATTTATGAGAAACTATTATTAAATGAAGTACCTAATTTTATTAAGAGGAGAAAAAAGTTCTTTACTTCTGTTCATGTAGCGTCCAAAGAAAACGGAATTAATTTATCTGCTCTTCGTTCTAGTGCCAAAATTATAAAATCATTATCCATTCCCGATCCTTTTAAAAATTTGAACTTTTGCGTCAGTTCTAATGTTTCTCCCGATACTCCCTTTTTCCCTGCAGCTTACCATGTTTCAGAAAATCCTTCTGTTGGACTGGCTATGGAAATGGCTGATGAAGTCGTGAATGTCTTCGAAGATTCAAGTAGTATCGGAGAGGCTTATAAAAAATTGACAATAAGATTTAACGAAATTTACGACAATTTAGTTGGTATTTGTGAGGAAGTTGCAAATAAATACAATATCGAATTCAAAGGAATAGATTTTTCCCCAGCACCCTATCCTACAGTAGAAAAAAGTATAGGGACTGCCTTCGAAAAATTGAATTTTGAATATTTTGGGGCTCCTGGAGCGCTAATAGGAGTAGCTTTGATAAAAAAGGCTATTCCAAAAAAGAAGAAAGTCATAGGATTCTCTGGATTTATGCCCTCTGTTCTTGAAGATTATACTATAGCTAAAAGTTTATCAGAAAACAACTTTAACTTAGATACTTTGCTCCTATATGCAACAATGTGCGGAACAGGATTAGATTGTGTTCCGTTACCTGGCGATATAACAGAAAAAGAGTTGTTTTATATTTTACTAGATCTTTGTACGATTTCTTTAAATTTAAATAAACCTTTGACAGCTCGACTCATGCCGATCCCTGAAAGAAACGCAGGGGATGTCGTAGATTTCGATTTTGAATACTTTGCGTCTTCAAAAGTTATGAAAATTAGAAGATTAACGCAACAAATTGAGAAGGATCTTTTTTCTAGTAAAGAAAAAAGTATTAATTTTTTATAGAAGCTCTTTTGATGATCGGCAATAATTGCTAAAATAAACTATGTAGAGATTTTAAGCCTAGTATCATTCAAAATATTCTACTACTTTCCCGCTTTGAGTAATTTCATAGAAAATTTCACCGTCATCACCGTCTTTAATGGAATTGATACAAAACGCTTTGAGTAAATAATCAACGTTGTAAATCAACTGATTTTCGTCTTTGATAACATTAGAATCTATTAGCTTTTTGAGAAGCTCTTTCTTGGAAATTTTCTTTGTTTTATTTACAATTTCTAAAATTTCACGCCTTACGGGGTGATTAACCGCTTTTAAATATAAATCGTGCAAATATTTAGTTCCCTCCATTGTTTTACCATATTCGTCCATAGATTTGTACTTATGAAAATCAAATTCATCTGGCATATATTATTCAAAGGAATAAAAAATTAAAGTTTTTTTATTCGTTATTTAATGGGTTGTATAATAGATTTTCTATGCTCTTTCCCACAATAGCTATTTTTATATCTACAATTTAAAATGCAATTGAGCGTCGTTTTCCTATATTTTAGCTTTCTTCTTGCTCTTTTTCTATTTCATCAAATTCTTTTTTTAATTCTTTATATAATGAAATAAAACCTGCTGCGGTACTTTCTGGAGTGCGATATATTTCAGATTTGATGAAATTATACTCTTTTTCATCTTTGAAAATTGTTTTAAGGGCATTATCTAATGCCAAAGGGAGGTTTAACAATTTTTCAGTTAATAATAAAGGTTTTCTCTTATTAGAAATTATTCTGGAAGGGAAGTTGGAAAAGTGCTTCTCAATTAATTCATGAGCGTTTTCATATTCTACCATATCTTTATTTCCTTCCTTTAGGATTTTTTCAAATTTGTTTTCAAAATCTCGCGTAAAATTGGTTACAGAAGAGCTGAGTAGCTTGGATGATTTCGAGGTCATTAATCCAACTGTAATATTTTCAGATTCATGCAAAATTAGAATCCCATCTTTTAACTGGATATCGAGCAAACCTCCAATATTCATAATTTCTTCGCTCATAAGTTGTATGGCATTTATGAACCCCGCGAAGAGATTTTCACTTATTTCTGATTTCGACCAATCGTGATCAAATAAAGGATATCCCTCGCGATCTTTCACAACGATCCTATAAACTGTAAAGGGTAAAATATAGAGCAATTTGGGTTCAATCATTACTGATATAGTAATGATTATGAGACCAATAAGTAGAGAAATATTAGATGCTATAATATAAAATGGCTCAATTAAATATAATATGTAAAAAACCAATGCTACAACCGAGCCAAAGAAAATTCCTAAGAAGAACAAATAAGCCTCTTTTTTAATCAAAAATGGAGCATTCTTAAGAGTTTTAATTCCCCAATAAAACATATACACTTCAGTTATGGCAGTAAGTATCATTCCAATGTTACTAAATAGACCAGTCCAAAGTAGCCATATATTTCCTTCTTGAATCTTAATATCAACGGCATTTGGTTGAAAACCAAGGTAAACGAGTAACACACTCAATCCCACTACCACGATAAATCCATGGGAATAAAAATTTTCCTTAGTAATGTACGTTACACCAACGACAAGTGAAAGAGTTAATGGAATAAGGATAAAACCGGTAATTATACCCAAAAACTTACTCACATAGAGGATAGATAGTCCATCAAAAAAGATAAAGACGCTAAAACAGAAGATTGCTGACCTAATATAGTTTAATGACGTAAGTTTTTTAGTTTTTGGTTTTATGTAAGTTATTATCGTGAATACAATTCCAATAATAGTTAGGGTAAAATCTGTAATAACTTCAGGTGTCAAATTCAATGTCATTTAATTCTTTACCTCCTTGCTATTAAAATTAAATTTTTTAATTTGGGATTTGTTTTGCAAATTTGCATTTATTATTAAGATAATATCATTTTTCTTATTGGAATTAAGCACGAGAAAGTTATTATCTCCACTTAATTCAATAATATTAAATTCGATAAGGTTATTAATTCGGTAGTAGATAGTTTCTCTTTTTTCCTCTACCAATTTATGGACTTCACTTCTTTTCAGTTCTTCATTGCTTATTAGTAATTGGATAATTTTTAGGTAAATCTCGTCGCGTAAAACAAAATGAAGTAAACCAATTTCGTCATCTATCTCATACGGAAGAAAGACAGTGTAATTTTTAATTTTAATCTTTTTAATATAATTAAATTTGATAAGCATTTCCAAATGCCATATCAACTGGCCAGAACTTCCCAAGGTGCCACTATCATCTGTCATAATTTGTTTTCTTATTGTTGAAAAATGAGCTCCTAAATAGGATGTCAAGAATCTATAGAGATTAAACCGATACTTATTATTAAGAACTTCATCTTTGGTATATTTTGAACCCTCAACTAACACTTTTTTATTAATCAGTAATTGTATGATGCTTAGAAGCCCTTTTCTGGGGAATTTTAATCGTCTTTTTGCCAGATTATACAGTAATTCTGTATCTAACACATTGTTATTATTTATTACTTCTTTTGCGATCTCTATAACTCTTTGTACGCTAGGATGATTCAGCGTTAATGAAAGCGCTAGATTTAAATTAGACATTTATAACTAAATTTTATCCTTAAGTAGATAGATATTTGCGGTATACAAATATAAAAATATAGTTTTTTGTAAAAATTCAGTCCTAATACTTTTATATATTCGGGAAAAATATCAGTCCTATCAAGTATAATTTAATTTTATACGTGATAAAGGAGAGAATTAAAAATAGAGGGCTATTTTTATTTATCCTAATTTTTTTATATTTCAATCCTAATAGGTTTTTATATTATTTGGAGTATATTTTTCGCTTTATTAGCAAAAGAATGATGGGCTTTTTATAGAAAGTTTTAAAAATAAAGATACTAGTTTAAATATTCAAACTTAAAGAAGTGTGAATGTATTGGAGAAAACTCGAACTCAAACCGTAAATCCTATTGACCGTGCCAATAAGAAAGAAAGAGCAATCGAACGATTAGAAGATTTATGGGGAAAAAGCTCAACAACAGCTGAAAACTCTAAGTATCTTAGCAAAAAATTAACTGTAAAACTGGAAACTAACGGGCCTGAAAAGCGTAAGATCTTGTTAAAGCTAGAATGCGGTAAATCGAAGATAAACTCAAATAATTATCAGCTTCTTTCTGATTTATTAAAAGAATTTTTTACTTCCAACTCTCATACAGATTAAACGCTAATTTTTAGGTAAAAAATTAAAAGAAAAACATTTTATATTACGGCTCTTATTTCTTTGTTAGTTTTAACTTAAAAAAACTGGTGAAAGAAAATTAATTTTGAAGAAATTAAAAAATTACTCGGCGATGATGCGGATAACCTTTTAAATCACACATGTACAGGTATTCCAAAAGAAATGATTCACGTTCCTGGTCCAGATATTATAGAAAGAGTCTGGGAGCAGTCTGATCGTAATAACTTAGTACTGAATAATTTAGAACGCATGTTTAATCAGCGTGGTAGATTAGCGGGTACTGGATATATTTCTATTCTTCCTGTAGATCAAGGGATTGAACATACTGCTTCAGCCAGTTTTGCGATCAATCCTCGATATTTCGATCCAGAAAATATCGTCAAATTAGCGATAGAGGGAGGGTGTAACGGCGTAGCGTCTACTCTTGGCGTATTAGGTTCGATTAGTAGGAAGTATGCGCACAAAATTCCATTTGTTGTAAAAATAAATCACAACGAATTGCTCACTAAACCAAACTTATCAGATCAAACTATGTTCGCTACCGTTGATCAAGCTTGGGATATGGGTGCTGCAGCTATTGGCTCAACAGTATATTTTGGGTCTCCATTCTCAAGAAGACATATTCAAGAAACATCTGAAGCGTTCAAATATGCTCACGAGCTGGGACTGGCTTGCGTCCTATGGACTTATCTTAGGAATAAGGAAGAATTTATAAAAGATGGAAAGGATTATCACACAGCAAACGATTTAGAAAGCCAGGCAAATTATCTCGGAGTTACTATAGAAGCTGATATTGTAAAACAGAAATTATCTACGTTAAATCGAGGTTTTTTGGATTTAAATTACGGTAAAACCGACAAACTTGTGTACGACAAATTAGCAACAGATCATCCCATCGAATGGAACCGTTATCAGGTTGCGAATTGTTATATGGGAAGGGTTGGATTAATTAACTCTGGTGGAGAAACGGGTGGAAACGATTTAGCTGATGCTGTGAAAGCCGCAGTCATCAACAAACGCTCTGGTGGTATGGGACTCATATTAGGTAGAAAAGCGTTTAAGAAACCAACACCGGAGGGGATTAGAATACTTAACGCCGTTCAGGATGTATATTTATCTAAAGATATAACCATAGCTTAAAATTAAACATTTTTTTTAATCTATTTACTTTTTATTTTCAAAAATTGGTCTCCATTAAGTTAATTAAAACTAAATTCTATTATGATCTTAAGTTTTAAAGAGCAATATAGAGAAATAATTAAAAGAGTATATATAATGGGAAACGATAAGTATAATCAAAACCGTGCGAAAAATCCTTATAGGGTAAATAAAGAATCTGTAAGTGAACCAACTCCAACAAGTTTTGCAAAACCTGGCATTGATTTTGAAACCCAGCGTATTTGCGCTTCGTGTGGAAAGGTTATTAAAATTGAACATAATTTCTGCAAGTTTTGTGGAGTTGATTTAAGCGGCATACAACCGCTTGGATATTCGGATAGAACATTAAAGGAATTAGCCAATACGGCTTTAACAGATTCTAATCCCGGCGTTAGGAAAGATGCTGTAGACACTTTGGGAGAATTAGGGGAAAACGAGGTTCTGGGGATTTTAGCTTACATCCTAATAAACGACAGAGACGAGATAGTTCGAAAAGAAGCTGCTGATGAGTTGGGCGATTTTCACCACCCTCACTCTCTTGACGTGTTAGCGAAAGCTTTGAAAGATCCAAGTCCAATAGTCCGTAAAGAAGCAATTGAGGGTTTAAAGAAAATTAAAAAGAAAAACAAACCCGAGATAAAAATAGAAGCGGAAAAAGAGGAAGAGAAAACAGCAGAACCAGTTGAAAACGAACAAGAAATTGTTGATCAAAATGAGTTAGGTGATGATGATGAAGTTGAATCCGAAGAGGATACCCTCAAAGAGATCGAAGTAGAGGACGAAGATTCGTACGAACAATAAAATCAGCGAGAATCTCGCATATTTTACTTTATTTTACAATAATTAATTAAAAAGTCCACTTAATACTTAATCTTCGCTACTAGGGATTTTTGGTAATTCTCTTCTAGTAGCTGTCTTAGGTTTTTCAATATCAACATTAAGTTCGGAAGGCATTTCACCTTTCTTGAGAACTTCTACTGCTTCTACTATCCCCTTTTTGTCATCAAAATAAACTCTAAAAACATTTTCATTTAATTCAAGTACGCCTTTTGGAACCTTTTTAACTTCTTCCCAAACAATTTCTACGACATTCTTTCCAAAAACATCAGTTACTTTCGAAACAGCACCATATAAGCTATGTCCCATAATTAAGTTTTGGCGCTCCATATTTTCCGGGACGCTAATTTTTAAGATTTTTTCTTTGATTTTTTCTTTTTCCTCTTCTGCTAATCCAATAGTAGCGCTGATTCTTGAAGGTTGTGCCAATTGGCCCTTTTCTTTTTTCAAAGGGAGTCCTATTCCAATTGAGGACATTACTACATCACCAGTAGTATCATCCATTATTGGAGAATAATACTCATCATCAGGTTTTCCCTTCTTCTCTTTCTTTTCTCTCGTAAGACGTTCTTGCTCAAGCAATCTGTCGCGCTCAATGTTTCTTACATAGCGCATATCGGGAAGCCGTTCTGTTACTTCCATAGATTCCAACCTGAACGCGCTTAAAAATTCTTGTAGTTCATCTCCTTGATCTATTGAGATAATTTTACATCTATGATATCGGGCGTCTTGAATTAAATCTCTTTGCAAATCCTGTGCTACTCGAGAGCTTATGAACCTTTTTCTCACAGGAGATTTCGACCCTTTCCAAATGAAAATCCTCCTAAGATCTTCACGGATTATTATTAGCACTTGTTCAGGACTTAAATGATTTTGAAGCTCTTCTGGCTTAATATTTAACCTCGTGCGGTCTCCCGTGTTTTGTAGGTCGTAAACTATGAATTCATCGTAGATTTCGGTCATAAGTTATTTGTATAGCATGTTTAAGTTTAAAAATTAGATTTAAAAACGGTTTAATTTAACGAAATAGTCTTTTTACCAAAATATAAAATTTCCGATATTAAAATTTATTCAAAAACTCACTTGTTTTCCTTAAAAATGTTAGAAAAAAAAAAACAAAAAAAAAAAAGGACAAACTAACTCCTTAAGTCTTAATTTCTATTTTCCTCTTTTTCATGGTGTAACATTATGACTATACCAAGGATAAGCATTGCGGAATCATCATCAAGGTCTGGAGACATTTTTACCCCAAAAGTATTCTTGAGAAGACTTTTCCATAATTTTTTTCGTATTTCGGCAACTTCCTGGCCATCCTTTAAAATCTTGAATTTAAGCGTCATAATGTTTCCTTTCATCGTGAAAACTTTATTCTCATTAGGGTCCTCAAACCAATAACTAGGTTTAATAGATACGATCTTTCTTTTAAGTTGCCCAATAAATTTATCGTCCTCTTTCTCTCCCCCTTTATAAAACTTGTAAATAGCTCGTAAGGAAATCAATTTTTCTTGAATCGTTAAAATGGGAACCTCGTCAAGATCTCTTATTCGGTAGGTATTACCAATCTTTATTAATTTTCCTCTGAAAGTTCCAAGCAATTCGTTTTGTGGAAAGTTCCTGATCTCCCCCTTGTCCGTTAAAGAAATCATCTTTTCACGCATCATAAATTCTCGAGTTTTTTGAAGCGACATATTTTTCTCTCTTTTTCTTTATATTAAAGTTTTTAAAGGTATAATCAAATTATAGCTATAAAAATTTTTGCTCTTTTTAACAACTGGACTACTAGAACTTATTAATACAGTAGTACACATATAAAATAAGAAACTAAGAAATAAATTTATTTTAGTAAAAATAAGACAAAAGAAATAAAAAATTGAAAAATGGCGTTAGTATATAGTACCGAAGGATATTTTTGCGAAGGGGAAGTAGTAAAAGACTGGAAGTTTAGCATGGAATATGGAAGAATCGTTTTATCAGCATCAGAACTTTCACTTGTAAAAAAATCAAACATAAACCTTACTGAAATGGGTTCCTCGGTTGATAATTATAAAGATGGTTTCGTAATTCCTTTAACTCAAATTAAAAAAGCGTATAGTACTAAAATCCAAAAAATCTACGTTGTGGTAATTGAAACCAGAGACGGTCTTTTGTTTTCTATAACTATGGCGAATAACAGAAGTATTGGCCGTCTAGAAAGTATCAATTTAAGTGAAATGATAAATTCTACGATATTACTCGCGAATAAAGCGAGTAAAAGCACACAGAACGTCGACGATTATAATGTAAAACCTCTCCCTAATAAATGTATTAACTGTGGGGAAGAAATTTCATATAATTGGAAGTTTTGTAAAAATTGTGGAAGAGAGGTCTAAAAATACAAAAAAAGATAGGAATTTTTTTTATTTTAACTTCTTGAATCATTATCTACGACGAGGCATTCCAAAAGGGCCACGACGGCGTGGACCCATTCCACCCATCATTCCACCCATTCCCCCTGTATCGTGCATCACATTATCAATCGACAATACGAATCCTAATAAAATTCTTCTATCGGTTTCGTTATCTAAAATTCTCAGAGCGTAATTGTCAGCAAAGTCAAAGATTCCACCTAAGAAGACATCTCGCCATCGGTCGGCTTTTTCTATTTCTGCTACTAACTTTCCCGTAGTTAAATCGTAGATTTTAAACGACCAGCCAAAAAAATCACCATCAGCTTCAAACCAGCGCGTACCGAGAGGATCTTCCAAAAAGAATTTAGACTTAAAGAATGTTAATATTTTCTTTTTAATTCTTGCGATAAGTTCTCCATCAGGGGTTTTTAGATCTTGCGCTCCTCGAGCAGAAACTATTTTACTATGAATGGTAGCAGCAACTGTGCCATCAAGTTCTTGGAGTTCAACTCTTCTCCTTATACTTAGAAGGATTCTATGCATTTTTCCTATAAGTTTTCCTTCTTCATCCATAATATCGCCGTAACCCATGTCCCACATGCGCTCTTTAATTATGTAGTAATTTCGGTTTAAATCAAACAAACTAGCACTATCCATGGGTGTTTGACTTGGGGAAGCGGTTAAACTAATTTTTTCACTCTTTTCGGGTGGTTTTTTAACTGATCGCAATTCTGCTCCACATTTCTCACAGAATTTTTGATTCTCATCTATTGGATCTCCACAATTAGGACAGCTCACAATATCAACCTTTATACAATTTTACAATATTTTATTTTAATCATCAATAATCAATTTAGGCTAATAAATGTAAGGATAGGTTGGAATCTCTACTTGCATTATAAAGAAATGTTTTAATTAAACTAAGGTTTTAATTATAGTATAAATACGAAGTGGGAAAAAATTGTCAACAAAATCAACGATACCAAGTTTATTAAAAATTAAAGATTATGTAACGCTCATAGGGACCACGATAGGAATTATTGCCCTTATTTGTGGCTCATTTGGAACCAGAGATGCTATTTCCTTAGGTTTCTTTTTAATCTCAATTACTTTAGGAACCGATCTTATTGATGGTTACATCGCAAGAAAAACGGGAACAGTAAACGATATAGGCAGAGAATTAGATTCTTTAAGCGATTCTTTGACGTTCGGTATTGTCCCAGCAATCTTATCCTTTCAAGCGTTCAAAACTGGAACGATCTACGATTATATCCTAATAATAGGGTGCGTATGTTTCGCCTTAGGTGCAGTATTACGGTTAGCAAGATTTAATATTCTCGAAGATCCTGGATATACAGGCGTACCTACGCCTGTAAGTTGTCTTTTAATGATAGGGTTCTTCTATACAAATTATTTCCACGCGTTTGCATTAGGTGGTTTAACACATCCTTTCTTGGCTATAACTTATTATATTGTGCCTTTTCTATTAATTTTCATTGGCTGGTTAAATATAACTACGTACATTAAATTTGGTGAAAAAGGTAAAATTGTGTATTACGTTTTTATTCTATTAGCTCCACTCTCTCCGATTTTTGGTATCATTGGTATATTAAATCCCAGTTTTGTTGTATCAATGACCGTGGCAATTATTTTTTTGATATTATTTCTTTTATTGCTTGTTTGGACGGTCTTTCACTCTTTTTTGTTAAACTTTCTAGCAAAAAGGAAAGAGACAAAATCAAGTTAATCTTATAGGAGACTTTCCTTCCATTCTTCAATGCTTTCAATAATGTGCTTAATATCTACATCGTTTAAATGACTTAGGTGATTTTTATATTGGTTTATTTTGCTTCTAATCTTGTGAAGGGTAACACTAAATCCTTTCTTCTCTAAAATCAAATCTGCGATGATCTCCATTTCTTTACTGAATTCATCGCCCTTAAGCTTATGTAGCTTTTTGATTAAAGTCTTAAAGGCGTCATTTATTACAATTCCAGATTCTTCGAGTTTCTTTGGCTCTTCAGTAGGTTTAAGTATTTGATCGGATTTGTGTATTTTTTTAGGTTCTTTGATTTTGATGTTGAGTTCTTCAGCTAAATGTGCAATTTTACCTTCCGAGGATTTAACCTTTTGTTTTTTAACTTGATTAATAACCGGTTTTTTAGTTATTGGGGTTTTTGAAACGCCGCTCTTTTTAGGAACCATTATATTAAGAGTTTTAGGCGTTTCCTGCAAACTTGAGCTTCCAATATCCCATATCGCTTTAACAACAAATTGAAACAACTTTATAAGAGATTTGTTTTTTGAACCAAAACCAATAAAATTATCTGAAGAGTTTTTTGAATCCATATCTATAATACCAATTACAAGGCTATCATCGTCTCCCCTACAAATGATAACATTTTCGTTTTTAAGGATTCGGTATTCGAAGTTTTTTAAACCTTTATACTTTTTAACGAGGCTATTTGTATGAGCCTCTGAGGAAGCAATTTGAATTTTAATGGTACTTGGATTATCATTAAAATCATCGAATGAAAGATTTTTTTCTAGTTTTGGGATAACTACCAATAGATTTTGAGTAGATTGAGAGACAATATTACTTATTTCTTCTTTTACCCTTGCTATGCTTTTGATTTGCCAAAAATTATCAGATTCTAAATCTATTGATTCTTTAATTGTATTAAAATAGCTGTCTAAAGTATTATTAATTGGTTCGTTTAGGGATGCCACCGAATCGACAGATTTTTCTATTATTTCTGTGAAGTTATCTACTATTATTTTTTCGAATTCTTTAAGGTCACTTTCTAAGCTTTTTTTCTTAGTTTTGATAAGCTCAATTATTTGTTTAATCTCTTTTTCATTTGTAGACAGCATATTAAGTAATACCATCTGAAAATCGTCTCGAAATCGAAATGTGGAATTAAGTATATTGTTAAGCGATTCGATTGTGTTATCAAACTCGTCTCCAATCAATTTATGTAAGTTGGCAGTAAAATCTCCAAGTAATTTATTAAAATTTTGTTTGAAGGCTTCTTCGACTATTTCTTTTACAGCTTTCTCTGATTTTTTTAATTCTAAACTCTCGATTTTAATAAAAATTTCATTTTTAATATTGGCAATTAGGTTGATTAACGATGAAAATTGAGTCTGAGTTACTCCCTTGACTGTTTGATGTAAGTTCTCCAATACATCTTTTATGATGTTTAAATTTTCCATTCCTTTTACAATATCATCAATATCTTGTTTCTGGATAATAACATCTTCTTCAACATTTTTTCTTAATTCTTGCGTTGCGTTATACAGAGTATTCAATTCAATTATCTGATTCTCTTGGAAAATTTTCGATAAAGATTTTGAGAGTAGAAGTTGTAATTGGCTCTTAATGTTAGATAGATTATTGCTAATGTTTGTATAATAATTTAATATAGGTTTTATTGGAGGGATTGCTAAGTATTGCAAAATTAAACCTTGATTTTGATTGGAATTTGGAACGAATAAACCGTTATCAATGAGGTCTTCTAATACATTAGTAAATTCTTCTTGAGATATATTTGGTAAAAAAGAATAGAGTTCAATGGATGATAAGGGTTGACGACCAATGCAATTAATGTATAAATTAATCGCGTTATCTGAAAGTTGAAAATTTTTTAAAAATTCTTCCATTTTAAGCTCATTCCTTTTTCTTTTTAATAATATGTACTATAAATATTTATTTTTTAAAGTTTTTCGATAAAAAAAAATATTTAAAGAATAACTTTCTACACTAAATTATAAAGCTTATAGGTATTCAAAATCATTATGAATTCTACTTACGAGGATATTTTTTTTTACTTAGATTTGACGAAAGACATCCTAAAGAAGAAAGAAGTTATTAAAGCAATTAAGTATTACATATCTGAAAAAAATAAAACTAATATTAAAGGACACTACGGTTTACTGATATTTCAAGAAGAGGGAAATCCAATTTTTATAACTGATAAAAAAGATTCTAACATTATAGAAAACGCGATTGAAGAAAATTGGAAATCTCGACCAAAAAAACAATCCTTTTTTGAAAATGGTTTATTTTATATTTTCTCGTATATCGCTGAAACAATAAAGAAAAAATCACGACACAACAGAATACTCATAATTACTGATACACCTAGCGATCTATCTGAAGCTTACACTGAAGCACTGTTCGGATTGGTTTCTAAAATAAAAATTATACCCACATTTATAGATATTATTCGAGTTTCAGAGAAAGAAGAGCGATTTTTTAAGGACGATGTTAAACTAAACATACTCGCTAGCGACACGAATGGAGGGATATTTTATCTCTCAGATAAAAAAGATTTCCTATCGATTATTAAAAAATTAACCAACAATAAGCAAATTATTAATTTGTTCGGGGATAGATTAGAAAAAATTAAAATACGCAAAGAGGATTACGATTTTTATTCTCATTTAGCTAAGAATTTAAAACCTTCAGAGACCGACGATGTTGGTTTGAAATGTCATCTCTGTCAAGAAGAAATTTGTCCATGTTGTGCCGATATAAACGATATTTTGCAACTTTGCGAAGGATGTGGAGCGGCATTTCATAATTGCTGCGTGACTAATTACACGATTCAGAATAATATTGGAATTCCTCATATTTTTCGATGTCCCAAATGTGATATTCTATTAAAAATTAGACAAGACGAAATTGTAGTACCTTTTGAGGATTCAGCTGAATCTCTTGAGGAATATTTAGAATCTGAAGAAAAAAATTTGAATGAAGATGAGTACACTAATATTTCTGAACCTGAATCCATTGTTGTTGAGGAATCTTCAATAAATGCTGAAAAATCACTTGATACCACAAAAATGGGAGTATCCAATAGAGACATTCAAACAATAAGGCTTGGAGGGTTTTTTGGAAAGACGTACACTATTAAAAAAGAAGGTGATAAACTAATATATGAAAAAACAACTACTCTCAACAATGTTAAAGAAACTCTAGAAATAGATGCTAGTGAGATCGATTCCACAACACCACTTAATCTTGAAAAACCGGAAATTCCAAAATATTGGAGTCCTTCAGAAAATAGAAAAAAACCGACTTTCATAAATTGTCCTGGATGTGGAACGCAATTAAAAGAGAGTGATATTAATAAACAGTCCTGTTCTTATTGCGGATTTAAACTTGATGTTTAATTTCGAATTTTAAAGTTTTTTAGTAATTTTAAAATTTCCTTAATTTTAAGTTAATCAATAAAAATAAATAAAAATTCTCTTATTATTGCATATAAATTTACTTTTATTTTGGATATAATTTATATGTCACTTGGAACGTAAGATGTTTAAGAAAAAGTCAGTCAATTCTGAAGAATTTATTTTTTACGTTGATCTCATCACAGGTTTTTTAAAGAAAAAGAATCTTATTAAGAACATTAATACTTTCATGAAAGAAAAAGCTAAATTCAATACTCAAACTTCCTATGGTCTTTTAATATTTCAAAAAGAGGATAATCCAGTGACTTTTTATGATGTAGATGATTTTGAATCGTTTGAAAAGATATTAAACGAAAAATGGGAAACTCGAGAAACTGAAAAAAGTCTGTTTGAAAATGGGTTATTCGAGATATTGGCTTACATTTTTAGAAAAAGTCGAGATGCTCGAAAAGATTATAGAATTATAATTATTTCTGACACACCTAGTACGTTATCTGACGATTATCACAATGCTCTTTACGATCTACTACTCAAAGCTAAGAAATTTGATACATTTATTGATGTTATTCGCGTAGGAGATCAAAAGTTCTACGATGATGATGTAAAATTGAAAGTGGTTACAAGCGAAACTCATGGAGGGGTTCTCTATTGTAACGATGGAAAATCTTTCTTAAACATACTCACATCATTAATCCAGAGTAGGTCAGAATTTAATGTAGTACATCCTGAATCAGATAATCAAGTTCTTGCTGAAGATAAGATCTTTTACGAAAAATTAGCAGTAGATTTGATTTCGCTTGATCCCGATGATGAAGAAAAGTGTGACATTTGCGAAAAAGAAGTATGTCCCATTTGCACCGCTTATTCTGACGAAATTCATAAATGCTTTAACTGTAATGCTAAATATCATGCGTGTTGCGCTGCAGATTATTCAATATCAAATAATATAGGCTTTAAACACTTATTTAGATGCCCTCAATGCGATACTCTCTTAAAACTTGATGAAGATTATGTAGAGATGATTTATGAAGAAGAACACGGGGAGGAAGTGGAACAACATATAGAATATGAAGAGATCATAGACAACGCAGTTGAAGAAGATATTCCTGAAGTTCAAACTATTGACGAAAATACCTATGATGATGAAAATCAAAAAATAACGATAGGCGAAGGATTACTAAGTCCTGGCATTCTTAAATCTCCTCCAAGCTTAAAAAATATTCAACAAGAATCCCCCCCACCTAAAAAAGTTAGAGTTGGAGGGTTTTTTGGGCAGGAGATAGCCGTTAAAGCTATTGAGTCAAATGAAAGACTGCTTTCCTCAGCAACTGAAACAATAATAAGCGAAGCAGAAGGTTCCACTCAAGTTAAAGAAAAAATTTCTATAACTAAACTGAGACCACCAAGAAGAAGTACTATTAAATTGTGTAAGATATGTGGTTTCACTTTAAGAGGAACTTCTAATTGTCCTAAGTGTGGATTCAAAAATTAATCAATTAAATATGTTCCTATCAGATTTTTGTTCCTTTTACTCCTAATTGATAAAATTGATAAGATGCGTATTAATACCACATAATTTTTAAAGTTACACCAATTTTATTACTGAATTATTCAATTCTAATAAAATCAAGACAATTGCAATACATTGACCATAGAGGAATTAGATGACGCTCATTTTAGTCCAAAAGTTTCTAAAATAAGCATGTTCTTATCAGGAATTTTTATGGGTAATGTTGGGATATTTATTTCTTTATTAAGTGGGTATCCCATTTATTCAATAGTCTTGTTCAGAGGTATTTTTGGAGCTGCTTTTCTAATTTTATTTATGATAATTACAAGATCTTTTTCTATTACTTTCTTTAAAGAGTGTTTCAAAATGCACTGGAAACATTTAATTGTATTAGCAATTACTAACCCATTAGTAGTATTTCTTTACTTTCTGAATATAGCGCTCACTGGTTATGCTTTTGCAGCTTTTTTATTATATACTAGTGGAGTTTTTCTCTTAATCTTTTTAGTTATAACAAAAGAAGATAAAGTATCAAAAATCAACTTTATAAGTTTCATTCTAGCAATTGCGGGAATCTCCATTATAATGGAATTTTGGACCGGTCAAGTTTTAATATTGGGAATAGTTCTTGGGATTTTTTCGGGTTTTTGCTTAGGTATATTGATTTTTTATAAAAAAAAAATGTATAAAGTTAGAGGAAATATTAATTCGAATGGAAATTTTGATGCATTTTTAACTTTATGGTCAACTTTATTCTTAATTTTTCCATTTCTACCGTTTGGTATAACAGATTTACTTAGAATCACATTTTTGGATTTAGTATTTATTTTACTGCTAGGGCTTCTCCCAACTGCTTTAGCGTTTACATTATATAACGTTGGAGTGAAAAAAGATAAAGGAGGCAACATTGTAATTTTATCGTATTTTGAACCTGTTATGGCAACGATTAATACCGCAATTTTTTTAAAGAATCTCTCTATTTTCACCGTCATAGGAGGTTTTTTTGTTCTATTAGCTAATTTTATTACGCTAAGGTATTCAAAGTAAGAGAAGTTCGTTATTTAGAATTTTTTTTTAATCAAAAAATTGAAATTCCTTCAAATATTAATAAAACAAAAACTAAAAAATGTTCTCTATGTCAGATAAGGAAGAAAGAGAAATCTCAAGAATAAAAGAAGTTGAAAGTACCAATTTAGCTCGAGCTGAGATAAGAGATGAAGTTATCGAGACTAAAAAAGCGGTTGAAAAGGACAATGAATTGTTAGCTAATAGGGTACATCAAAAATTTAAAGATTATAACATAAAATCTTTTGATATCGTAGGGGCTATCGGGGCAGGGAAAACTGCTTTACTAGAAAAAATAGCCGAGAAATTATCCTCGCAATACCGAATATTAGTGATCTGTGGAGATATTACCACCAGAGTTGATGCCGATCGCATCGAAAAGTATAAGGCAGAAACCGTTCAGATTAATACTGGCCGAGAATGTGCCTTAAACGCGTATCATATTAACCAAATAATCAAAAATAAGGATTTAAATAATTACGATCTCGTCTTTATTGAAAATGTAGGTAATTTAATATGCCCATCAGATTTCATTTTAGGAACTGATAAGAGACTAATTGTCGTCTCAACAACTGAAGGTGAATGGGTTGTTGAAAAACATCCATTGCTGTTTAAAATGTCAAATATTGCGGTAATTAATAAGATCGATTTAAAGGAACGCCTAGGAACCGATGTCGATAAAATGATCTCTGACGCAAAAAAAATAAACCCCAAAATAGAGGTGATTACAACAAGTGCAAAAACTGGGGAGAACATTGAAAAATTAATGAAATTAATGGGATTGTAAATTAATAGTAGTGAGAAATTATGAAAGAAGAATTAATCAAGATTGAAGAACTCATTAGGAATTTTGAAGATATTGAAAAATCAGATATAAAAGATTTAATGCAAAAGCTCTTTTCAAAATTAGGTAACCGCCTTGAAAATTACGTGGGAGATTATCCTACTTTTATAGAACCCGTTTATTTAGAAGACAATGTAAAAATTGGAGATGACGTACTTATAGGACCTAATGTATACATAGGTGCTAATTCTGAGATTCAAGATTATGTAGAGATGTCAAACACTATTATCTTTGAAAATGTAATAATTGGAGAAAACTTTAAACTGGAGAATTGTGTCATTGCTAAGAATAGCTCTCTCAAATTTAAAAATCTGGACGTAAAAAATAGCGTTTTAATCGGAGAAGCTAATTCAAGAGATGAATTACAGAGCAAGCAATTTTAATTAGCAAAATATAATAGATGGCTTTAGTTGGAAGATAACGAGGAATACTTCAAAACAAATTTAAGAAGATGGAACGAATTAGTTGAGATTAATGCTAATTCTAAATCCTACGACTTAGATGGATTTAAATCCGGTAAATCTTCTCTTTTTCCAATCGAAAGCAAAGAAATAGGTAGTGTAGACGGTAAAACGCTCTTACACCTACAATGCCACTTTGGAATGGATACACTTTCTTTGGCGAGACTCGGGGCGAAAGTCACTGGCGTTGATTTCTCAGATAAAGCCATTACGTTTGCTCGTCAATTAAGCGAAGAATTAAATATCCCTGCTAAGTTTATTCACTCAAATATTTATGATATCCCTGATGTATTACGCGAAAAATTTGATATCGTTTTTACATCTAATGGTGTTATTGGCTGGTTACCGGATTTATATAAATGGGCAGAAATCATCGATTATTGTTTGAAACCCGGTGGCACTTTTTATATTATAGAAAATCATCCTTTTGGCAATTTAATCGACGAAAAGTATGATGGTGCATTTCAAGTTGGCTACGATTATTTCAATGAGGGAAAACCTTATTATTTTGATGAAGATGACGGAGCTTACGCCGATCCTAATATTAAATTACAAAACTTTGAAACCTACGATTGGTTTCATCCAATGGGAGACGTTATTAACTCCTTATTAAAAGTTAATTTTGAGTTAGAATTTTTACACGAATTCCCATTTAGTTTTTTTCAGATTCATCCCGATATGAAACAAAGAGACGATAAGTATTGGGAATTTCAAACTTTAAAACATTCGGTCCCGATGATTTTTTCGATAAAATCTCGTAAAAGGAAGTAGTAATTCTTTTTATTTGACTTTATATCTAAAATCTTTATCCAAAAGTAATAAATCTCCTATATCACACTTGAATGGGAAATTGATGGGACGCAAATCACAAGAATCTTTTTCAAGATCGATATATTACTAGATCTAAGAAAGAAAGATTAAGTGAATAAAAAATGAAACCACCAGTTGAACCATTTAAGATCAAAGTTGTTGAACCGCTAAAAATTCTTTCAGAAAAAAGAAGAAGGAAGGCGATAAAAGAAGCAGGATATAACACTTTTTTGTTATTATCTGACGATGTATTTATCGATTTGTTAACAGATTCTGGAACTTCAGCAATGTCCGATAATCAATGGGCGGGTATGATGTTAGGAGATGAAGCATATGCTGGAAGCAAAAACTTTTATAATTTGGAAAAATCAGTGCAAGACGTATTAGGATACAAATATTTAGTTCCCACTCATCAAGGTCGAGGCGCAGAACATTTAATGTATAGTAATTTAGTAAAACCAGGACAACTTGTTCCGCGAAATATGTATTTCACTACTTCAAAGGTTCACGTAGAACTTCCTGGTGGTAAAATGGTTGATGTTATAATTGACGAAGCCCATGATCCAGAAAACACTCATCCCTTCAAGGGGAATGTAGATTTCAATAAACTTCAAAAATATATTGACGACTATGGAGCCGATAAAATTGCTTTTGTTAATGTCGAAATGAATGTTAATATGGCAGGTGGTCAGCCAGTTTCCATGCAAAATTTAAAAGAATTAAGAAAATTTTGTAACGAATACAAATTGAAGATTATTTTCGATGCGACTCGCTCAAGCGAAAACGCGTATTTTATTCGAGAAAGAGAGAAAGGATATGAAAATACTTCAATCGTTAAAATATTAAACGAAATGATGAGCTATTCTGATGGATGCATTTATAGCTCAAAGAAGGACTGCTTAGTAAATATTGGTGGATTTCTTGCAACGCATGATAAAGAGATTTTTGAAGCTACACGAAGTATGGTTGTGGTTTACGAAGGATTGCATACATATGGGGGGATGGCTGGTCGAGATATGGAAGCTGTGGCGCGGGGCTTAAGGGAAGGTGCCCAATATGAATATTTGAAATATAGAGTAAACCAAGTTCGATACTTAGGAGAACTTTTGATGGAAGCTAATGTACCTATTGTTAAACCAACGGGCGGGCACGCCGTTTTTCTAAATGCGTTAAAGTTCTTACCACATCTTGCAAGAGATCAGTGGCCTGCACAAACCTTATCTGCTGCCATATACGAAGATTCTGCTGTTAGAAGCATGGAAAGAGGAGCGATTTCGAAGGGGAGAGATTCAGAAACGGGTGAAAATATTTTTCCTAAGTTGGAGTTAGTACGCCTTACTATTCCTCGACGAGTTTACACCAATACTCACATAGAGTATACAGCAAATTCTATTATTCATCTCTATGGAAAACGAGAAACCATACCCGGATTGAAGATGGTGCATGAACCTAAGTACCTAAGATTCTTTCAGGCTCGATTTGAACAATTATCCCTATAACTTTTTAATTAGATAAAACAAATCGTAAGAGAATAACCTAGGCAGAAATTGAAACGGATACTTTTTCTTAAGAATTATTTTGATTTCTTTTTCTCGTAGTATTTTAAAAAATCCCTTTTCAGAACTAACCATCCCTAACCAATGTGGGTTGACTTGAATATTTTTAATAGATCCTATAAACCTTCTAACTAATTTTAGCAAGATGCTCTCAGTAGGAACAGATATAAACAAAACACCATCTTCTTTTAGAATTCGTAGAATTTCGTCAATAGCTATTGATGGATTTTCTACATGTTCCAAAATATCAAGTGCAAAGATTAGGTCAAAACTATTATTTTCAAAGGAAGTTTTATTCTGAATGTCTTCTCGAACATAGTCAGTTATCTTTAAAGTAGGAAATTTTGTTAGAATTTCTTTTATTCCTTCATGCTTAGATTTATCTAAAATGATTACTTTGCTCATAGGAAAATTTAACTTGAAATTCATAGAAAACAGTCCCAATCCCCCACCGATATCGAGCACACGAGAAAAATCTCTATTAAATCCTGTAAATATCTTAACGATGTTCTTAATTCTCCCGAAATACATTTTCCCAAATAGAGGAATAAAGTACGGACCGAAGCTCGAATAGTTTCGATACTTATATGGAATTTCTAATTGAAGGTCTTGGGGTTTGATAAATTTTATTGAGATTCACTTCAGAAAAATAAATTAAATTAGAAAATTAATTGGAAAGTATAGAATTATTGAAAGAATTGCGGCGATTGGAAAAGTCAATAACCAAATTGCGATGATTTTCCATAATCCTTTTTTCATTGGTGTATTACTTGCTTTTGAAAGTCCTACTAATGACGCTACAAGCAAATGAGAACCAGAAAGAGGGATTTTTTGTATGGTCCCAATAAGCATGACGGCCGCTGTTGGTACTTGCACGGCAAATGCCGTACTCGGACGGAGTTCCGTTATTTTACCCAAGCTTTTAATAACAATTCTTCCCAAAACCGTTATACCAGCTGCTAAACCAAACCCAGTCATGATTAATAATAAGGTTAGATTGATCTCGTCTCCTACTCCGACAACTATTCCCACTGCGTTAGAACAATCATTTCCTGCTCTAGAGAAGGCTGTAATACATATTATAATTAAGATTATGTAGGAATATTTGTTCTCTGATCTTTCAAAGTCTTGGAATCCCTTTAAGGTCTTGAGTTTACGTTTATTAAGTACCTTAACAACGCCATAAGTTACTGTATAGCCTACTATCGGAGATGCTAACCACCACATACTCATTTCTAGTATCGTGCCCCAATCTACACCTGTTCCCCCGCCTAATAACATCCCTAGTCCCATAATTCCTCCTATTGTAGCGTGAGTTGACGAAATTGGAAGCCCAAAAGCACTAGACAATATTAACACGATGGCAGTTGAAATCAAAATGGTCAAAACAACAGCATTCTGGTTAATGTTCGGATTGTTATAATCTAAATCAAGGATCTTATCACCGACTGATTTAGAAACACCCTCCCCTAATAGTACTGCTCCAGCGATCGCAAAAATCGCTGCTAAGATGAGAATTTGTTTCATATTAAGAATTCGTGATCCATAAAGCGGGGCCATCGTTTCGTCGTTCGCACCGATTCCAAAGGAAATGATCACACTTATGATTAAAAATATGATTATGATGTATTCTAACGCCATTTTACCCATCCATCCATTTCTATTTACTGGGGTATTTTATAATTAATCCTCTTAGATAATCTGACGTTTCTTCAGCCCAAGATACAATATCATACATATAGGTTACTAGTTTTGAAGTTAAGTATACTTTAGTGGGATCATCTTTCATTCTGTATAATTTTCCGAGTAAGTTAAACTTAGCCGTGC
>Ga0255055_10000611_pt1 | contig 27385 bp, 22 predicted proteins | sample JV7_2_27_MG_FD_188633 | JGI IMG/M metagenome (GOLD analysis project Ga0255055, IMG submission 188633) | Seawater microbial communities from Jervis Inlet, British Columbia, Canada - JV7_2_27 | ecosystem: Environmental > Aquatic > Marine > Inlet | place: Canada: British Columbia | collected...
CCCGCCGGGCTGCGTTCTCCGCGGGTTTGCGGTTGCGACGTACAGGAAGTACGTCTCGCCACAAACCCTTGTGCGGCTTGCTGAACACATTAATGTAACAAATCAAGATGTGAAATCCCGCCACCTGGCGGGGCCCAACGAAAAAAATCCTCATTTATGAATTAATTTTGACATCTATTAATTTACCTTTAAAAATCTCTATGGCATCCGCCACCAATGGATGGCTTAACGCTTTTTGCTTTAGAAGGTGGTCATTTTGAGATTTTTTTTTTGGACTCTCATCGTCCGGTTCAGATGAGGTTGTCAGCACAACGTTTTTTTCTTCTCCAAAATAGGCCGTGCAAATCTTCTTTAAGATGGCCTTATTTTTTTCACGCTGAAGCATGTTCAAGGTAAATCCATTGCCGCACACTTCAATTTCGATATGATCGGCTGACACCTGCTTCAGGCGACATCTGGACAAACTGGCCCCCAGCGATGGATTTTTCTGGGAAATTATTTCATAAAGCCGACTCCAGGTGGCATCCAGATCTTTCAAAGTGTCATCTGCGGCGGTCGGTGGTTCCGGTGCCGAAGGCGGCGGATCCGGTGTTGAATCTAAAGGCCCATTTTCCAATTGTTGTTCCGACTCAGGCGACGGCGGTTTCACCTCCGGTTTCTGCTCTGTAAGCCCGCCGCCCGGCGAGTTGCGAATTTCCTGCCTCAAAATATCCAGTTTATCAATAAGCACATCAATCGGCAACGCCGGTTTCATCTGGTGCAGCCGAATAAAGGCCATTTCGAGTGCGAGTTTGGGATCGGAAGACAGCCGTATAGAAACCTCCTCCCGGAAGAGATAGTCAAAACTTTGGTTCAAAACAGCAAAAGGTACCTCCCGGATTTGTGCGGCCATCTGAGCGAGTTCATTATCGGGAAGATCGACCAATTTGGCGACATTCTGTCCCATTTTAACAATCAGCAGATTCCGCAAATGTTCAAGTAAATTCGCATAAAGTTTTTTCAAGTCATGTCCGCGCTGGTAACAATTATCCAGAGCATCCAGTATGACGGCAATATCTCCCTGCAGGATGGTGCTGCAAAGATCGAACACATCTTTTCGGTCAATGACGCCTAAAATTTCCAGGACCTGATCATGGCTCACCGAACCTTTAAAGCACGATAGGACCTGATCGAGCAAACTCAACGCATCCCGCATGCTCCCGGTGGCTTCACGCGCAATCAGGACCAGGCTTTCTTGCGGTATCTTGAAATCTTCTTCCTGGCAAATATAAGCCATATGCTGAATCATCGATTTCAGACTGAGACGCCGAAAATCGTGTCTCTGGCACCGAGATAAAATCGTTATCGGAATCTTTTGCGGTTCGGTTGTCGCAAATATGAACATGACGTGGGGCGGCGGTTCTTCGAGCGTTTTTAGCAGCGCATTGAAAGCCTGCATGCTGAGCATGTGGACTTCATCGATAATATAGATCTTGTAGATACTGTGGGCGGGCATATACTTGATATGGTCGCGCAACTCTCTAACCTGGTCTACACTGTTGTTCGAAGCGCCATCGATTTCAAACACATCGACGGCATTACCGGAGGTGATTTCCCTGCATGACCGGCAGTCGTTGCAGGGTGTGGGAATCGGCCCTTCTTTGCAATTCATCGCTTTAGCCAGTATCCGGGCGACCGTGGTCTTTCCGGTTCCTCGCGGTCCGGCAAAAAGTATTGCATGGGCAACACGATCGGCGGATATTGCATTGGACAGGGTGCGGGTCACATGATCCTGCTCAATAACCCGGTCAAAAGTCTGTGGACGGTATTTGCGCGCAAGCACGAGATAGGACATGATTAAGTGCCTTGTATCTGGTTCGAAGGTTCAGCGTTCAAAGGTTCAGAGGTTCAGAGGTTCAGGGGTCAGAAAACATAAAACCGCAGAATATCGAAGGAAAAGAAAACTTCATCATTTCCGCCTCCGGCGGATTCGATATTCGATATTCAAAATCGGTTATAGTAACTAGCGATCAGTAACCAGAAACCTGACATCTGTCTTCTGTTATCTAACCTCTGAACCCAGAACCTCTGAACCTTGAGACACTGACATCTGAAAATAACAAACCTAAAGTTAAGGAAGTCAACAATTTAGCATTAATAATGGTTCTAAAATTAGAATGGCGGAGAGAGAGGGATTCGAACCCTCGGTGCCGCTTGTGACAGCACACACGATTTCCAGTCGTGCTCCTTCAGCCAGCTCGGACATCTCTCCGTAAAACCTTTGAGAAGATTTCTCTTTTGCCCAATTTCAGTGTCAGGCTCAGCTTTTAATCCTCGAAATACTCAATGTATGCCTGTGGTTAAAAGCTTCGCCTTCCTTGAAATTGAACAAAACTGAAACCTTCTCAAAGGTTTTATTGATCTTTTAATGGCGGAAGGGGTGAGATTCGAACTCACGGAGAGCCTAAAGACCCTCAACGGCTTTCGAGGCCGCCGCCTTCAACCGCTCGGCCACCCTTCCAGCAAGCTGATTCATCAGGTAAAGCGGTAATGGGTAGTACTCAATAACCTCTTTAACCCACACTGTCAAGGTATGAACATCCCCTGAACTTCTTTGGAATATTCCCCATCCGTATCATAGATGATCAACGGCGGACCGAGCCGTGCGCCGGGTTGCGCACCCTTTACCCCGTCGACTAAAATGAGTTTGGCTTCCGTATCCAGCTGCGAATGAATCGAGCGCATAAATTTGGGTTCAACACCCTCTGTACGCATTTGGGAAAGCAATTCGACGATACGCTCCGCTGTATAAATGGTAACAAACCGGCCGGCGGTCCGCAGCATTCGTCGCGCGGTCTGCAGCACATCGGCTAAACTCACTTTTAATTCATGCCGGGCGATTGCCCGCTGCGCATCCGGGTTTAACCTTCCGGAATTGGGTTTGCGGTAAGGAGGATTGCAAACGACCAGGTCCACCGGTCCGCCGATCATATCCGGTTTCAGGTCACGCATATCCTGGCGAAGCACCGTAATTCGATTCTGCATGTGGTTCGCCTTTACATTTAAAATTGCTAACTCGGCTAAGTCTTCCTGGATTTCAATGCCGAATGCGGCGATGTTCGGATTGCGATAGGTCAAAATTAGCGGAATGATGCCGCAGCCGGTTCCTAAATCAAGCAACCTTTCATCTGCTCGCGGACCGGCATGACAAGCCAATAAGACCGCGTCGAGAGAAAACCGATATCCCGACGCCTCCTGTTTTATATGGAGTTTACCGCCAAAGAATGTATCGGTTGTCAGCGAGTTCATGGTTGTCAAACTTTCAGCCTAACGGTCCGATCTTAAATTTTATTTCTTCTAAAAGCGGTTTTCCGAGAGCCGCGTTTAATTTGATGATCATATCATTTTTCAAAAATTGCAGCTGGTGAACCCAGGTCGAACTACTGACATGCACAATGAGAAGTTTACCTTTAAAGGCGGCCGGGCGGGCGTTTTGTGCAATGGTTTCTCCCACAGCCTCGTCCCACAGACGCCAAAGTTCTTTGAGCTCAAAATCAGGCTTGGATCGATACGGTTTTAAAACATCATCAAGGATGTTTCGAATATGAACGAAATCTGATGGTTTGTCCGGGTTTTTCATATGGTAAAGACTATAGCAGAGTTTTTCCGATTCTTGAACCGCAACATATGCGCAAGGTGTTTCATCTATGTTATGCTCCTCGATTTGCTTTTTGCTTGACTTGGTGGATCGGGTAACCTATTTTACTTATACATTCTTATGATTTGCAAATAAAGGACTTCGAATATGAGCTGGGATTGGGAAAAGCTAAAAAAGCAACAGCAGGGCCCAGGCGGGGTTCCGCCGCAAATGGGCGAATTTGTCGATAAGATCAAAAAAGTCAAATTCCCGGGCGGCCCCTTGTTTATTATCGTACTTTTGCTGGTGGCCCTGGCAATTACATCCGTCTTTACCGTCAAGCAAAATGAAGTCGGCGTGGTTCAATTTTTTGGCCGATATGTGCGCACGGTCGAGCCGGGTCTAAACTTCAAGCTGCCCGTAGGCATCGAAAAAGTTACCAAGGTCAACGTCCGTGAAATCCAGACAGCTGAGTTCGGTTTCAGCTCACCCCAGGTCGACCTCAGATCCCGCAGCAGGTCCGGTGGTGAAAATCAAAGCGAATCCCTCATGCTGACCGGAGATTTAAACGTGGCCATCGTGCCCTGGATTGTCCAATATCGGGTTAAGAACCCCTTTGATTACCTGTTTAAAGTTCGAGACGTCCGCCGCTTGCTGCACGATATGTCCGAAGCCGCGATGCGGCTGGTGATCGGTGACCGCAGCATTAATGAAGTCATCAGCAAACGGGATGAAATTGCGGTAGAGGCCAAAGGTCTTTTGCAAACCGAACTGGACCAGGCTGAAACCGGAGTCCATATTGTTACCATCGAGATGAAAAAGACCAACGTGCCCCCCCCGGTGCAGCCCTCGTTCAATGAGGTGAACCAGGCTGTTCAGGAAAAGGAACAAATGATTTATCAGGCCAAAGAAGGTTACAATAAAGCCATCCCGACCGCCCGCGGTGAAGCCGAGAGAACGGTTAAAGCGGCTGAAGGGTATGCATTAAACCGCGTGAACCGGGCGAAGGGTAATGCCGCCAGATTCGTGGCCCTGTACAATGAATATGTTAATGCCAAAGATATTACCAAACGGCGACTTTATCTTGAAACCATAAAACAAACGTTTCCCAATATGGGACAAAAATATATCATCGACTCCGACCAGAAAAATCTGTTGCCGTTACTCAACATGGGGCAATCGATTAACCTCGGACAGCCAAGCAGTGGTGAAAAATGAAAAATAAAAGCGTCTTTCTGATACCTGTGGCTATTATCGCCTTTGTCATTTACAGCGCCGCTTATACGGTTGACGAAACCCAACAGGTGGTTGTCACCCAATTTGGCCGAATTGTGGGTGAACCCAAAATAGATCCGGGTCTAAAATTTAAAGTCCCGTTTATCCAAACCGCCAATTATTTCAATAAAAACTTGCTGGAGTGGGATGGCGACCCCGGACAGGTCCCCACCCTGGACAAAACCTTTATCTGGGTCGACACCTTTGCCAGATGGAGAATTGTGGATCCGGTTAAATTTTTCCAGACCGTAAACAACCGATTTAATGCGGTTGGAAAACTCAATGACATTATCGACCCGGCGGTTAGAAACTTTATTACCTCCCACCACCTGATCGAGGCGGTGCGCAAATCCAACCGTGAACTGGACACCGCGGAGATCGGCCTGGAAGAATCGGACCGCGGAACCCGGGTTTCCTATAGCATCGCTGTCGGTCGCCAAAAAATTACCCAGGGTATCATGGAACAGGCCCAACCGAAACTGACCCCCTTTGGCATCGAACTGGTCGATGTAAAAATTAAGCGCATCAACTATGTGGAGCAGGTCAGAAAGTCTGTGTACGGACGCATGATTGCCGAGCGAAACCAAATAGCGGAAAAATTTCGTTCCGAGGGCAAGGGGGAGGCCCAAAATATTTTAGGTGAAAAGGAAAGGGATTTGCAGGAGATTCAATCCGAAGCCTTTAAGAGAGCTCAGAAAATTAAAGGTGCTGCCGACGCCGAGGCAACCATCCTTTACGCTGAAGCATACGGCAAGGACCCTGAATTTTACTCTTTTGTTCAAACGCTGGAGATTTACCGCGAGGTATTGGATAAAAATAGTTCGCTCATTCTTTCAACCGACTCGGAATTTTTAAAATACCTCAAAGGGCCTTCAGAGTAAAGAATCCTGAAAGAACAAGTGGTATTGAATGTGGGAGCGGCTTCCAGCCGCGATAGTTGAATTCGCGGCTGGAAGCCGCTCCCACAGCGAGTTTGTCTAATGGTAACTTGGACTTTCCAGATAAGCAGGTAAATTAAAAAGAGCACCGTTTCTTGAAACGGTGCTCTTTTAACCCTTTACAGAAAAAACTTCCGGGATCATTATTTGCCCTTCCTTCTTTGGTGGCGCGTCTTGGCCAAAAGTTTTCTGTGTTTATGTTTTCTCATTTTCTTTCTGCGCTTTTTTACGACACTGCCCAATGCTTCACCCCCCTTCTCAATGTTTTTTTTAAACAATGAAATAATAAAAGAGATTCTTAACATACCCGCATGATTGATGTCTACATTTTTTTTAGAATTGGAAAACCGGGCCGGTATATGCTATAGTACGACCTAAATTATGCATGAAAGCAGATAGAGTTGATATGGACAGCGGCATCCTTGTAACAAGCATGGCAATCGGGGCGGCGATATTCGCCGGTCTGATTATATTCTGGTTTTTTCATTCGTTTATCAAACGCAGGCTGAGGACTGATCAATCGGTTCAATTGCTTAACAGCTCTCAAAGAATTAACGGGGAAGAAATGCGCCGGCACCCCCGACTGCAGATATCCTGGCCGGCGGCAGTGGAAATTCGCCACGGGTCGATCAAGGTCCGCTTAAAAGATATCAGCATGGGGGGGGCATTTGTTATCTGCCGGGAGTCGATAGCGCTAAATGAACAATTTCGACTCTATCTAGAAGTGCCCAATCAGGAAACGTTTTCACTGAACGCCGAAGTGGTGTGGTCAAATATGAATGTGCCGAAAGAAAAAGTCATCCATCGGGGAATGGGGGTCAGATTCGTGCAAAACACAGATGCAGCTCGCAAACGCCTTGAAGAAGCCATCTCCGGCCACTTACAGGAAGCCAAGCTCGCCGCAGTTTGACACCATAGATCATCGCCCCCGGACCCAATCAAAATTGCCCCCAAGACCTGCGATCGATTTTGGCTGAAATAAAGAAATGCAGCACCTGAAAACATTTTCAAAAGATGAGAATATCATCGTCAATAATGTCGTGTCGATGGCTGAAGAGCTCGTCAGTAACCACTACAAAATGTCGGCCAGCGAATGGCTGCGGCCAAAATATGATGTCAAAACCCTGGTTGATCTTGCCCCAGAGGAAATTGTGCATGGCCCGTTTGCACAGATTGTTCGTTATGAGGGCCACCACAAGGAGATGCCTTTAGGCTCCGGTGTTTTCGACTACTATAAAATATGTCTTCAGGACCATGCGATTCATTCAACGCTGGAAAAAATGGCGGATATGAAGCTTTTTCCATTTTGTCTCTATATCATCACTCACGAATTGATCCACATCGTGCGATTCAGCAAATTTCTGCAGCGCTTTGATGCAAGCCCCGGCGAAAAGCTGTCTGAAGAAAAACGAGTCCATGAAAATACCCATCAAATTTTGCATCCGGTTCAGGTTTCAGGAATGCCGGCAGTTCTTGATTTTTATGACAAATGGCGACAGCCGCTTGAAGGCATGCGCAATAGCTGAACGCGCCTTATTTTTAAGCGCATAAATCGGTTCGGCCTATTGACTTTACGACAAACACGCATCTATAATTGAAATGACAAGTTAACAACGGAGGTTGCAGGTAAATGCCGATATATGAATACGAATGCTCAAAATGCGCTAAAATTGAGGAAGTCTTTCAGAAATTTTCAGATAAACCTTTGGTTAAATGCAAGCATTGTTCTGGAAAGCTTCATAAACTTATTTCGCACAGCAGTTTCCATTTGAAGGGCACGGGATGGTACGTCACCGATTACGCCAACAAATCAAGACCCAACAACACCGCCCCGAAGAAAACGGATCATTCGAAAGCATCAGAAAGCGCAACACCATCTTCCAAAAAGAAAACCCCTAAAGCATCGAAAGACAGCTCTGCCCCCTAACGCACTCCGCTTTCGTTCAAATACGACATTGATCATTTTGTCAAAAAAACCTAAAAAATTAGGATAATACCTCTTTACAAACAAAAAAATGTGCTTATTATTTCACAAACTTCTAACACAACGAACTCCAAATCCTTAAAAATTTTCTTCATTTATAAATATAAGACTATCTGGAAGGGAGGTGACATCTCAACCCCAAAACAGAAAAAGAGAAATGCATTATTGAGGTAAAAATTTCAACACTTCGAAATATATTTGATATTATTCGAAAAGGAGAACTTAAACTATGAAACTCAGACCATTGCAGGATCGAATTTTAGTTCAACGAGTAGATGAAGAGGAAAAAACCAAGGGAGGCATCATTATTCCGGATACCGCCAAAGAAAAACCGGCGGAAGGTAAGGTTGTTGCTGTGGGTAAAGGCAAGGTTGATGAAAATGGCAAACGCATTGCCCTCGAGATCAAAAAGGGCGATCGAATTCTATTTGGCAAATACTCCGGCAGCGAGGTAAAAATCGAAGGTAACGAATATTTAATTATGCGCGAAGAAGATGTGCTCGGCATTATTGATTAAAAATAAAATTTCAATATATCATGGAGGTTAAATAAAGATGACTGCTAAACTAATTAAGTATGACATGAAGGCCCGTGAATTAATGCTTAACGGCGTGAGGACGCTTTCAGATGCTGTGGTTGTTACGCTGGGTCCTAAAGGCCGCAACGTGGTTCTTGACAAATCCTGGGGTTCTCCGACGGTCACCAAAGACGGTGTCACGGTCGCCAAAGAAATCGAACTGGAGGATAAATTTGAAAATATGGGCGCCCAGATGGTAAAGGAAGTCGCCAGTAAAACAAGCGATATGGCCGGTGATGGTACAACGACGGCCACGGTGCTGGCGCGCTCAATCTACGAAGAAGGCCAAAAACTGGTTGCCGCCGGCAACAACCCCATGGCAATCAAAAGAGGCGTCGATGCAGCAGTGGAAACTACGGTAAAAGAACTTGAGAAAATGAGCAAAGCCACGAAAGATCAGCGCGAAATCGCACAGATCGGCACCATCTCGGCCAACAACGATGCAACCATCGGAAACATCATCGCCGAAGCCATGAACAAAGTCGGCAAAGAAGGTGTCATCACGGTTGAAGAAGCCAAAAGCATGGAAACCACATTAGAGGTCGTAGAAGGGATGCAATTTGACCGGGGTTACCTTTCACCCTATTTTGTAACCGATCCGGAAAAAATGGTCGCTTCCCTGGAAGACCCCTACATTTTAATTAATGAGAAAAAAATCAGCCAGATGAAAGACCTGCTGCCGATCCTTGAACAGGTTGCCAAAATGGGCAAACCCCTCATGATTATTGCGGAGGACATCGACGGAGAAGCCCTGGCGACTTTGGTCGTAAATAAACTGCGGGGTACGCTTCAGGTTGCGGGCGTAAAGGCCCCCGGCTTCGGCGACAGACGCAAGGCCATGCTGGAAGACATCGCCATCTTAACCGGCGGCCAGGTCGTATCTGAAGATTTAGGCATCAAGCTCGAAAATTTAGCTGTTTCGGATCTTGGAAGCGCCAAAAGAATTTCCATCGATAAAGATAATACGACCATCGTCGACGGCGCCGGTTCCCGTTCGGCGCTCGAAGGCCGGGTCAAACAGATTCGGGCCCAAATCGATGAAACCACTTCCGACTACGATCGCGAAAAACTCCAGGAGCGTTTGGCCAAGCTCATCGGCGGCGTTGCGGTTATTAATGTGGGCGCAGCGACCGAAACCGAAATGAAAGAGAAAAAAGCCCGGGTTGAAGATGCATTGAACGCAACCCGCGCTGCTGTTGAGGAAGGAATTGTTGCGGGCGGCGGTGTCGCCCTGGTCCGTTGTCTGGAGGCCTTGGGAAAGATGAAAATCAAAGCCGATCAGAAACTGGGGGTTAAGGTGCTTATGCGCGCCATTGAAGAGCCGCTGCGCCAGATAGCCAACAATGCCGGCCTTGAAGGCTCGGTGGTGATTGACAAGGTCAAAAACGCACAGGGTCCTTTTGGTTACAACGCCGACACTGACACCTACGAGGATCTGATGAAAGCCGGTGTGATTGACCCGACCAAGGTGGTGCGCCTGGCCCTGCAAAACGCAGCCAGTGTGGCCTCTTTAATGCTGACCACCCAGGCGATGGTGGCCGAAATGCCCGAAGAAAAAGCAGAGGCCATGCCCGGCGGCGGCGCTCCCGGAATGGGCGGCATGGGCGGAATGGGCGGCATGGGCGGAATGATGTAAGTCACCATGACCATCCGCTGATTCAACTGCAAAATGATCTGCAAAAAGCCCTCATGGCATGTTTTTATGCCATGGGGGCTTTTTTTGCCGCCGCTCAACAACCGGCCGGATTGCAAAACTTGACAAATTAGCCATAAACAGGTAATCTTATTATAAATAAATTGCTTTTTGATACGACTGCAAACTTAAAACGAAGTGGGGCTTCTGATGAATTTTAAAGTAAATTTCCGAATTGAAATGTGGCTATCGATCTTGATTACAATGCTTGTGGTAATGCCGTTTTCGCTGCAGGCCGCCGAAACCGAAAAAGTAATTGAGCACGAAACCGGGTTTTACTACACGGTTCAGAAAGGCGACACGCTCTGGGATCTTAGCCGTAAATTTTCTGATTCTGCCTGGTTATGGCCGGAGATGTGGCAGGAAAACAACCAGATTGCCAATCCCCATCGCATTTACCCGGGCGAACGCATCCGGTTGTTACGTCGGATCGGATCTCAAAAAATCAGCGAAAAGAAAATGGCGGTAGCGCCACCCACTCTGGAGGATCTGATCCACTATAATTATGCCGCCCTGGATCGGGTCGGTTTTATTCGCAAACAGCCGTTGGCACCGCAAGGTACCATTTTTAAGGTGATGGAAACCAAAGAAATGATCAATTCGGAAGACATCGTCTATATCCGGCCCGAAGGTGATTTTAAACTGGTGCCCGGCCAACGCTTCACCATCTATCGGACGTTATTACCGATCAAGGCTCGATTTACAGGTGAATATATCGGCATTCAACATCTGCTGACCGGTGTGGTCGAAATTACCCTGGTACAGCCCAGCTATGCCATCGGAACGGTAATCGAAGCCTATCGCCCGATTCATCTTGAAGACAAGTTAATGCCCTATTACCGGCGCATACCTGATGTCATTGTAAAAGACAGCCCCAAAGGCCTGGAGGGCAAAATCGTCGAAGCCGAAGATCACAACAGGCTCATCGGCGACCAGATGATCGCTTTTATCGATAAGGGCAAAAAAGATGGGGTGCAACCCGGACAATTCTACAACGTATACTATCGGGTAAAAGAACGCCTTCATTCCAAAAAGAAAGAAAAAATACTGCTGCTGCCGGTTGATTTTGCTGAATTACTGGTCGTTCACACCGAAAATACAACCGCCACCGTGATTGTAACCAAAGCCGATAGGGAATTTGAACCGGGATCAAAAATTCGCTCACCGATTCAGTAATTTTATAGCGGTTGTCAAAAATTTATTCCAATAATCTGTCATTGCGAGGAGCTTAGCGACGAAGCAATCTTTTGGAAAACCTGAGGGATTGCTTCGCTTCGCTCGCAATGACCGTTGAAAGATTCGCTAAGTCAATCGGAACATATTCCTGACAATTACTATAGTGATATTGGGCACCAATCGAAAGCGCCTTGCAGCTAAAGTTGCAAGGCGCTTTTTCAATCCGGGAAATGAACCCGGCAGATGACCATCCGCTGGCCGGCCGGCGCTATTCTCGGAGCTCCATCCAATAGGCGATGCCGGTTTTGGCCGCCTTTTCACTGATCGCGACGATACCGCCGCCGGAGGAGCTGAAGTATTTTTTCTCTATTTCATCATTCAGTTTGAGGATGGCCGGCGGTTGAATGTTACCCGCCAGTTTCTTGCCGGATGGTGGGACTTTAACCGTCTTTCCATCGATTTCGACTTCGACCAGATCACTCTCATCAACGCTACCGTCATCATGAATATCAAACTGAATGGCCCCGATCGAACCACCGGTGAAAGGATTCAATTCCATAAAAACGGAGTCACCGCCCGAGCCGCAGCGGCTTTGTTCGGGGATAAAACCGATGGCAATCAGGATGCCGTCCCGCAAGATAACGTCACTTACGATCCGCTCGCCGTTATAGACATCCAGATCCAGGTACCAGCCGGCATCGTTGACACTGCTGTTTGATGGGTCCGGAAATTGGCCGCCGCCATCGGGATCGGGCCTCGTATCCCAGACCGGTGGGTTTTCAGTCAGAATCCGTACGGTTATTTTGTTCCCGCCTGAATCGACCTCAAAATCAGCTGCCGTCTGTTTCAGCAACTTCACCTTGTCGGAAAGATAAGGATTGGAAAGCTGTCTGACAGCTTCATCACGACTTTCAAATACGCCCAGATATTCGTTGTCGGTGTCCGGACTCCAGCCGTCGCCGGCCTGAAAAACCGTGTCGCCGTAATCCCAGATGCCGTAAAGCGTTTGGATTTGAGTGTTTGAAAAATCAGCGAGGCCTAGAAATTTTCCGGTTCCAAAAAGGACCATCAATCCGTGTTCCTCGGGGTGAAACATGACATCCGGCCTGCAGGTGATGGGCTGGGGGGCGCCAGCCGAGTCTCTGGCAACAAACAGGGGCGCCGCTTGGCCGCCGTCCTTAAAGGCCGCTTCCCAGTCAATCGTAGCCTTGCTGGTCAAATCAAACTTCCAGAGGTTGCCTAAAAGATCGCCGGCATAGACAAAATCCACCACGTCGTCATGGTCCACGTCAACGGCTATCGGGCTGGATAGGCCGTTGTCGGGCCCGGTCCCGGCCGGGATGTTTTTAATAACTTCACCTGTTTTAGCATCAAGGATAAATAAGGCCGAGGTGCCGTTGGGACTGCTGTTATAGCCATTTCCGAAAATCACGATCCAGGGATGGGTGGTACTATAGGACTGCACCACAACGGGTTTGCTGAATGAATACCCCATATCCGCCACATCCGCCGCCGATGTATCCTGCCGGGGAAATTCCCATAACACCTGATCTTTACTCATGATGAACGGCTTCGTAATGTCAAGGGCAAAATACCCCATGCCGCCTTTGCCCAGACCGCCCACCAGGATCGTCTGGTCCCCGAACCCGCCCAGGAGTTTCTCGCCCTTTTGCACCGTGGGCGTCAGGTCCACATAAAAGCGGTGATCGTAGTCCGGATCGGCAAGATCCTTGAGATGATCAAATACCAGATCGGGCACGTAAGCAAAGATCTCGCTTCCGTCGATGGCTTTAAATGCATGCAGCATGCCGTCGTTGGCCCCCACATAGACGACATCATCGATAAATACGGGTGAGGAGTGCACAATATCTCCCAGAATGTTGGCACGGTTGCCATCGTCGTCCGGGTCTTTACCCCTGATAAAATTGACAACGCTTTCCGCATCCGGTCCCAGTTTGTCTTTCTGGACGGCGGTCAAATCGCCGTATACAAACTGCTGACCCGATTGGTCCCCATCAAAGGTCAGGATGTTGCGGGTATGCCAGGCTGTGCTCTGCAGCTTTTCCGCTGCCGACCATACTACCGGATCGGTAATAACCTCCCCGCTGACCTGATTAATCCGGTATGCTTTTACATCGCCGCCCCATTGATCATCGATATAGCTGTAGCTACCCTGGAAAATGAGGACATCCGGTCCGATTTTACCGAACAGCCAGTCCCCGTTGACCGTGACCGAAGCACCGGATGTCGGCTGCCGTTCCTTGATGTCCTTGATAATCCGCCGCAGTCCCTCAACCAGCTTCTGGGGCTGGCCGGCATTGACAAACACCCCCCTGCCGTTTACGGTGGCATGCCACAGATCATCGATGGACTCCGGCTCGCGATCGTCGGATACATACGGCCAGACCACGTAATCACCATACTCACGGGGCTCATTATTTTCGATGTACTTCATGTAGTGTTGGCTGGTGCGGTCATCCTCATAATCTTCCGGATTCAGGGTCCCGGAAACCCCGAAGGCCACCGCAAAGGTGACCATGTGCTGATGGGGCGCCCTATCCCACCTGTTAGTCGGCACTTTATTATCCAGTTCATCGTCAAGATCGGTGGCATAGTAATGCATGGCAATATCGGCCAGAGTGTGGCTGTAATCATCTTTAAAGGGCACCTGATTGCCGCCCCACGCTTCGTTATCCTTGTCACCATCGGCATTGCCCACCGAGGTGTGGTCGGTATCACTGTAATAGCCATCGGTCACCACGATGGTAAAGGACTGCTGGCAGGCACCGCCGTCTGCCGGATAGGGAGCATCTCCCTGCTTGCCCTGCAAGTCACCGTCGTTGACTCGGTAATACTCACCGACCCGCTCCAGGCCCCTTTTTAGCGGTGTGCCGCCGCTGGATCGATAGTCATACAGGGTTTTAATGAGGCTGTCGGTTTCATCTTTGAATTCACCGCTGATAACCGCTTTAACCGGTTTTAGCGGCGCAATAATTCTGTTGTTGATACCCAAAATTCCAACGCGTGCCCCGTCCAGATCACGAATGACCCGGGCGATGGCTGCTTTAGCCACAAACTCGCGCCGGCGGTAATAGGTAAACCAGTCGGCAAAATTCTGGCGGTCGTCATCATAGTCCCGCGCGATGTCGTCCGGGACAACCGCCACGGGTGTAACCGTCTCTATCTTGTCATTGGGTGCGTCTTCGCCGTCGGTGGTAAATGTGTAGTATGAAATGGTGCCATTTTTCATGACCACCAGGTAATTGGTCCCATTAAGGCCTCTGACAAAATAATGGGCCCATGGAATCTCAAGCGTTCCATCAACAGTGCCATCACCATCATTGTCAAGATCAACCGTAAATGACTCCTTATCCAGATCGAGCGTTTTTGTCTGCAAAGGATGAACCCAGGGCTTATCTTTATCAGCAGACAAGAAAGTTTTAGCTGTGTAACTGGTCCAGGGCTCGTAAGTGACATTGGGGTTGTAATACACCACATTGATCTCGTGCCACTGGGAACGCCAGTATTCTCGGCCCTTCTTACCCAGCTGTCTCCAGGGATCATCATAATTGTAACCATCACCCATATCATCGAAGACATAACAGAATCCTTCTGTATTTGAGCTGTCCGGGTTTGGAAATTGCCCGTCATATCCTCCCTTGAAGAGGATTTCAAAGGTCATGCTGCCGGAGTCATCCTGCAGGATCATCAGGTTGGTGGGCGGCGGATTGATCTGGGTAAACAGGGGCGCATCCGCCAGTTCAACCTCGCCGTGTGCCGGCAGGGCGCCGAAAAACAGGATGCCGGCCGTCAATACGCAAAAGCCGATGACCAGTACCCGCACTGCGTGCCCGTATCTTAATCTTTGCAAGTAAGTATTCATATTGTTGGGGTTAAACATGGGGTGTCTCCTGCAACGCATCTCAGGTGCTAAAACGCTTTGCGATATCCGATTTTGATTGTGGTCACGCCCTGCTTTTCGGTGCGCCCGTAAACCGCAAATTCATGAACTTTGGGCGTGCCCATGCCCAAAGAATAGCCGGCTGCAGTTCCCTCGTAGCCGGCTCTAAAACGGGTTTTCCCGCTGGAATCCAGGCTCGTTGTAACGGGCTGGGAGTTCGCCCCCCAATCATTTGTAAAGTTCTCATCATCAATCGTTTTAACCCCAGGATCAACAAACGCCAACCCTCTGGGGTTGGGATCATTTTCCAGCACGTCAACTGCTTGCAGGGCGGCCCCTTCAGCCAGATATAAATTGCGCTGGTAGACCGCATCATTGCCCGCAATCTGGACTTCCGTGTTGGCAGTATTTGATGCCGCGATGCTCATAATCGTCAGTAACGCCAGCAGCATAATGGTCGATATGATCAGGAAATAACCCTGCTCATTTTTTAATGGTTTCATCTGGTTTGACATGACGTTTGTGTCCTTATATGCAGATTCAATAAAATATCATTATAAACCGATGTTACGGCATCTGACCCGTGTTGAATAGGTTCGGCTTACCGTACCACCGCGTCCGGCGGGCAGCTGCACGGTCATCGAAATTTCCGCTGTGCGGATGGCATCCACCGCAGTGGTCACAGCCCCGCTGTCATTATAATAGGTGAAACTGAGATTTGAGACATTGTTTTCGGTTAAATCTTCCCATACTGCACTCGCGCCCCTGTATTTCTCCAGCGCGCCATTGTTTATCCGGTAGGCAATCAGTTCATTTTCAATATTGTCATCCGCTGTCAGACATCCAGATGCTGCATCCGCAGACCTGCAGTGGTCGATGCGACCATCCATATCAGCATCAATGGTGAAAGCAAAATTGGTTACATCCGTGGGTGCGATTTTACCGTCATGATCAATATGAAAGCCGCTGATATTATCAAAATCAGAGACAATCGCGGCTGCGGCGCTCCCGCTGGGATCAAAGCCCGCCATGCGCGTTTCCTGGATCATCAGCTCTACGCCGGCGCGGGCAACCTGCTGTACATCGGCTGCGACGTTTTGAGTCGTATAGGATCGTCCCATGGTGGTAAAAAGGCTGACCATGGCCACCATCAGCACTGATGCCATGGCAAGCCCGACCAGAATATCCACCAGGGTAAAGCCTTTCTGTTTGCCGTCTATGCTAATTTTCTTGCGGGTAACTCCGATATCGATCATGTCCCGTTTCCCTTTGTCAGCGTGCTCAAAACGACGCTGCGATTCTGGCCCCTCCAGGCCCAGTTGACGGTCACCTGAATTTCCCTTGACGTGTTGAAGCCCAGCGCATCTTGAATCGTCCAGGTGCGCGTGTAAATGCCCCCCGGGTTGCCGCTTCCATCCCAGGGACCATCGCTGAATGTCCCGTTAAGCAACGTCGTGATGTCGGGTGTGCTTTTCAGCTGTTCCAGATGTTGTCTGGCCAGCATGTTGGCCTGGGTTAAGAGATTTCCGTTGGTATTGTTGCGGGTGGCTGAAAACACAAGGGTGGCCACCGCTAAAAACCCGACGGCAAATATCGCGATGCAAATCAAGGCCTCAATCATCATGTAGCCTTTTGTGTTTTTAAAGCCGATGCCTTTTAAATCCATGTATTTCATTTTAGCCCCGTAATTATTCAATTCGAATTCGCCCTAAAGTGCTGACGATTATTTTTTTTTGGTCACCTTTCGTGTTCACCAGTACGGCACTTCCGGCAATCGGAAACCCCCTGCTGTTGAATCGCGTTTCGTCGCCCATCGTACCAAAACTGGTGCTGGCCAGATCAACCCTGACACCGGCAGGCAATTGCCGATTGCGAAGTGTTCTGGCGTTTCCATCTTTATCTGTAAATGTGACCTGATAATTTGTGGCCGTGAAAGTGACCGTTACCGGCGATCTTTCCCGAACGGCTCTGGCTTTGGACATTTCCAGATCGCCTTTAACATTACCGGCGGCGCCTCTTAGCTTGGCACTATTGCGCCAGCTGATGATGTTCGGCGTCACAATCGCCGACACTACGGCAATAACGGCAATGACGATCAGGAGCTCGAAAATTGAAAACCCCCCTGTTTTTTTCATGGTCTGCATTCTCCCTATAAAATAAAAAAACCGGACCACCTTTTCCCTCAGGTAACCCGGCTATCCCGCTTGAAAAATTGTTTGCGGGACCCGCAGCTTTCCGTCTCCCGATTACTCGGGATTTGGCTTTATCACGGGATAAAAGAAAAAGCCCTCAAAAGGGATCTTCCGGTTCCCACGAAGGCTTTATTTTACTGCTTTTGGAAAATCGCTTTCATAGCGTATTGATCGAAAGTAAATTCCATAAGTACAGAATTATCAAGCACCCGCAAGAACAATTATAGCAAAAACGCTAGCGTGTCAATTGCAAATAAATGGGCCGGAATACGCTTCCTGGCTATTTGCCTCGCAAGAAATATACCAAAACCCTTTAATTCTAAATTCATATAATTTTCAGTAACTTAAAAATCCTATGTAAAAAGATTCCACTTTGAAAACCGCATAAATGTGTAACTTAGGTAACAAAAATGTGCCATTTTGTGTAAAAAAAGTAAGAAAATAGAAAAGCGCCTCGCCGGATCATTATCCGACGAGACGCTTTTTTTTTAATTTACCCAACTGTAACGAACTTGACTGTAAATGAACCCTAAAAAGATCTTTTATCAGGGCGCTCCGGTCAATATCTTTCAAATCGTACTCGCGGTCGTTCTGGTCCTCAACCCGATACCGATCTGCCGATTCACGATGACGAGAGCGAGGACGAGGACGATAATAAACGTAAGGGTTCAAAAGTTCTAAGTTCAGCGTTCAATCGTAGGTTGGGTTGAGACCGTTTAATCCGATGTTGGGTTTCATCCCTCAACCCAACCTAATAGAATTGTCGCTGTAGGATGCCTGTTGAGACGCGGTCGAAACCCAACATGAATATTGTCTTTGTTTGGGTCCATTATTTTATGGACTTTTTACCGCAGTCCGCCTTTCTATTCGTTTATCACGCCGGGATTTTTTAGCTATTTTTCTTAATACCGGTTTTTCCCCTTTCGGGGGGCTGATTGTTTGAACCAGCGATGCCACAACCCCACCATCGATATGCTTGAATCCTTTGACATAAACCCATTGCCCCCGGTGGAATGACCCGAAATCCATGCGGTTGCCGTCCGTATCCGTCAGCTCGGTTATTAAGCGTTGGTCTCCAAAGCTCAGATCCACCACATAAATGGTTTGCTCGGCTGCAACCAATTGAGCCTTTTTGCCGTTTACCTCCATAATGCGGGCACGGGCTTCGAAGGGATCGCAATCATCAAAACTGAAATTGTTTAGAATATTGGACTCTGCCGGAGAGTTTATGGGAAGCATCAGCATTCCCATGCCAAAAATAAGCACCAGCCAAACTGCTTTTTTGTATCTGCTATTTTTGAAATCCATTCTTTATGACCTTTCTAAAACATTTGATGCCAGTAGTAGCGGTACATATCTGGAGTTACGATGGCCGGCATGCTGACAATACCGCCTTCAACACCGATAAAGATCCGGGCCCCGTTTTCCAGGATGGCGATCACCGGAGCGGATGGAATCGCTGTTCCAATGGCAATGACCCGATCCTTTTTGCCCAGATCGACCACATTGCCGTCACCATCGTACTCAATTTCCGAACTGAATTCGGAAACCGAAGCGCCGGTTTTGTATTCCACCGCGTAAAGACGGCCGACTCCCCGAACGGTGGAAGCCGCACAGGGATCCCCGCCAGGGGCGCTCGTATCCGGAGTGTAAGTCGTAAAATAGACGACTCCGCCGTACACCCTCGGGGATGCCACCACTTTTTCACCTGTATTTTCCAGCCGCATAAACCAGCCTGTGCCGTTCTCGAGGCTCGTTTTTGCAGTCTGCTTTTCCGCTTCGGTGCCGAGCTGAATCAGATCATCAGTTACATCGACCAGGTCGGTTTCATCCAGCGTGCCGGCACCCGACCAGTCGTTTTTGACGGCGTAGAAACGGTTGACCACCCCGGTTTCACCGGGATCGGTTCGATCCCCGGTGCCGAAGAAGATATACTCGCCGTATTCCTCGCCCACCGCATCGGGTGCATAAAAAATCTTGCGTTGGACGCCGTCCGCTGCAGAGGCCGAAAACAGCTTGTGAACGGCCCAGGTCCCGTCGGCAATCGACTTCGAATAGGTGCCGCTGCAAAAAGACATGACCTCATCGTCCTTAAAGGCAAAGATATTTCCCCCCAGATCGCCGGCATAGACACGACTGACGATACCGTCACCGTCATGATCGATACCCGATACATCCACAATGGAATGGGTCATACCCAGGGTCGTATGGACCATTGCGTTAAAATTCAGCCCGCTGACAAACTGACCGTCCGTCACCTGGACGGCAAACAGCGCGCGGCCGACCGTATCGGCCGGGCTGGGCGTATCCAGATCCTGGTTGTTGTCGTATCCCCCGGGTATCAGAAAAACATCGGCCACATCGATATTCACCGTTACACTGCAGGCGGGCGGCGTGCCCGTCTCGCTAATGGCGGCATTGGTGGCCAGTGTGGCGGCCTGGGGTCGGCTCCAGGATTGACCCAGCATCTCATAGCTGTCGGTGTCCGGGTCGTTTAGGGGATCCGGGTCCAGAACGGCGGGCTCGATGGAATACAGCCGGGCGGGAGCGTCATGGGTAGTGATATCCAGGGCCACATAATTCTGGCCGCCGCGGCGCTCGCCTATAATCAGGATTTTCTGGCTCAATCCGTAGTAAACAGAAGGAGAGCCGTCCATGAAGTAGTCGTGATCGTCGTTATCGAGTAATTTCAGACGCCCCAGCTGGTCCGGGGCAATAAACCCCCAGATTTCACTACCGTCATTATCATCAAAGGCATGCAGAATGCCGTCGTTGGAACTGGAATAAATCAGAGTTTTAGCATCGTCGGTAGCCGGATTGCCATCCGGGTCCGGGTAATGCACCACTGCCGGCTCGGAATGAATAATGTCACCGAGCCCCGCCCCATGAACCGCATTGAACAGGTCGGTTCTTTCAGCACTTGAAGCCACCCCCAGATCCAGGTCGGTGATAGCGGCGTTGGAATCCACAAATGCATTTGACGAATCGGTAAGGGCCGCAGCAGAGCCGGTATAGGTATAAAGATTGCGCGCCGTAGGGCTGTCGATCAGCAAATCGAGGACTTCAGCTGTACCGCCCTTTTCCACGTCCGGTCCATCATTTCCCAGGGTCGTCCAAAAGGAAAGGGCGTTATCTTTGATCAGCCCGTCCGAGGTGCAGGCTTCAGCCCCGGTGGCATCAAAAAGAATGCCGTCGTTGTCCAGAGCGTATCGCTTGATGTTGCCGATCCAGCGTCCGCTTTGCTGGGGCTTGAAAAACCCCAGATAGATTTTATCGCCGGCATAGGCGCGATTCATGCGGCTGATGGGAACCACCGGTGCCACAAAAACCGCATTTTCTTCAGAGATGGCCGTTAGAATCTGATCGAAGGCCATGGCCAGCTCCGATATGTTGTCGGCCGAAAAATACTCGCCACCGCCGTTTGAGGCCGTATCCTGCAAGAGCTGATGCGAGGTTTTAAAGCCGATGGTATAGGTGACGATGTTTTGTTTATCAAAGGCAGTGCCGTCACCCAGGATTGGGTTGCAATCATTTTCATAAAGATATTTGGCGACGTCGTCCAGATAGTCCGATCCGTTATCGCTGTAGTCGTCTTCATCACCGGAATGATCATTGTCATAGTCGCCGATTTTATCGCCGTTGATGTAATCGGTATCGGTCAGCCTGGAGTCGATATCCTGGGTGGACTGACCGTCAGTCATGATGATGATGTAGTTTTTCTGGCAGCGTTCCTGCATCGGAGAGGTATACGTACCGGAATTATACCAGCTGTTCATGCCGGCGAAATAGAGCCCGGCCTCGGCCAGTGTTTCTGCCAGAGGCGTCCAGCCGTCGGCCGTAATGTTGGCAACCTCGGTTACCAGGGTGGATTTGTCGGTGCCGATCTCGGCGACAATCTGTCCGCCCTGGTCGTTGTTAAATTTCATCAGACCGAAACGCACATCGGTGGTATTGTTGATCAGGTCGGTGACCACCTGCCGGGCGACTTCGATGCGGCTTTTGAGGGTGCCGACACCGGATTCATCGTAATTCATAAAATTTCCGGTGCGCAGCCTGCGTAGGGATCCGCCGCAGGCATAACTTGAAGAATAGATACGGCCGTAAGCATAGCCCTGATTCAACAGGTCGTCTTTTATCCAGGTACAGTTCAGATCAGCGACATCACCGGCAAAAATTCTCCACTCATAGGACCAGCTGCCCCAACTCCAGTAGCGTTCATAAACCGCATTGCTGCTGTAAGGTCCGATATAGAGGGTACCCGAGTCATAAGGGTCGCCCGGCACATCCACTGTGGACATGCTGCCGGATGAATCGAAAATAATCAGGATGTTGGCTTCAAGATCCGGATTGGTGACTGTGCCGTAAATTTCGGTGTCGTCCGCCCAAACGGGACCCGTTGTGCACATTGTCAGTACCAGAGCGATCAATAGCCATTTTTTCATGCTTGAATCTCCTTATCCTATCCCGGACAAGCCGGAATTGACTATTGAAGATTGTAAATTGAATATTTGTGGATGTCGCTCGCGCAGCGCCGGTGCTTGCGCGGCGTGTCGCTCTGTCCTTTTTAAAATGGAAAAAATTCCTTAAATATTCAATCTTCAATCGAAAATATTCAATCGTCACAAGACAGTGAAATTATTCCAATACAATTTTTTTGCCACAAAATGCATAAAAATAACAACTAAGATACTACGCTTTTTCACTCCATTGGCCGATGTGATCCCGCTAAAATTTATTAAATACCTTCCAGGTGCCCACCTGGATGTGGGAGTTGCCATTGGTTGAAAAAGCGGTAATTCCGTAGCGACGGACTTCAAAATATTTCAGGCTGTACCCCGAACCGGTCGGTGGCGGTCCGATATGGGGCTGCAATGGCAGGTTATTGCTGTCATCTTCCAGACCGGAAACCGGGGTTCCACTGCTTTCAATACAGCGCACCTCCACCCTGGCAACCGGGTCGCCGTTTTCGTCATTGGACGTAACGATCTTTTTGGCAAGCGTGCGATCTTCGGTCAGAAAATCGTTGGTCATCCAGGTGGTCGGACCGCTGTTATAATTTTCAATGGCATCGATCACACCTGCTTCGGCATTATAAAACTCCCTGACCATCTGGCCTTCGTTGCGCACAATGTTGACCTCCGTGTTGGAAATCCAGATGGCCAGCACACCGCCCAAAACCAGAATGGCCGAAACCAGAATGGATGCGCCCAGCACAAAGCCGTTTTCATTATCAATGATGTGTTTCAGTGATTTAATCCTATCCATAGTTTCGTCTCTTTTTCTCTATAGATTGCGGCAGCGCACCCGAGTGGTATAGGTCCGGCTGATCGGTCCGTCCCGACCTGCGGATCGCTGCATCGTCAGGGAAATAACTACAGTCCGAATATCCCCTGGAATAGTCACCGGTGTGGCCAGCGGTGTATCCGATGCGTCCAGGTAGGTAAAGGTCAAACCGGTGATATCAGCCAGCAAAGTGGCGGTAACCATGCCGCCTCCTAAATCACTGGTCTGCTGCAGTTGATCACCGTTTAAAGCATAGATAATATTTTCAAAGGGATCACCCAGATCGCCGTCGTAGTTGAGGTCGGCGGTAAATTGAATGCTGGTCTGGTTGGCGGCTGTAATTCCGGCGGCTGCGCTGTCCAATGGGTCCAGTCCGGCCAGCCGGATATCGCGCGCCATCAGATCGATTCCAAGGCGCGTTTTTTGTTGGGTGCCGGCTTTGACATTTTCTTTGGTGTAAGAACGGTTAAAAATGTCAAACGTCCGGTAAATGGTTCCAAATAGAATCGAAAGAATGGCAATACACATCAGCACTTCAACCAGCGTAAATCCGGCCGGTTTGGCAACCTGCTTTTGTCCGGGACCGAGATTTGTTTTCATACGCCACTTCCCCTTGTGTTGGACCGCACAATCACCTGACGGGTACTGCCGAATTTAGTCCACGCCACGGTTACTCTTATCCGGCGCGCGGAGGTCCCCAGTAGATCAATTCTCCATGTCCGGTTATATATACCGCCGGAATTCCCATTTGCATTAATCGGTGAGGGATCATTGTAATCTCCCACGGCCAGCGCCGTCGAGCCGATGTTTTGGTTTTTGAGCATCTCCAACTGGGCTTTGGCCAGCATCGTGGCCTGGGTGGCTGTGTTGCCGGTGGTGTTGTTGCGCACCGCCGAATACTGCATGGAAACAGCTGCCAGCATGCTTAATGCCATAACGGACATGGCAATCATCAATTCAATCAAGGAGAATCCCTTTTCCTTTTTAAAAATGCTTTGAATTTTTCTTAGCCTCATTTTACCGTTCCCTTTATTGAACATTGATAAATCCCAGACGGTTGATGGTGATTTGCCGTCCATTGGCAGCATTTAACACGGGTATGGTTTCCGGCGCCATAATATCCGGGGGAATCCCCCGGCCGTTGAAGCGCGCTTTATCATTGACCGTCGGAAAACTAAGGCTCCCGGTGTCGATCTGCACTCCGGCCGGCATTTCCCGGTTAAATATCTGTTGTTCGTCCGCATCGTGGTTCCAGTTTGGGGGGCCACCCACACCATCCCCCGTATCCAGGAACAGGGTGTAACTGCCGGCGTGAAACTCGACGACAACAAATTCATTTTCTCTAATAGCCCGAACTTTGGCCATTTCAAGGTCCGACGTTAGATTGGCCACCGCACCATCAAGACGCCGTGCCCGACTCCACTTCAGATAAGGCGGCATGACCAGTGCAGCAACCACGGCAACGATGGCGATGGTGGTTGCCAGTTCAAGAGCGGTAAATCCTGAGTTTTGTCGGTTCATTTTAGTCTCCTCCGGGACGAATTAAGTACAATAATTGTGCCACATAATCCGTCCGCCAGGTCAATCGGACAAATTTCAGGCGAGCATCAGTAGTTGGCTGGATATAAAATTTCGCAATAAAGAATGATATGAAAAAATTCTGAAAAAAGTCGGTTAAGCGAGGTGAGGATTGGCAGCGGCATTTTACCCGGAAGCGCCGCGAAGATTTGCTGGGCCGGTATTATTATTTAATTATTTTGATTACTTAGACAATTACCCAGCGCCTGTCAGCCTGCGGGTGCAAATCGCATTTTCAAAATACGTTTCAAGCTATTTTAGAAAAATTTGAACAAAAGTCCTGCGGACAGACGAACACGCACTGCAGTTCATTTTGATGGTTTAACATCAAAAGATAATCTTGAATGAATTTTGCATAGACAATCTTACTTTTCTTAATAAAGTGGAATGGCTAAAATAGAATCGGAAATTACAAAATTGAAATTTAAATTTCAATTTTGTAATGGGGTTAATTAAAGAGTTCCCTCCACCATAAATAAAAGAAATTCCGCTTCGGATAGAGCGGATCGACTGTGACAATTCCGGCTCCGATGGATTCACTTGCAGAATTCGGATTGGTGCTTCCGACCGATATAAAGAGTTTTGTACCCTTTGCGGTAATTACGGTTACCGGCTTGGAAGGAATACCACCGCCTAAAATAACGCTTCGGGTTAAGTCATTCTCACCATCGCCGTCGGTATCCGTAAATTTAATAACGGCAGCGCCGGTCAAATAATTCAGGGCATAAAGATTGGCAGTCCCGCCGGGTAAGCAGGGATCGTTATTAGGGGCAAAGGTGGTAATATAAAACGTTTTATAAAACACGACACCTTGTGCAAGCACCTTTTCACCCGCATCTGCACCCAAATAATCAACCAGGCGAATAAACCAGCCTTGATCGATGTTGCCGTTTGAATCCACATCGCCATTGGTATGATTCAGATCCGGCACGGCGGCAGCGGGATTTGTCACATCGACGAGGTCGGTCTCAGTTAATGGAATTGGGTTTAATGGGGTTATCCCGTGGGTATCTTTGATAACGTAAATGCGATCCGCGGCTGTCGTTGGATCGCATGCATTCTCTCGATCTCCGGTTCCCATAAAAATCAGATCATACCCTTTTTCGAGAGTCACACTCGGCGGATAGAACATTTTTCGAGTATAAGTTGTTGAATCTATCACATATGTCGGTGCTGTGAACAAAATCTGACCGACCCAGTTGTTTATGTTTTCGTCACAGTCAGGGAAACTCAACGGATTGCCCCCGGAATCAGTCGCAACCTGGCCGAATCGCCACATCTCCCCGCCCAGATCACCGACATAGATTTTATCTACAAAGCCGTTGCCGTCTTCATCAACAACCTTAACCGTGCTGGCCACGCTATAATTCATGGCCGTATCCGTTGTCAGAGTAAAATCAGTGGTATCCGGTAACCGTTTCGTAAATTTCCTTACCACTGCCCCGCTAAACACATTGACGGCAACCACAGCCTTGCCCGCCGAGTTGTCCGCACTGTATCCGCCTCCTATGAAACATACCGCAGTACCGGTTGTATCCGCTGCGGAAGTTTTGACCAAGCCGAATTGGGGTTCAGACCAGCTGAGACCGATCTCCGGAATGAGCACATCCGGATCCGTGTTGGTCATGGAAACAATTTTGCCCCAAACAAAGGGCCCCGTGGGATTACTGTCCATATAGTCCTGATACATGCCGCTCGTCAGGTTGCCCAGCCATTTGCCGACACCGAAGACCAACGTTCGGGCATCGTAAGTCACAAAGACGCTGCCGAATTCAGCGCCGACCACCATGGCGGCATCATGCCACTCCCCGGCGCCATTCCACAGTCGCAGCGTATCGCCATCCTGAAAAGTGCCTCCGGCGTTTCGGATTATACTTGTACTTGTCAGCTCTACGGTACCGGTCTCGGCATCATTTGCACTTCCGATTCTCCACAGGTATTTGGGTACATCCGGATTCGTAATATCCAGTGCAAAATAGCTTGAACCCCCATCGCGTTGCCCGCAAACCAAAATGACCTGATCTCCATCGCCGGAATCAACACGTCCATCCTGATCCACATCATGAAAATATGCCTTGGGGCTCGCATCAACATAATACCTGTGAGTCGTGCCTTCTAAAATGTATTTTAAGCGATTGAGTTGATTCGGCGGAATAAATGCCCAGGCTTCCGTGCCGTAATGGGTCTCATCGTCTGATTCGGTTATATCCGGATCGATAACATCCAAAACCGCATGCAGCATGCCGTCGTTGGCCCCAAAAAAGACCAGGGTTTTGGAGCTGTTGTCGGCATAGCGGTAGTCGAATACCAGGGGCTCGCTGTGCAGCACGTCACCGGTAATGATCGGTCGGTTTTCAGCGCTGTCCCCGTTGGCATCCTGATCCAGCACATCGGCGCCGCGGATGTAGTTGATCACCTTGTCTCTTCCGGTGACGGGATTGCCGTTTACGGTAACCTCGGTCGGATTACCAAGCATCATGGCAGTCAAATTGGGGTTATCGTCGGCAAACCGGTTTGCCGCATCGATTAAACTATCAACGGCTCCCAAATAGGTATAGATATTGCGGCTGTCGTTGTGGATCCCATTGCTTTTAGAAATATCGGCCCAGTCGATGGTGGCCCAGTAGGGTTTGGCATCTTCTCGCATGGCCCCGTTGGCCCACGTGGCCGGATTCCCGTCGCTGCCAATAATTTCATTATCCGTGCTGAGGCCGAATTTGGTCACATTGCCTTCCCAGAAATTTTCTTCAACGGGTTTGAAAAAGGCCATATAGATTTTATTGCCGCTGGTCGTGCGGGTGACCGGAACCACCGGTGCGGTAAACGAGCTGGTACGCGAAATTATGCTGTTGACGGCATCCATGACGGCCTGGGAAAGACCATCCGCGGACTGGGCATCAAAATGATACTTGCCGTATTCCGGATCGGCACTGTTGGATAAATTGGGGTTGCCGTTGCCGTTATTGGATGTGTTTATCAGGAACAGCCGGCTTGCGGTGGCGGCCATAAACCCGACCGTGTAAGTTGAAATATTCTGAAAACCGCCGGTGTTATCATTGGAAACACGCATATCATGGGTGTAAAAATAATGGGCCACGTCATCAAGATAGGTCGATCCATTGATATTTGTGGTATAGGTATAATCAACGCCATCCACCGTCAGGGTTCCCTG